>Ga0164243_10000989_pt1 | contig 49460 bp, 44 predicted proteins | sample OricompcompostOP_FD_108781 | JGI IMG/M metagenome (GOLD analysis project Ga0164243, IMG submission 108781) | Organic Plus compost microbial communities from Emeryville, California, USA - Original compost - Organic plus compost (OP) | ecosystem: Engineered > Solid waste > Mixed feedstock >... | reverse complement strand
GAAGCGGTGGAGGATTGTCCACCGGGGACGAAGGAGCAGACCGTCACACACCGCGCGCGGAACGCCGGGATTTTTCGGCGGTTCGTGGTGCTGACTAATCTCATGCGCACTTACACTCACGCGCATGGGGCCATGGGCTGGCTGAAAGCCCTGCGTTCCGCGCGCCCTTCTTTCAAAGAAGGGTCACGCAGACGGAAGAGACGACGGGCGCGCCCGCGCCGGCACAACAACAGGGCCGGCGAAGCTTTGCCTGTTCACCCGATGCCGTAGCGGCCCGGCGCGATCACATTATGCGGATCGAGTGCGGTCTTGATACCGTTGCAGGCGTCGCGAAATGACGGCATCGCCTGCGCCATGTGGAAGTCGTGATAATCCACCGGCGCGCGGCCGACGAACACGCCGCGCTCACCGACCGCTTCCGACATCTTGCGATAGCAGGCATCCGCGCGCGCGCATTCGTCCGGGTCTTCGCGGTTGAATGTCATCACATGCAGGCCGCGCGCGAAGCGCGGACCGCAGACATTCATCACCATGTAATCCATGCCGAATTCTTCATAGACGCCGCGGCAGATCGCCTGAAATTCATTGGCGATCTTGCCGTCCATCGGCGTGCCCGGCAGGAACCAGAGATTGCCGCCGCCCGGCCGCCATTTCAGCAGGCCGAGTTCGCCATAGCTCGGAATGCCCGAGAACGCATTGATGCCGACCTGCAACGGCCCGATCTGCGATGCGTCTTCATGCGGGATGTATTTGGTGTTCTTGATCTGGCCGAAATGGTCGATCACGCGCTGGATCATCGGCTCGATCGCCGCCGCGCTCGGACCGTAAAACGCGCCGGACAAATTCCATGCGCCAAGGCCATGCTTCTCGCGCAACGCCCGGCGGCCCTCATCGCTGATCGATTTTTTGCCGCGCGATGCGGCATATTCCGGGCTCTCGCCTTCCGATCCGCACAGATAAAGATCGTTGGCGAGACGAAACAGCGTCGGCACGAAATTCGACATTTTCAGCGGCCGCGCCAGCTCGATGATCTGTTCAAGATCGCTGTCTTCCGGGAAAGCGAAATGGAACGAGCGCACCGCCGGCGGCTTCGGCAACAGCCACACGCCCATGCGGGTGACGATGCCGTAATTGGATTGCGCGAACAGACCGTCGAGGATCGGGCCGAAGGAATATTTCGAGGTGTGCCAGTTGGCGAGCGTCTGCGAATTCAGTGCGCCGTCGCCGGTGCGCAGGATCTCGCCATTGCCGAGCACGATCTCAAGGCCGCATGAAAAGCCGAAGTGATCGAAATACGGCGTGTAGCCCGCGCCCTTGTCGAGCGCGTTGCCGATCATGCCGCCCTGCGGCGGGCCGGAGGTGACGTCCAGCATCAGCTTGTTGCCGCGCCGGACGAGTTCATCATACAGCGCCTGATAGCTGACGCCCGGCTCCACCACCGCGAAAGCCAGCTTCTCGTCGATTTCGAGAATGCGGTTCATCTTGAAGCCGCAATCAACAACGACCTGCCCTTCGCGCGGCGCCGACCGCGAGCCAAGACCGATATTCTGTCCGGTCGAGACCGGATAAAGCGGCACCTTCATCGTGTTGGCGAGCCGCACGATCGCCTGCACGTCGGCAGTCGATTGCGGATAGACGACGCCGGCCGGGCGCTTGTCGCCACCGGCCATGGTGTTCTCGCCGTAGCGGCGGATGGTTTCTTCCGAGCGATTGACGCTGCCGGCGCCAAGCTGCTTTTCGAGTTCGGCAAAAAATGTGTCGAGCGCGCTCATCAGTATCCCCTGAATAATTACCAGAAGCCGGAATCGTTTGATGTCGGAGGCGTTTCAATGCTGGCCGGCGCGATGCTCGGCGAAGGCTCCGGCTGCGCCGGCTTGCGCTCCGGCTGCGCCGGCTTGCGCTCCGGCTCGCGCAGCGTGCGGCCTTGCAAAGCGAGCGGCATCGGCCCGCCGGTTGCCCAGTCGATCAGCGACACGGTGTGCAGCATCGGCACCTGCGTATAGCGGCCGATCTGCACCATGCAGCCGAGATTGCCGGCGGCGATGACATCGGGATCGACGCTGTCGGCATGCGCGGCCTTGCGCTGGCCGAGCGTCTGCGCGATCTCCGGCTGCAGCAAATTGTAGGTGCCGGCCGAGCCGCAGCAGAAATGCTTCTCCGGCAGATCGATCACCTCGAAGCCGGCCTTGCGCAACAGCTGTCGCGGCGGCGCCGTCACCCTTTGGCCATGCTGCAGCGAGCAGGCATCGTGATAGGCGACGCGGTAGGGCTTCCAGTCCGGCTGAACTTGGAGATCGAGATCAGCGAGAATTTCCGTCACATCGCGCGTCATCGCGCCGATGCGTTTGGCTTCGTCGGTGCCAAGGAGATGGCCGTAATCCTTCACCGTGGTGCCGCAGCCCGACGCATTGACGACCACCGCACCGATGCCGTCGGTCCACTCCCTGGACCACGCCGCTACATTACGGCGCGCCAGGGCGCGGCCTTCGTCCTCGCGGCCCATATGCAGCGGCAAGGCTCCGCAACAGCCGGCGCCCTCGGCGATCACCACCTCGCAACCATGCCGCGTCAAAACGCGAATGGTGGCGGCATTGATGTCAGCATCCAGCGCCTGTTGCGCGCATCCGGTCAGCAGCAACACGCGCATGCGGCGGCGGCCCTCTGCCGGGATCACCTGCGGCTTCACCAGCTCGGTGCGCGGCTCTCGCTCGGCAAGCTGCAGGAGATTGCCGAGCCGTTTAGGCATCACGCCAGCCAATGGCCGCGCCAGCCGCGCCAGCTTCATCGCAGCAATGAACCTTCGTGGATAAGGCAGCGTCTGCGCCAGCAGCAGGCGCAGCATCCGCTCGCCCAGCGGCCTGCGGAAATGGCGTTCGATATAGCTGCGGGCAATGTCGATCAGATGGGTGTAATCAACCTTGACCGCGCAGGTGGTGACGCAGGACAGGCACGACAGGCAGCGATCGAGGTGATGGACGGTCTTCGCATCCGGCGCGCCACCTTTTTCCAGCATGGCGCGGATGAGATCGATGCGGCCGCGCGGCGAGTCATTCTCGTCGCGGAACAGCACATAGGTTGGGCAGGTGGCGGTGCAGAAGCCATAATGCACGCAGGTCCGCAGGATGCCGTCGGCCTCGGCAATCTCCGGCCGCGCCAGTTGCTGCGGTGAAAACGATGTCTGCAAGGGTTCCTCGCCATCAGCGATATGGACTGATGGGGCCGATCCCAGCATAATCAGTGTCCGGAATCTTGGTTTTCCGGGCACCGGCTTTTGGTTGGCAGCGCAGCGATGACGAACAGGCTTTGGTCCACGACCGACAAGCCCGACCGCGATCACTTCGCCTATTGGCGCGAGGCGGTCTGCGAAGCGGTGCTCAATGTCGCGACCGAAAACCCCGCCGACAAGGACGCATTCTCCGGCACCATCCGCTGCGCCGATTACGGGGCATTGCGCTTTGCGTCCTTTGCCTCATCGCCGCATCAGGTGGTCCGCCGCAACGCCCATATCGCAAGGTCGCAGAACGACCATTACCTGATCAGCCTGCAGCGCAGCGGCACCAGCCAGATGCAGCAATGCGGACGCAGTTGCGAATTGCAGGCCGGCGATATCGGCATTGTCGATGGCGCGCGACCGTTCAGCGTCCTGTTTCCGCAAGAGGTGGACCGGATCGTCGCGGTCATTCCCTCCACCATGCTCAATAGCAGAGCACCCTGGCTGCGCGACCGGCCGATCGGGCTGATGGCGCGCAATCACGGCCTGCACGATGTGCTGCGCACCTATATCGAGCGACTGGCCGGGCCTGACTGCCAGTCACCCGCGGAAGCCGAATTGCTCGCCGACAATCTTTGCAATCTCGTTGCGCTGCTCAGCGCGCGTAGCGGCGAAGAAACCGCGCGGGCGCAGGACCGCATCGCCGATCTCGATCGCATGTTCGCCTTCCTGCGCCGTCATCTCAGCGATCCCGATCTGTCGCCGCAGCGTCTCGCCGATCACATGAAGATGTCGGTACGCACGGTACACAAGCGGTTCGAACAGGCCGACGTCACCTTCCGCCAATGGCTGCTGGAGCAGCGCCTCGAAGCCTGCCGCCGCACCCTGACCGATCCGCGCTGCCGGACGATGACGGTTGCGCAGATCGCCTTCGGTACCGGCTTCAACGACCTGTCGCATTTCACCAAGGCCTTCAACGCGCGGTTCGGTGCGCCGCCGGGGCAATATCGGCGGCAAGCCTGAACAGCGTTGCCGCGGGCTTGACCGCACAGCTGCTTGCGCACACAAACTGACGGATAAAACGCGGCCGGCGAAACACGTTCAGCTTGGCCCGCTACAAAACAAGCGTCAGGGAGTGACATCACATGCAGCCACGCGAGCGCGTTGCCTTTTCACCCATCGAAGGCCGGCCCAATCTGAAATTTCCCGATGGCGTGCGCATGGTAATCTGGCCGGTGCTGGCGCTGGAAGACTGGGACATCTCGCGGGCGATGGCGCGCATGGTGATCGTGCCGCCGCAATTGCAGCCGCTCCTGCCCGATCATCCGAACTGGAGCTGGCACGAATACGGCATGCGCGTCGGCTTCTGGCGCATGAAGAAGATGCTGGAGCGCGTCGGCGCAACGCCGACGATAACGCTCAATGGCCGCGTCTGTGAAAGCTATCCGCAGGTGGTGCAGGCCTGTGTCGATGCCGGCTGGGAGTTGAACGCGCATGGCTATGAGCAAGTGCCGATGCACAAAGTCGAGGACCAGCGCGCCGTGATCAATAAATCGATCGAGACCATCGAGCGCTTCTGGGGCCGCCGGCCGCGCGGCTGGTTTGGACCGGGCCTGACGCAAACTTTCGACACGCTCGATTACCTTAGCGAAGCAGGTATCGAATATATCGGCGACTGGGTGCTCGATGACGAGCCGGTAACGCTGAAGACCAAGCACAAGCCGGTCGTGGCCCTGCCCTATAATTTCGAGATCCACGACATCGTGCTGTTCACATCGCAATATCATCCGTCGGCGGTGTTCTATGAGCGGGCGATGGATCAGTTCGACTGCCTCTATGAGGAAGCGGCCGAACGGCCGAAGATCATGGCCATTGCCTGCCACCCCTATCTGTCCGGCGTGCCGCATCGGCTGGCGCATGTGGAGCGCACTTTTGCGGAGATCCTCGGCCGCGAGGGCGTGGTCAGCTGGACCGGCGAGCAGATCCTCGACTGGTATCTCGGTCAGCAGAAAGCCTGAAAAAGCGGGACCGCTGCTAAGGGAGGATGCCGAAAGCCGGAGGCGGTTTTCGGACCTCCCGCTCTCATGTATGAGAAGCCCTTCGCCTTTTTCCGGGCTCTGGAGCCCGCTGACCTGAAGTCCCTGCACCGTCGCGGGCGTAACCGGAAGTCTTGTTGAATGTCGCCTCGTATCCGCTCCGCCTTCGTCCCGCATGACCTGAAAGCTCCGATCACTGGCGCTGGCAGCGGGCCCCTCGCCGGCCTCTCCACCGTGATCAAGGACATGTACGACATCGCCGGCGAGCGCAGCGGCGGCGGCAATCCGGACTGGCTGGCCGCGCAGGCGCCCGCGACCAAAAACGCCAGCGTGGTGCAAAAGCTGCTGGATGCCGGCGCCACCATCACCGGCAAGACCGTCTGCGACGAGTTTTTCTACAGCCTCGCCGGCGTCAACGCCCATTACGGCACCCCGGTCAATCCGCGCGCGCCGGAGCGCCTGCCCGGCGGCTCGTCCAGCGGCTCGGCATCGGCGGCCGCCTCCGATGCCTGCGATTTTGCCATCGGCAGCGACACCGGCGGCTCGGTGCGGGTGCCCGCCTCCTTCTGCGGATTATACGGCCTGCGCACCACCCATGGCCGCGTCGATCTCACCGGCGCCATGCATATGGCCGGCTCGTTTGACGTCGCCGGCTGGTTTTCCAATTCGCCCGGCGTATTCAGGAGCGTCGGCGAGGTGCTGCTTGGCGGCACCTCCACGACGGCGCAGATTTCCAAGCTGATCGTCCTTGAGGACGCGCTGGCTGAGGTCGATCCCGAGATCGCCACCCTCATGGAAGCCGCGCTGACCGCGATGGCTGACGAATTGCCCAAGCCCTCGCGTCAGCGGATCGCGCCGGACGGGCTTGAAGTCTGGCGCGAGGCCTTCCGCATCATTCAGGCCCGCGAGGTCTGGACCGCCTATGGCGATTTCGTCACCCGGACCCGGCCGAATTTCGGCCCCGGCGTTGCCGAACGATTCCAGGCTGCCGCTTCGATCACCGAAGAGGACGCAGCGAAAGCCCGGGTGATGCAGGAACGCGCCCGCGACCGCATCCGCGCGCTGGCCTCGCCCGGCACGCTGCTGGTGATGCCGACCTGCCCCTCGGTCGCCCCGCTGACGGCGGCGGCGCTTGAGGTGCATGAATCCTTCCGCCTGCGCGTCATGCGGATGACCTGCATTTCCGGCTTGTCCGGGCTGCCGCAGGTCAGCATCCCGATCGGCACGATCGGCGGAATCCCGGCCGGCCTGTCCTTCATCGGCTGGGCTGGCGGCGACGAGGCCCTGCTGGATCTCTCGGTGAAGCTAGCGCGCTATTGCGGGATCGCCTGCTGATGAAGGCCGCGCGGTAATGCATAAGCCCGTTGACGGACCCGGCGGCGGCGGGAACCCGGCCCGGCTTTCGGCGTTCAAGCGTCGAAGTTAACGCATGATCGCATGATGTCGTCCGAAAACTGCTTCGCACTTTTCGGCATCATGCGCCGGGACTGGGGGGAGCGACCATGCTGAAATGGGCCATTCTGTTTTTGATCTTGTCGGTGGTGGCGGGTGCGATTGGCATGACCAACGTCTCCGCGATCGCCAAGCGCATCGCGATGGTGTTGTTTGCCATCCTGTTTTTGTGTTTCCTGGCCCTGCTCGCCTTCGCCTGGGTGATCGGTGAAGCCATCAGCACCAATCGCGTGATGCTTCTGATCTCGGCTTTCGCTTAAAGGCTGAGCTTCTCTCCACGCGACACGCGTCAAGAAACGCATTCTGGAAAAGAATGAGCCGGCAGGCTTAGGGGGCCCGCCGGCTTCAACAGACATGATCAGGCTATGGCCTCATCATGCGGTCATCACACGCTTAGTCATTGCCGTGGAAGTCATCGAACAGCGGGTTGGTCTCGCGCTGCTGCTGATAACGGACCTGCGGCGCATAGCTGCGGGTATAAGCCTGAGCATAAGCCCCACGTGCATTCTGCGGAGCAGCCCAACGCGGCGCCACTTCATAAGTCTGCGCAGCACTGGCCGGTTCGCCATGGATCTTGCTGTTCAGGCCACCGCGGGTCTGAGCATTGGCGGACGCCGCAACAGCAACAATCATCGAAGCGGCGACAAGAGCGGTCTTGATAACGGACATGATAGAACTCCTTTTCAGCACCCTCATCCAAACCTCACGATGAGCATTCGGCCTCGGGCTGACACGGAGCTAAGTGGCCCTCGCCAAATTTCCAATCACTGCGCTGTGATCAGCAGCAATGCGCGCATGAGAGAGCGCGCAAACGCCGGGCTGGCTTGCAAAAAGATGGATTCAACCAAAGTCGAAGGCGTGAGAGACGCGAGAGAAATCATCGCGCCGAAACGGAATTTCAGAGAATTTTATTGCGCGCACCCAGCCTCAGCAAAAATATTTCTCGCGGCCGATACATTCATTTGAATTTATTCCATTTCAGGCTGCGGCGGATTGTCTGCGGCCGAATGTCTCCGCGATCAGAGATGCAATTTGCGAAGATCGGCTATGCCACTCATTGAGCGGGATGCACGCCATAACATAGCGATCCGGACGCAGGACGAAGACGTGGTCCGGCGGAATGGAAGACCAGTCCTCCGCATTCTGCTCGCGCACCACAATGCTGCTTCCTTGCGCAGGCGTGTTCACTGCACTCGATGTGACGAGGACAGTCCTTCCGCTGAGAGAAGGCACAGCAAGTGCGGTATCATCGATGTTACCAGGGTTACTTGTGCGCATGACAACGGCGAAGCCCGGCCCGAGCACATCATCCAGCAGCGCGGTCTCGCCGCTTTCCAGGATCACATTCGGCTGAGGAAACAGCCGGCCGACCAGCGTGTGCCGCGCATTGCGTCCATCCGGCAACAAAAAGCCGTTCACGAAACGCGGCGTCGGCTTGAACCGCATCTGCGCGATGTAGTCCCGCGCCGGAGGATATAATCCGAGGAAGCGAAACGCATTCTGCACCAGGAACGCTTCAGCGCGGCTGCGCGGCGCCATCACCCGCCCCATGCGCAGCGCCATCTCGACCATCGCCCAGACATGATCGCGGCGCTCCACCTCATAGGTATCGAGCAGTCCCTGCCCCAGTTCACCGCGCACCACCGCCGCCAGCTTCCAGGCGATGTTGAGCGCATCACGCAGGCCGCTATTCATGCCTTGGCCGGCAAAGGGCGGCGTCAGATGCGCGGCATCGCCGGCGAGAAACACCCGCCCCTTCGACCAGCGCTCGGCGATCCGTGCATGAAAGGTGTAAATCACCTGCCGCACGATGCGGCTGCCGGGATCGGCATCATGCGTTTTCAGCAGCTGCTGCACGCGTTGCGGATCGAGCAGATCCTCATCGCGCTCATCCGCATGCAGATAGAATTCATAGCGGCGCGTGTTGTCGGGTCCCGGCAAGGCGATGCACGGCCGCTCAGGATTGCAAAACACCTTGGTGTGGCGTGACGGCGTCGGCGAGTTTTCAAGATCGACGATCAGCCAGCGTTCGTTGAAGCTGGATCCCCCCAGCGTGGTGCCAATGCCGCGCCGGGTAGCACTGCTGGCGCCATCGCAACCGACGAGATAATCGCAGGCAACCTCGGCGCTGCTGCCATCCGGCTGCTTGATTTGCACGCGGATGCCATCGTCATCCTGCTCGAACGATGTCACGTCATGGCCGAAGGCCGCGGTGACATGGGAGAAGCGCGAAACCGCACCGCGTAACTGCCGCTCCAGCACCGGCTGGCGGAACGCGTTGCGGCGCGGATAGCCATAGGGCTGGCCGGTCGGCTGCACGCGCGCAAAACAGACGCCGCCGGCCGAGAAATATTCCGAGCCGTAACCCGCTACTGTCTGTGCGAAGACCTGATCGACGACGCCAGCGGCCTGCATGGTGCGCAGCGATTCATCGTCGATCGAGACCGCGCGCGGCTCATGCACCGTCGCCGCCTTGCGCTCCACGATTAGGCATTCGACGCCATAGACGCCGAGCAAGTTGGCGAGCGTCAGGCCGGTCGGACCGGCACCGATGATGATCACGGGATAATGCTGTTTAAGCGACAACGAAGATGGATCAGTCATGACAAAAGCTTCGGTGAAATGGTGCTGGCACCTTGCGCGGATGGGCGCGACCGCCCCGCGCATCGCGCATCCGCTCGATCTCCCGCGCCGCATTGATTACCGCCGTCCGCAGCCGCGCGATCGCGGCCTCGCTCGCGTGCGGCGACATCAGCACGATGCTGAGGCTGCCCATGATGCGGCCATGCGGATCGAACAGCGGCGCGGATATGCCGATGCGTCCGGGATCGACCTCGCCGACACTGACGCGCACGCCGTCCTTGCGGATCAGTTGCAGACCGGCTTTGAAAGCATCGAAGCTGTCGCCGAGCCCGGCTGCGACGATCTCGCGGCGGTGGCTCTGCCACAGGTCCGACAGGGCGCGGCCCGGCAGATGCGCGAGAATGACCTTGGAAGTCGAGCCGCGAAACAACGGTCGGCGCGCGCCGCGCTCATAGGAGCTGACTGGCTCATCCGGGTGATTGCTCTCCTCATGGATGCACATCACCTGCTCGCGAAAATACCGACAGAGCAGCACGGTCGCGGGCTGGCGCACGCGCTTCAACAACCGCACCATGATCGGACGCGAAATCGCCAGCACCGGATCGGCAGCGCGGACCTGCTTGTCGAGCTCAACGATGGCGGGGCCCAGCACATACTGATTACGCTGCAGCCGCTCGAGCATGCCGCATTCCACGAGCGTGTTGAAATAGCGGTAGCTGGTCGCAAGCGACACATCGAGTTGACGCGCGGCCCGCTCGGGCGACCAGACATTGCGCCCGACGGTAAACAGGGACAAAACGCTCAGCACTTTGCCGGCGCTTTTCATGGTCGATGCGCTTCCTGTTCCTGAGAGGAATTCAAACCCGATAAGGGCTCTGGAAACGCAAACCACAGCGCCGGCAGTGCGTCAAAGCGAATTTGCTAAAATCTCACAATTTGAGAATTTTATCGATGGCGACTGGGCGCTATTTGCGCTTTTTAGCGGACTTCTTCTTTTTGCTGGCGCTCTTCTTCTTTGAGCTTTTCTTCGGGACCTTCTTGCCGGCAGCCCTCGCCTCCGACAGGCCAATCGCGATCGCCTGTTTGCGGCTCTTCACCTTGCCGCCCCGACCGCCCGGACCGCTTCGCGCCGAGCCGCTTTTATATTCCCGCATTTCCTTCTCGACATATTTGCCGGCGCTCGACGAATATTTCCGCTTCGATTTTCTCTTCTTCGCCATCTCTGATCTCCGATTGGCGTTGCGTTGCCTCACCCGGCGTTCGGCCTTCAATGAAGATGAGGCACGAAAAATCGCCGTGTGAATCAACCACCAGCGCGTGATCGAGTTCCACGAAGAGCTTTAAACGCGATATATCGAGAATCAATCGCTGATGAGCGAATGAAGAGCGCCGTGACAGCCCGCTTTAATGAAGCGGGAATTTGATCACGCTGGATGGCACCAAGCGTTCGGGCAGAACCCGCATGATGTCTCCGTCGGACCGCACCGGCATGATGTCCGTTACATCGCTATAATCAACGCGACTTTCGCCGCCGAATTTATCGATCAGAATGGCAAGCGTGTCGTGACATAATACCCGCATGGCGAGGATGGTGGTGGCATGGGTTTCGACAAGAGCCGGGCTTTTGCTTTGTGCAAGCGCAGCAAGCCGCGCCTTGAGAAGTTTGCGCCGCACTTCGGAAAGGCGAATGATCTGAGCCATGTGATGAAAACGCGATGCGACTTGGCCCGTTCCGAACCGTATCGGCAGCACGGCCTTAATAAAAGCTAAAGAGGACCGGAGACCCGCCCAATGAGGCTCAGGGCAACCGCATCAGAGGGCGGCCCATGCGGATCAGTGTGCCTTCCTCCACGCTCTCGCAGAGCTCAAAACCCTCCGGCGCAAACACGATGATGGTCGAGCCGTGCTCGAACCAGCCGATCTCCTGCCCCTTGCTGAAAGGTGCATCACAGACAATCTCCTTGACGCCCTTATACCGCGCGCCCAGCACCAGATCGGCGAAATGAAGGCGGATACTGGCAACCAGAATGGCGGCGACCGGCACCAGCGTCACCAGGTAGCCTCCGCGCCCGAGCTCCGTGTGGATGGCCGCGCGCTCATTCTTGCAGAACAGCTTTTCGATCCGCTTCAATGCAATCGGATTGACATTCCAGGTATCGCCGGAAATCGACGTGACATGCCGCACCCGGCAATCATAGGGCGCGTGGAAGCGGTGATACATCGATGAGGTCAGCCGCAGCGTGACGAACAACCCGTTGCGATAGGTTTCGGCAAAGCCGGGATCGGGCACAAGATCCTTCAGCTCATAGGGAAAACCTTTCACCTGAAAGAGCGCGGTCTCCGCGATCCGCCCGCAGGCGCCGACGATGGCGTCACAGGGGCTGACGAGGATATCCGGATGGGTGTCGATCGGCCGCGCGCCGTCCTTTAGCTCGCGCACGAAGCAATCATGCATGCTGCTGAATTCTGTTTTCTTGGCCTCCGACAGATCGAGCGATGAAAACAGCTTCCAGATGCCGATCGATACGTCGCGAACGATCGGATTTTCCACCTTGCTCAGCCAGCCGATGAATTGCGTCGCCAGCCGGCGTGGAATGCGGTTGGTCAGGAGAAAGTTAAAGTCCTCGCGAAACGGCCATTTCGCTGTGAGGCTGCGGCGTGTCATCGTCCTGTATCCTTTCGCCGGTAGCGCATGCCTTCATGCATCCGTCATATCCGGCCATTGCCCTTTACGCCCTCGGCGCCAGCGTGCTGGCGGTCGGCGCTGTCAAACTCAAAACCCGGCTTGAACTCTCGCGCGCGAAACATCGCTCGATCGAGGGCCATGCGCGCATGTCGCGTCGGCTGGCGCGACTGTTGCCCTTCTACGAATACGATGACAGCCGGTTTTTCTGCGTCGACGGTGCGCCGGCCGACATCGAAGCGCAGCGCCGAAAGGCTTTCGACCGCCTGTCTGATCTTTATCGAACGCGCTTTGCCAGGACAGCGGCGATGACGGCAGAAGCCGCGCAAGGCATTTCCGACATGCAATTCACCGCGCGTTACCGTGTGCCGTTCCAGTTCAGCCGGCGTGTGCGCGATAACCTCAAGGGCGGATCGATGCTGACGTCCTCGCAGGGCGTGACCGTGACCGATCTCGACGGCAATGTCTTTTACGATCTTACCGGCTCCTACGGCGTCAACGTGTTCGGCACCGACTTCTATAAAGACTGCATCACTCGAGGGGAGGAACGCGTCCATGCGCTTGGTCCCGTGCTCGGCGCTTATCACCCGGTGATTGTCGATAATGTCCGCCGGCTGAAGGCGATCTCCGGCCTTGATGAAGTCTCGTTCCACATGTCCGGCACCGAAGCCGTGATGCAGGCCGTGCGGCTCGCGCGCTATCACACGCGGCGGACGCATCTCGTGCGCCTGTGCGGCGCCTATCACGGCTGGTGGGGCGATGTGCAGCCCGGCATCGGCAACCCGATTCCGGCGCACGATACCTATACGCTGAGCGATATGTCGGAGAAGACGTTGCATGTCTTGCGCACGCGCAAGGACATTGCCTGCGTGCTGGTCAACCCGCTGCAGGCGCTGCATCCCAATGCCAACGCGCCGAGCGATGGTTCGCTGGTGGATTCCTCGCGCCGCGCGCATTTCGACCGCCACGCGTATGCGGAATGGCTGAAGAAGCTGCGGCAAGTCTGCAGCGAACGCGGCATCGTGCTGATCTTCGATGAGGTGTTCGTCGGCTTTCGCATCGCCTGTGGCGGTGCGCAGGAATATTTTGGCGTCGAGGCTGACATGGTCACCTATGGCAAGACGCTCGGCGGCGGCCTGCCGATCGGCGTTGTCTGCGGCCGCAAGGACCTGATGAAGCGGTTTCGCGAGGACCGGCCGGGCGACATCTGCTTTGCGCGCGGCACGTTCAACTCGCATCAATCGGTGATGGGGGCGATGAACGAATTTCTGACCCGGCTCGATGAGCCGGCTTTCGTCGGCATTTATGATGGCCTCGACCAGCTGTGGAATCTGCGCGCGGAGATCATGAATGGGCGCCTTGCCGAGGCCGGTTTGCCGCTGCGCGTCGCGAACCTGTCGTCGATCTGGACCCTGCTCTACACCCAGCCGTCGCGCTATAACTGGATGCTGCAATTCTATTTGCGGGCGCATGGCCTGGCGCTCAGCTGGATCGGCACGGGCCGCTTCATCTTCAGTCTCAATTATACCGACGAGGATTTCACAGCGGTTGTTGATCGCTTCGTGACGGCGGCAACGGAGATGAAACAGGATGGTTGGTGGTGGACCGATGGGACCACCACCAACAAGACGATCAAGCGTTCACTGATGAAGGAAATGCTGCGGCAGCGATTCCGGCTGTTTTAAGCCTTCGCCAAGCGCTCCCCCTCTTCGGCGTCATCCTCGGATCGATGCAAGCCATGGCCTGGATCGATCAGTTCGCCGCGCAACAGCGCAAGCGGCGCCTTGTAGTAAAGCTTGATGTCGTGAAACGGATCGGTCAGAATCTTCGTCGCCCAGACGAGGCCGGTCTGCACGTCCTTGATGAAAAAAAGCTGGATGGTGCGCGCCAGCAGGCCGCCGAGGCCGAGCGCCAGCCAGATTTTCGCGGTCTGGCGAATGAAGTCCGAAACGCCGTGGTAGGGCTCGAAAATCCCAAACAGCGTCGGATCGACCAGCAGCACCAGCGGCGACAGCGCCCAGAGAGTCATCAGTACGATCTTGCGCTGCAAATTATAGCCAACCTTGATTTCCTCCTTGTGCTCATGCGTCGCCTGATTGTTGTGGTCATAGCCGCGCGGCTCAAAGAAAAAGTGTCCGGCCTGGCGGCTGGTCATCGACACCAGCCAGCCCAAAAGCGCCGAGATCGCCGGATCAAAAAACAGCATCACATAAGCTGCCAGAAAGCTCAGCGCGCTGACGAGATGCAGCGATTGATTGATGCGGCTGTGATGGTAATAGCGATGGTCATCCCAGCGCTGTTCGCGAAGTGCTTCGCGGAATTGCATGTCAGAATCCTCTGTTTGACATCACGTGGACTGCCGTGGCGGCACCTTGCCCGTTTGCATGCACGCCGGCATGCAGCTTGCCGAAACGGATCAGCGAGAAATGGCCGAAGGGCGGGGTCGGCCGCCGTTCAATCAGCTCGACCGCTGGCGTCTGCGCCAGCCAAGCCAAATAACGCTCCCAGCCGAATTCAGTACGCCAGCCAAGCTTGCGCGCCGCCGGCGCCACGAGATGTTCGATCGAACGGCGCAAACCGGTCTTGTCACTGACGCGGCTGAGCAGGATGATCTCGCCACCCGGTTTCACCACACGCGCAAATTCATCGAGAGTCGCTTCCGGCTTCGGCACCGTCGTGACGACGTATTGTGCGACGACGACATCGAAAGAATTGTCGGGAAAATCAAGATTGCTGGCATCCATTACCGCGAGCTGCTCCACATGATGCAGCCCCAGTTCCTTCACGCGGACCCTGGCCTTCTGCAACATGGAAGCGGAGATATCGACGCCGACGATCTTGTTGTCGGCCGAGTAATCCTGCAGCGAAATGCCGGTGCCAACGCCGACCTCCAGGATACGTCCGCCGACCCGCTCGGCCGCGGCAATCGCGGCCTGGCGCCCGCGATGGAAGACAGGACCGAAGACAAGATCATAAACCGGCGCCCAGCGATCGTAATCACCGACCTTGGCATCGCCAATCTGGGCATCATTCTTGAAGTGTGGTTTTGCTGTCATATGTCGCCAATGAAAGGATGAAACCGGCCTTGTTGAACGGGCATGCGCGAAGCAAATCTGACACGACGTTTTCATCGCCATGTCGTCAAAGACTGCAGGGCACGAGATGGCTCTGCTGCCGGCATTGACGCCACCAGCTCAAGCCGTCTTGCGGCACCTTAGACTCACCTGTGTGAAAGTATTAAGAAGTCACATAGCAGCCGTGTGACAGTGCACGGGCGCTTTGCCCGGTCGCCGTGCGCGTAACACGCAACGAGATGCCATAAAAAAAGGCCAGATCGTCGATCCGGCCTTTTCGACATTGTCAGAAATCGCTTGAGGCTTAGCGCCGCTTCATTGCCGCTGCGAGCGCGGCAGCGAGCGCGCCTTGCGGCTCTGCCCGAGCCGGTGCGCCCTTACGCTCAGGCGGCCGCGATGAATACGAACCACCGCGAGGCCCGGCATTACGCTGTTCGGAGCGGCCGGAGCCCGCGCCATCATCATGCTTGCGCATCGTCAGACCGATCCGCTTGCGCTTGATATCCACTTCGACCACCCGCACTTTGACAACGTCGCCCGCTTTCACCACTTCATGCGCGTCCTTGATGAAACGATCGGCCAGCTGCGAGACATGCACAAGACCATCCTGATGCACGCCGATATCCACAAATGCGCCGAATGCGGCGACATTGGTCACGGTGCCTTCCAGCGTCATGCCGGGCTTCAGATCCTTGATGTCGTCGATGCCATCGGCAAAGGTCGCGGTCTTGAATTCCGGACGCGGATCGCGGCCCGGCTTTTCCAGCTCGGCGATGATGTCGCGCACCGTCGGCAAGCCGAAACGTTCATCGACAAAGGCGCGCGGATCGAGCGCCTTCAGCGCGGCGCTATCGCCCATCAACGTACGCAGATCACGGCCGCAGGCTTCGACGATCTTGCGCGCAACACCATAAGCTTCCGGATGCACGGCTGAAGCATCGAGCGGCTCGGCGCCATTCGGGATGCGCAGGAAGCCTGCGCATTGCTCGAAGGTGCGCTGACCAAGCCGCGTCACCTTCAGCAGATCCTTGCGGCTAGAGAAAGCACCCGTGGCATCTCTATGCGCCACTATGGCCTCCGCCAGCGATTTGCTGAGGCCCGACACGCGCGCCAGCAACGCCGCCGAGGCGGTGTTGAGATCGACGCCAACGGCATTCACCGCGTCTTCTACCACCGCTTCCAGCGAGCGGCTGAGGCGATATTGATCGACGTCATGCTGATACTGCCCGACGCCGATCGATTTCGGCTCGATCTTGACGAGTTCGGCGAGCGGATCCTGCAGACGGCGCGCGATCGAGACGGCGCCCCGCAGTGACACATCAAGATTGGGAAATTCGATCGCGGCTGTTTCCGACGCCGAATAAACCGATGCGCCGGCTTCACTGACGATCACTTTCAGCGGCTTCGGCGAAGGCATGCGCGCCAGCATTTCGGCGACCAGCTTTTCGGTCTCGCGGCTGCCGGTGCCATTGCCGATCGCGATCAGTTCGATCCGGTGCAACATGATCAGCTTGGCGAGTTCCGCCTGCGCGCCCAGCGCATCGTTGCGCGGCTGGAACGGATAGACGGTCGTGGTGTCCAGCACCTTGCCGGTCTGATCGACCACCGCCACTTTCACGCCGGTGCGAATGCCGGGATCGAGCCCCATCGTCGCGCGCGAGCCGGCCGGCGCCGCCAGCAGCAGATCCTTCAGATTGCGCGCGAAAACCTTGATCGCTTCTTCCTCGGCATTCTCGCGCAGCTCACGCATCAGATCGAGCGACAGCGAGAAGGCGAGTTTCACCCGCCATGTCCAGCCGACCACGCCCATCAGCCACTGATCGGCCGCGCCCTCACGGCCGATATTGTAAGTGTCAGCGATCATCTGCTCGACCGGCTTCACCGGGCCGGTATGATCGGCGTCGACCTCGATATCGACCGTCAGCACTTCCTCATTGCGGCCGCGCAGCATGGCCAGCGCGCGGTGGCTCGGCGTCGTCGCCCAGCGTTCGGTGTGGTCGAAATAATCGGAAAATTTCGCGCCCGCCTCTTCCTTGCCTTCCACCACCTTGGCGCGGAGGTTGGCTTTGTCCTTGAGATAGTTGCGCAGCCGTCCGACGAGATCGGCATTTTCCGCAAAGCTTTCCGAGAGAATATCGCGCGCTCCATCGAGCGCGGTTTTTACATCCGGCACATCATCTGTGATGTAGCTAGCAGCAAGCTCGGCCGGCACCACAGAACGATCGGCAAGAATAGCATCGGCGAGCGGCCCGAGGCCGCGTTCGCGGGCGATCTCGGCGCGCGTGCGGCGCTTGGGCTTGTACGGAAGATAGATATCTTCAAGCTCGGCCTTGGTGGTCGCGGCGGTCAGGCTCGCTGTCAGTTCGTCGGTCAGCTTGCCCTGGCTGCGGATTGATTCGAGAATCGCATCGCGGCGCGCGTCGAGCTCGCGCACATAGATCAGCCGTTCAGACAGATTGCGCAGCTGCGTGTCATCGAGGCCGCCGGTGACCTCCTTCCGGTACCGCGCGATGAAGGGCACGGTCGCGCCTTCGTCAAGAAGGGCGATGGCAGCGGCAGCCTGCGCCGGCTTGGCGTTGATTTCGGCCGCAATAAGCGCCGCAATGCGTTGAATGTCAGCAGTATTGGTCGTCATGCCGGTTCCGAATCTTAAGGAAGGCGGCGACCATAATTTTAATCGCCTGCTTCGGCCAGCCTTGGTTGTTCACATCTCGCAGCGAAAATATTTCGCCTTGACATGGCGTTACGCGGATTTGGGCCTGTTCCGCGAGCGCGACGCAGCCCGCGCAGAATCACGATTTTGTGTCACAGTGTGTGCGTAACTTTACTCAGGTAGCGCGGCTTGTCGGGATCAAGTCCCCGCGCGCGCGTCGCCTGCTCGATCGCGCGATAAGCCGGCAGCAGCATTGCCACCGGATCGCAGATCGGATGATCATCGCCGATCCACGGCAGCGTGCCGGAGGGCCCGCCGGCGGCCGAGACGGTTTCGTTCTGGGCCACCAGTTCGTCGATCAGTTCGTCCACCGTTGCGGCGGCTTCATCATCCTGCCGCAGCACCAGCACCGGCGTTGCGGGAGTCACTGCCGCGCGTGGCCCGTGCCGCAACTCGGCCGCGCTATAGCCGAGAGCGGGGATTTGCATAGTCTCGGTCAGTTTCAGCGCTACCTCGCGCGCCGGGCCAAAGCCATAGCCGCGTCCGATCACAAACGCAGCATGCGCTTTCTGCAAACGCGCGCTCCAGGGAGACCAGTCGCAACGGAGCGCATCGCCCAGCCGTTGCGGCAGACGCGCGAGCGCCAGCGTCAGGGCGTCATCCTGCGTCAGCGTCGCGATTAATTGCGCACCGGCAATCATCGACAGCACCACCGTCTTGGTGGCGGCGACCGCCTTTTCAGGACCAGCGCGCACCGGCAGCACATACTCGGCTTCGTCCGCCACAGGCGATTGCGTCTCGTTGAGAATAGCAATCGTCAGCGCGCCGGATTCGCGCGCCAGCCGCGTTGCGGTGACGAGATCGGGAGAACGGCCCGATTGCGAGATGACGATGAAAATCGCGTGCCGCATATCGGAGGGCCGCCGATAGGCGGTGACGACGGACGGCGCGGCGGCAGATACCAGCAGGCCGAACCGCGTCTCGAACAGATAGCGCAGATAAACGCCGACATGGCCGGAGCTGCCACGGCCGCACATCACAACGAACTGCCGGTTATCCTGCGCGATGCGCGCGGCGATCGCCTGCACTGCATCGGTCTGCGCCAGCAACGCAGCGGCGGCCGCAGGAATTTGGGCGATCTCACGCGCCATTAACGTCTGGTGCATGGCGTCAACTTCGGTCATCGACCAGCTCATCAATCGCCTGTCGCAGATTGCCGTCATGGCGTTGCAAGGCAGCGATCGCACGCTCTTTCTCGACCCCGAAGCCGAGCAGCACCGCGATCTTGACCTCGCCATCGCCGCGCGCGACGAGATCGGCCGCCTGTTCGGTGCCACAGCCGACAATATGCGCGACGATCCGCTCGGCGCGCTTTCGCAATTTTGCATTGCGTGCACGCATCGAGACCATCATGCCGCGATAGACGCGGCCGAGCCGCACCATGATGGCGGTCGACAACAGGTTGAGCACGATCTTCTGCGCCGTGCCCGCCTGCATGCGGGTCGAGCCGGCGATCACCTCCTTGCCGGTATCAGCAAGGATGGCGTGACGCGCCACATCGAACAGCGGCGCACCGGGATTGTTGGCAACGGCGATCGTCACAGCACCCGCGTCGCCCGCCGCCCGTAATGCGCCGATGGTGAAGGGCGTGGTTCCGCTGGCGGCAATGGCAATGACGACGTCATCGGCGCCGACCAACGCATCCGCGATCGATTGCGCGCCGACATCCTCCTTGTCCTCGGCATCTTCCACCGCCTGCACCAGCGCGCTGAGCCCGCCCGCCATCAGAAACACCAGGCGATCCGAGGGCCAATCATAGGTCGGCGGCAACTCGGAGCCATCCTGCACCCCGATGCGGCCCGATGTGCCGGCACCGACATAGACGAGGCGCCCGCCACGACGCAGAGCCGGCACGGCATCCTCAACCGCCGCCGCAATCGCAGGCAGTGCGGTGCGCACCGCCGCGGTCGCTGCCAACTGGCCCTCATACATCGCCTCGATCATCTCGGCAGACGACCAGGAATCAAGGTCGACATAGCGCGGGCTGATCTGTTCGGTATGGATCGGTGGCTTCATCAACATGCCATGCAATCTTTCATCAGGCTGTCTCAAGGGCGGCACGGCGTGCAAGATAGAGCGCGCCATCCAGCGCATCGCCTTCGACCGCCGACAGGCTGCGCTGGATATCCGGCGCGAGCCATGGCTGCATCGGCGCGGCGAGGCCTCCCAACAACGCCACACGCTGCGCGCCGGATCCCTGCAATTGCCGGATCAGATCATCGATTTGTTCGGCCGCTTTGCTGACAATCTCGCGTGCGACGCCATCACCGGCCTCGGCATGTTGCATCACCATTGGTGCAAAGCGTGCATAGTCGGTGGCGGTGGCGCGATCCATCCAGGTCACGGCTTCAAACGGATCGTCCTGAAAGCGCTCCATCACTTCCAGCGTGAACGTGGTGGCGGAAATGCGGCCATCCTGTGCCCGCAACGCCATTCGGATCGCCTGCAGGCCAAGGTCTGCGCCGCTGCCCTCATCGGAGATCGGAAAGCCATAGCCGCCGAGCCTGATCTCGCGCCCGCCAACAATCGCAAAACCGACGCTGCCGGTGCCGACAATGACGATGCCGCCCTCACGTCCACCATGCGCGCCGAGGCAGGCGATGTTGGCGTCATTGACATAGGTGACGGAGTGGAACGGATGCGGCCAGGCCTTGATCCGTTCGAGCGCGCCCTGACGGCCGACGCCGGCAAGGCCGATCCCCGCGTTCATGCGAATGAGTGCTTCCGGCGGCAAACCAGCATCAGCAACTGCGGCAAGACACGCATTGGTCAGCGCTGTCATCGCCGTCTCAATGCCAAGCCGTACCGCTGCAGGTCCTGCGGTTCCGGTGCCAAGCACACGGCCATCGGCATCCTCGATGCGTGCGCGACAGCCTGAGCCGCCACCATCGACGCCGATGAAAAGCGATGGAATGCGAGGCGGACGATCGTGCTTCATGCTACTGAACTCTCGCTACGTTCACGGAACAGGTCGCATCTTTTCGCCGATAACCATCGGCGCATACACACTCGTGTTTTTTTGGCCATCAAAGCTTAGATAGTGATGGCATTAAATGCCCGCGAACTGCAGGACCTGAATGGAACAGGGTAAAGAGCCGCTTTCGTCAAATCACAGATGTGCCGTGATTGCGCCACGGATTTTTGACGGCGCGCACTGGCATGAAAAGGCAGCAATTTTAGTTAATGGCGGCAGGATCGACGATCTTGTCTCACAGATGGACATTCCTGCGGATTGGCCGCAATGGCGCGCGCCTGCTGATACGTTTGTCACCGCGGGTTTTATCGATCTTCAGGTTAACGGTGGCGGCGGCGTTTTGCTGAACGACGTGCCAACCACCAACGGCGCGAAAACCATTGCGCGAGCGCATCGCCGCTTTGGCACCACCGCGTGTCTGCCGACCCTGATCACCGACCAGCGGCCAAAGATCGAGGCTGCAATGGCAGCGCTTCGCGCGGCCTCGGGGCAGGATGGCGTTCTGGGCCTGCATCTCGAAGGCCCCTTCATCAGTCCAGCCCGCCCCGGCATCCATCGGCCCGATTACATTCGGCCCGCCAACATGGATGATCTCGACTGGCTCGAGCCGCTCGCCGACGCCGGCTGCGCCATGATCACGCTGGCGCCGGAATGCGTGCCGCCGGGCTTCATCCGGGCGCTGGTCGATCGTGGCATCCGCGTCGCCGTCGGTCACAGCCAGGCCAGCGCCGAACAGGTTACAAGGGCCATTGATGAAGGTCTGAGCGGCGTCACCCATCTTTACAATGCGATGCCCCCGCTGGCCGGCCGCGAGCCCGGCATTGTCGGCGCCACCCTCGCCACCCCATCCCTGACAGCCGGCATTATCGCTGACGGGCTGCATGTCGATCCCGTCGCGATCCGGGCCGCCTTCGCCGCCAAGGGTGCGGACGGGCTGGCGCTCGTCACCGACGCAATGCCGACTGTGGGCGCATCCATCGACCATTTCGATCTGATGGGACGCGCCATCACCTTGAAAGACGACAAGCTTTCCTCTGCCGATGGCACCCTGGCCGGCGCACATCTCGATATGGCGAGTGCGGTCCGCAATGCCGTTGCAATGGCCGGGATACCCTTGGAGGATGCGCTGCGCGCCGCCTCTCTCACCCCCGCCCGGTTCCTCGGTCTCGACCATGAGCGCGGCCGGCTGGTTGCCGGCGCGTGCGCCGACCTCGTGGCTCTCACTAGCAGGCTCGAGGTGGTCGCGACCTGGATCGACGGCGCCATCGACACGCCGGTATAGGATTTAATCGAGGACCAGCTCGGCCTCAATTTCCACGGGAATATTGAACGGCAATTCCGCGACACCGATGGCGGAGCGGCTGTGCTGGCCGCGCTCCTCACCGAACACCGCAAGGATCAGGTCGGAAAAGCCGTTGATCACCGCCGGGGTCGCCTGGAAGCCCGGCGCGACATGCACCATGCCGAAGGCGGACAGCCAGGTGACGCGGTCGAGATCACCGAGTTCGTGCGTCAGGCTGGAGAGCATACCAAGCGCGGTCAACCGCGCCGATTCATAGGCCTGTTGTTCGGTGACATCGCGGCCGACCTTGCCGAACGGGCCAGCCACCTTGCCGTCCTGCCCTATGGGGCCATGGCCGGACACCGTGACGCGTTTGCCGACCACCCGCACCCAGCGAAACGGCAGGCGCACGCCCGGCGGAATCTGCGTCGGCTCCGGCAGAACCAGTCCAAGTTCGGCGATCCGTTGCGCAATGGTCATGGCCCGTCCCTGTCGACAATGCGCCGGAAGTGTTAGGCGCGCGCGCCGGACATTGCAAATGCCGCCAGGGATCATCCCTCACCCGCGACGTGCAGCCTCGATCGCCGCCACATCGATTTTCGTCATCGCCATCATCGCCTCGAAGGCGCGCTTGGCTTCGTCGCCGCCAGCCGCCAAGGCATCGGTGAGAACGCGCGGCGTGATCTGCCAGGAAATGCCCCACTTGTCCTTGCACCAGCCACAGGCGCTTTCCTGGCCACCATTGCCGACGATCGCATTCCAATAGCGATCTGTTTCCTCCTGATCGTCGGTCGCGACCTGAAACGAGAAGGCTTCATTATGTTTGAAGGTTGACCCGCCATTAAGGCCCATGCAGGGAATGCCAAGCACCGTGAAATGCACGGTGAGAACATCACCGGCTTTGCCGCTCGGATAGTCGCTCGGCGCATGATGCACAGCGGTCAGTTCGCTGTCCGGAAACAGATTGGTATAGAAGCGGGCCGCCGCTTCGGCGTCCTTATCGTACCAAAGGCAGATCGTGTTTTTAGACATGAGTCCCCGCCGTTGCTGAAACGCTTCAACGTCTCTATCACACCCCGCGCGCTATCCCGATCACGATTGCTTCCTCAACCGCGCGGCGAAGCCAGCCATCAGGAAGCCGACAAGCTGCTCGGTCACGTCATGCGCGCTTGATGTATCGCACAAGCCGTCGGATACGCGGCGCAACCGGCTGTTGCGTGCGGTGTCGAGCAGAATGTGCAGCATCGAGCCGATCATGAAATCGAAGCCCCAGAACATGTCGGCACGGCTGGCGCCAGGCACCGCCGCCATCAACGCAGCGACGAATTGCGACGCGACCGGATCGGTCTGTTCGGACATCACCTGTTCGACGAAAGGCTGGCGCAGCGCGAAAGCCAGGATCAGCATACGGGCATAATGCCGCTGCACGCCCTTGCCATTCAGGCAGGCGGCAACGGTCGGCTCGATCATCGCCCGCACCACGTCTTCCAGCTTCGGTTTGCGCTTTTTCGCTTTGTCCAGCACCGCATTGAGAGCAGTGATGCGTTCCTCGTTCAGCGGCGCAATCACCGTGGCGATCGCCTCTTTGATGAGTTGCTCCTTGGTGCCGAAATAATAGCTGATGGCGGCGTGATTGACCTGCGCCTTCTCCGCGATGTCGCGCACCGTCACCTGATCGAAGCCGCGGCTGGCGAACAGATCGATGGCGCAATGCAAAATCCGCTGCGGCGTTCCGCCCTGCGCACGCGCGTCGCCCAGTTCCTTCCTCAACGCCACCGCCGACCCTCCAGGCTCTTTTCCATTGACAACAGCCATAGCTCTCCTGTTTTGTTTATCCAAATGGATAAAACAAATGGATAGGGAGCGAATATCATGGAGCCTTATAGGCTGAGTCCGCCTGCGCAATGGCCGGAAAAAAGCCCGCTGGCAGTCTCGGTCAGCGTCATGCTGGAGGGCTGGACCGACGATGCGGCCCCCGGCATCGGCCCGATGGGCAACCCGCTCCGCGCCGGCACGTTCGATACGCAGGCCAAATCCTGGGCCGCTTATGGCGCGCAGACCGGAGCCTGGCGGCTGCTCGATGTGCTGGAAGACACCAAGGCGCGGGCGGTGTTTTATGTCAGCGGCATCGTCGCCGAACGCCATCCCGATCTGATGCAGGCGATCGTCAAGGCCGGTCATGAAGTAGCAGCGCATTCCTGGTCGCAGCACATCATCCCCGCCTATCAAACGCGTGATGAAGAACATGCCGACCTGAAGCGCTGCATGGCGGCCATTCAGTCATCCAGTGGCCAGCGCCCGACCGGCTGGATCAGCCCGCGCGCGACGCCGAGCCTGAATACACCCGAGCTATTGGCGTTGGAGGGCTTTACGTGGATCGCCGACGCCTTCGATCGCGACCTTCCCTATCCGATCGAGACCAAGAGCGGCGCGATCACCGCCATCCCCTTCACGATGGAAGTAAACGACTTCCCGCTCTGCATTCGCTATGGCCATTCGCCAGAAGCTTTCGTGCGGACATTGGCGAAGATACTGGAAGGCTGGAGCGAGATCCGCAATCCATTCGCCTGTCTTGATCTCACCGCGCACGCACATGTGTTCGGCCGGCCGGCCGGCGCGATCGCCTTCAAACAGGCGATCAGGCTCGCGCAGGATCACGCTGCCACCTGGATGACGACACACGCCGAACTCAGCCGCATCTTCGCGCGCTGATGCTCGTCATGGCGCGAAAGCGTCATCGGCCAATGCAAAGCAAACATCCACAAAAAGGGGAAACAGGAAATGCTCACGCTCTATAATGCTGCTCATTCGACCTGCAGTCAGAAGGTCCGCATCTGCCTTGCGGAAAAGGGACTCGCATTCGAGGACGTCAAGCTCGATATCGGCAAGGCCAAGGAACACCTCCGCCCGGAATACCTGAAGCTCAATCCCAATGGCGTCGTGCCGACGCTGGTGGATGATGGCCAGATCATCACCGACTCAAGCGTGATCTGCGAATATCTCGACGAGGCCTATCCGGACGTGCCGCTGTCGCCACCTGATCCGGTTGGTCGTGCGCATATGCGGGCATGGATGCGCTTTCTCGAAGAGGTGCCGACGGCCGCCGTGCGCGTTCCCTCGTTCAATATGGGATTCCTGCCGCGCTATGAAGGCATGGACCGCCAGACCTTCGAGAATGTGGAATCCGACCAGCGTCCGATCCGCAAGCAATTCTATCGCCGCATGGGACCATCCGGCTTCAAGAAGGAAGATGTCGAAGCCTCGTTCGAACAGATCGGCAATACTTGCAAACGCATGAATGCCGCGCTCGAACACGGCCCATGGCTCCTCGGCTCGCAATATACATTGGCCGACGTGATCGTCGCGCCGCTGATCGACCGCATGAACGATCTCGGCATGAGCATGATCTGGGAAGATGCCTATCCGCGCGTCACGGATTGGTATGAGCGCACGAAGGCTCGGCCCTCGTTCCAGCAGACCTTCTATCCCGGCGCGCGCATGTCCGAATTTCTCAATCTCACGCCAGCAATCAAGGAGGATGCGCAATGAGGCCGTTTGCTCTCGCTGCCGCCCTTTTTGTCGCTGCCGTGACGACAGCGACGGCCCAGACATTTCCCAATCGGCCCATCACTATCATCGTGCCCTTCGCGGCGGGTGGACCGATCGATGTGACGACGCGGATCGTCGCCGACAAGATGAAGGACACGCTCGGCCAGCCGATCGTAATCGAGAACATTGGCGGCGCCGCAGGCAGCTTGGCCGCGGCGCGTGTCGCCAAAAGCGCGCCGGATGGTTACACGCTGATCACCGGCATCTGGGGAACCCATGTCGCTAATGGCGCGGTGTATCAACTGGCCTATGACGTCAAGGACGATTTCTCACCGATCGGCCTGATTTCCTCCAACCCGCTGTTGATCGTCGCCAGCAAGAAAGTGCCGGCCAACAGCTTGCAGGAGTTGGTGACATGGCTGAAGCAAAATCCGGACAAGGCTAGCCAAGGCACGTCCGGCGTCGGCAGTGTCGGTCATGTTGCCGGCGCGTTCTTTCAGTCGCAGACAGGCACCAAGTTCCGCTTCATTCCGTATCGCGGATTGGCGCCGGCAATGCAGGATCTCGTCGCCGGCAATATTGACCTGATGTTCGATACACCAGCGACGTCGCTGCCGCAGGTGAAGGGCGGCGGCATCCGCGCCTATGCGGTGACGGCGAAGGAGCGCCTGAAAGCTGCGCCCGATATCCCGACAGTAGATGAAGCCGGACTGAAAGGGCTCTATGTCTCGACATGGACGGCGTTGTTTGCGCCGAAGGGCACAAGCAAGGAGGTGGTGTCGGTTCTGAGCAAGGCGCTGATGACCGCGCTTGCCGATCCCACCGTCCAGAAGCGGCTCGAAGAGGTCGGTCAGCAGCCCTACCCCGCCGAGCAGCAGACCACCGACTATCTGACGCGTTTCCAGGCCGAGGAAATCGCGAAATGGTGGCCGATCATTAAGGACGCCAATATCCGCGCCGAATGACGCGCGGCATCGCGGCGTGATCGGCGAGAATGAAGCGCCGGGATGCAGCTCTTGCATCCCGGCGTTTTTTCGTTGCGAAGCTACGCAGCTTACGTACCGAATTTCTGCACCACCGGCGACCAGCGCTGCTTCTGGGCGTCGATATAACGCTGTAGCTCGGCCGCATTCATCCCACGCGGAAAGGTGCCGATCTCCTCAAGGCGCCTTCCGAGATCGGGATATTTCAGCACCGCATCGACATCGCTGGTCGCCTTGCGGATGATCTCGGCATCAGTGCCGGCTGGCGCCACCAGCGCGAACCAGGCGGTGGCCTCGAAGCCGGGCAGCGTCTCGCTGGCAGCCGGAACGTCAGGCAACGCCTTCAGCCGCGATGGACCGGCGGTGGCGAGAATCCTGATCTGGCCGCCTGCAGCCGGGCCGATCAGCGCGGACACACTATCGACGATGACAGGTACGCGATCGGCAATCACGTCAGTCAGCGCCTGCGCGGTGCCGGGATAATTGACAAGCGCAAGATCCGCTTTTGACGCTTCGCGCAACGCCTCGGCGCTGAGATGCGAGAGGCCGCCCCGCGTCGACACCGCGCAATTCAATCCGCCGGACGTCGTTTTCGACAACGCAATCAAATCCGACAGCGATTTCGCCGGCGATTTGCCCGATACGGCGATCGCCATCGGCGTCTCGCCGATAAAGGCGATCGGCACCATCGCATTGATATCGGCAGCGAGATTCTTCTGCAGCTCGGGCAACACCAGAAATACCGAGGAAGCCGCAAAGAACAGGGTGTAGCCGTCATTGGCCGCATTGGTCAGCGCCCGTACGGCGATGGCGCCGCCCGCGCCCGGCTGATTGAGCACGATCACCTGCTGGCCCCAACGCCGCGTGAGATGATCGGCCAACAGCCGCGCCGAAACATCGATCGATGATCCAGCTGCTGTCTGCACGATGATGCGGACCGGCTTGTTCGGATAGGCTTGCGCAAAGCCCGCGCCAGACCATGCCGCGGCGATGGCGAAGGCCGCCGCGACCGCGACGCCCCTGAAGAATGAGACAAAACGGCTCATGACGAAGGCTCCGAAATATTCTAAATGGACAACACTAAGCGCCAAGCGTCGCCAGCACGCGCTGCGGCGTCATCGGATATTGCGTCATGCGCTTGCCGGTCGCGGCGGCAAAGGCATTGGCAATGGCGGCGCCGACAGCCGGCAGTACCTCTTCGCCAGCACCAAGCGGCGGATCGCTCCGCTTGACGATAATCGGCGTCACCTCCGGATGCTGGCCAAAACGCAGGATCGGATAGCTGTTCCAGTCGAGACTGGTGACTTGCGCTGCCGAAAACTGCACCTCTTCATGCAGCATCCGGCTGGTGCCCTGAATCGCCATGCCGATGATCTGGCTTTCGACGATGTCGGGATTGACGGCGATGCCGCAATCCATCGCAGCATAGACATGCTTGACGACGATCTCGCCGCTGTTTCGGTCCACTTCAATATCGACCACCGCAGCCCCCATCGATGCGCGGTGCGTGCCAAGCGCGATGCCGCGACCTTTCATCACATCGCCGCTTAGCGGCTCTGACGACGAACGCGGCTTCCACTCTGCGGCTTTCGCCGCAGCTTCAAGAACGCTAAGCCAGCGTTCATTGGCGGCGTTACGCCGACGAAACTCGAATGGATCGAGCCCCACTTGCGCCGCCAGCTGATCGATCATCTGTTCAGAAGTGAAGGTGTAATGAAGGTCCATCGGCGCGCGCAGATTGGCGCCCTTAAGATAGCCTTCGAGTCCGGGAATGGCGTGATTGACCAATAGACGATTGGGAATGGCATACATGCCGCCAGTGACGAACTTGTTCACGAACAGCGAGCCTGGCCCCTTATTGAGCTCGCGCACCGGCGTATCCAGCGCCAGCTCTTCGGTCGATTCCTCGATATGCCAGCCATGATGCCAGCCGTCATATTGATAGGAAACAAGCTTGCCGTCCTTGTCGGCGCCGATCACCACTTCGCCGACATGGGCCGGGCCATAATTATCCCAGCCGATCTCGTTGGCGCGGCTGAATTGCACGCGAACCGGCTTGCCGACCTCCTGCGCCATGATGACAGCGGCGAGAGCGGCGTCATCATAACAGCTGTGTCCGTAACAGCCCGCGCCTTCCATATATTGCACGCGCACGGTCTGCGCATCGCGATTGAGCAACTTGGCGACGCGGTCGCGGAGCGCAAACACATCCTGGCTTGAACATTGCAACACCGCCACCTCACCGGTGAGGTCGGCAATGGCGCAGCTCGGACCGAACGGCGCATGCGACTGATACGGACCGTGAAACGTGCCACGCACGACATGCGCGGCAGAGGCCTTCGCAACGTCGCCTTCCGCCAGCATCACCGCGTCATCGGTCCTGGCTGACCGCATTTTGCTGTAAAGCCCCTGCGTCTCCGGCAACGCCGCCTGAAACGCCCAGCGAACCCGCAGTTGCTCGGCTGCGCGAACGGCGTCCCATTGGCGCTTGGCCACTACCGCGAGAAAATTTCCGCGCCGGACGATCTGCACATCCTTGAGGTCGGCGATGCTGGACGGATCGACGGCGACGATGCTCGCCGCCTTGCCATAGGCGCTCTGACCGCCGGGACGCACCACGCGCCCATGCAACATGCCGGGCACTTTGACCTGCTGCATATAGGTAAAGCTGCCGTCGATCTTGGCCGGAATGTCGACGCGCGCGACCCGCTGACCGACAACGTGGTAATCCGCCGGCGCTTTCAGCGGCGCCTTGCCGGTGACCGGGATCGTGGTCAGCTCCCGATCGATCAGCGCCTGGTAGGTTATGGATTTTCCGTCGCCCTGAACCTGCCCACGCGCCGTGGTCAGCTTGTCCATCGGCACGCCAAGCCGTTGTGATGCGCGCCGCAACAGCTCCTGCCGCATCTCGGCAGCGGCGGCGCGGATCTGCCCGCCGGCCTGCTGAATCGACGAGCTCGACACCGTCGCGCCCTGATTCATCGAGCGTGCGGTATCGACCTGCGCGGCCGCGACCTTCGCCATGTCGAGATCAAGTTCTTCGGCAACAAGTTGCAGCATGGTGGTGCCGTTGCCTTGCCCGAGTTCCACCTTGCCGAGATAGACGGTAACCGTGCCGTCATCATGCAGGGCGATCCAGGAGCCCAGCATTTTCGGATCGGCCGCAGCGCCCAAAGCAAGGCCGGGCATACTGGCATTCACGGCCGCGAGCGACACCACGAGGGCGCCAGCCCCTTTCAGAATTCCGCGACGGGAGAGCCTAACATGCGCCGTCATTTCTGCATCTCCAGCGCGGCGCGTTTGATTGCCTTCATGATGCGCGGATAAGTGCCGCAGCGGCAGAGATGCCCGTCCATCGCTTCGCGAATCTGCTCATCGCTCGGCTGCGGATTTTGCGACAGCAATTCGCAGGCCTTAACCGTGATGCCGTTATAGCAATAGCCGCATTGCGGAGCCTGTTCGTCGATGAATGCCTGCTGCACGGGATGACGCGCCGGCGCTTGCGCCAGCTTCTTGGTCGCCGCGTAGAATTGCGGCAGCCCTTCCAGCGTAACGATATGGCCGTCTCCGACACTGGAGACCGGCGTGACGCAAGACCGGATTTCTTTTCCGTCCACCAACACCGAACAGGAGCCGCATTGCGCCAGCCCGCATCCGAAGCGCGGCCCTTTCAGGCCAAGATCGTCCGCCAATACGTAAAGGAGCGGCGTGTCGGGATCGGCATCGATGGTATGGACCTTGTCGTTGACCTTGATCTGCATGCTTTCCTCTCCCATTGGTTTTTATGGTTCTTCGTCAAGCATCGGCATCATGCTCAGTCAGACATTCAGCACCTGAAACTCGAGCGGATAATCATGTAGGCGCCGAGCGCCGTCGGCAGTGATCTCTATGGTTTCTGCAAAGACGCAGCCGGTCTTGCCGCCATGCCATTTCGGATCGACAAGATCGATGTTGAAAGCGAAAACCATGCCCACCTCGAATCTGTCGCCGATCACCTTGATCGCCTCGCGGTCGGCATTGATCGCGTGATGCCGGTAGCGCGGATATTCCAGTGACGCGAGCCCATGGCCGTGAATACCGGCCTCACAGATATCGAGGCCGCGCGACATGATGTCGTCCTTCACCGCGTCCATCGCGGTCGAGATGGTCCGGCCGGGACCAAAGCCTTCGAGACCGCAACGATAAGCGGCAAGACAGCCTTCATAGATGTCGCGCTGCTTGCGATCCGGCTCGCCGAGCGAGAAGGTGCGCTCGACATGGGTGAAATAGCCGCCGATCTTTGGATGCATCTCGCAGATGATGACATCGCCCTTCTGCATTTCGCGCATGGTTGGCACCCGAAATGGATGGGGATACGGCAGCGGATCGCATGCCCACAGAAACAGCGTCGGCTCCTCGCCGCCGTTGGCCAGCATGCTCTGCATCATGTTGGCATAGACTTCGCAGTCCCGGACACCGGGCTTTGCCGTGTCGCGGCAGGTTGCCAGCATCAGATCACCGAGCCGCGCGGCACGCCGCAGGGCATCGAGTTCTTCCGGGCTTTTGACGGCGCGGATTTTTTCCAGCATGTCATCAAGCGCGATCAAACTGGCATTCGGCACCAGATCTTTCAGCCGCGTGTAGACGTCATGCGGCAGCCAGCCATCGGCATCGAGCGGCGCGGCAAGCCCATCCATGCCGATCTTGCCACTATCGAGCTTCAGTTCCTTCAGGCGATTGGCAACCGTGTCGGCCCAGGTCTTCGTGCGCACGCGGATGTCGGACACCCAGTTCTGCGCGTTGCGCCAGCCTTCGAGAAAGGTCGGCAGCTGGATGATCGCGGTTGGCTCGCCTTCGACCGGGAAGACCAGCACGTTGAATTCGGCATTGCCGCCGATCGGGCAAAGATAGCGCGCATTGGCGGTGTAGAAGTCCCACATCACCGGCCAGCCCCACAGCACGATAGCATCGAGGCCGCGCGCCTTCATTTCATTGCGGACGGCGGCCCAGCGCCGGTCACGCTCGGCCAAGGACAGACGGGGCAGTTCGAGCGTATCGCGCATGATCGTTCTTTCGCTTGTTGACTCAGGCAGCGGCTTTTTTCATCCGGTCGAGGCTTGCCAGGTAATCGGCGACGCCGGCATCAAGGTCGTATTCCGGCGCAAAGCCGAGCTCCTCGCGCGCGCGTGAGATGTCATAGACGCCATGCGGCGGATACGGCATGCCGAGGAAATTCAGGCCCGGACCGATCTTGATATCGGCATTGGGAAGACGCTTGCGGATCGCGGTCTCAAAATCGCGCAGCGTGGAACCTACGCCGCTGCCGATATTGTAGACGCGGCTCTTGGGATTTTCGGCGATGGTGGCGCGATAGATGCCGAGAGCAGAATCCTTGTTGTAGATGAAGTCATCCTTCTCATCGCCGCCCTGCGCGATGTGGAATGGCAAACCTGCGGCCGGCGCTTCGATGATCTGGCTGGTGACGCCCATCTTGCCATGGCGTGCGGTTTTGCCCGGACCGTAGGTGGTGGCAAAGCGCAGTACCACCGCATCGACGCCCATATTGCCGGTGTAATAGACGCACATATGCTCGCTCATGAGCTTGGCAGCGTCGTAAATCCGCTTGGGATTTTTCGGCATGTCCTCAGGGATTGGCTTGTAGGTCGGCGCGCCGTATTCGCCGGTGATCGGGCCATAGACGCCCTTGGCGCTGGTATAGACCACGCGCTTGATGTCGAAGAGCCGCGCCGCTTCCAGCACATTCACCGTGCCGACGACATTGACGTTGATGCTCTGTGCCGGATTGGCCTGCGACACCGCGCCGACAAAGGCCGCGGCATGGACGATATGCGTGATCTGATTACGCTTGATCACGTCGAGAAGGCGCGGCAGGTCGGTGATGTCGCCCAGTTCGACATCGATCTTGTCCACGATATCGCTAATCAGGTTATCGTCGCGATGCCGCGCGAAGATCACCGGCCGGTAGCCTTCCTTGACGAAGCGCCGGCTGGCCTCGGCGCCGATGACACCCATGCCGCCTGTAATCAATACTCTCATGACCTGATCTCGATCTTGTCCTTATTGAACTTTGACGCCGACCGATTTGATCAGCGCTTCCCAATGCTTCGAATCCTTCTCGATCAGCTGGCCAAATTCCGCCGGCGACAGCGTCACCCGCTCGAAGCTGTTCTTCTCGAAAAAGTCGCGCGTCTGCGGCGTATCCAGCGCCTTCATCACATCGGCATGGATTTTCTTGACGAGGGTCTCGGGCATGTTGGCGGGGCCAAGCAGCGCAAACCAGATCGAGGTCGAGAAGCCTTTCAGACCCGCTTCCGAAATGGTCGGCAGGTTCGGCTTTTTCGCCGCCCGCGTTTCGCCGGCGGAGGCGATGATCCTGATCTTGCCGCTCGCTTCATGCGGCTCGATGCTGGAGAGATTAAGCAGCAGCATCGACACTTCGCCGCTCAACAGGCCGGTCAAAGCCGGCGCAGCGCCGCGATAGGGAATATGGACGATGTCGGCGCCGGAGCGCTGTTTGAAGTCTTCCATGCTCAGATGCGCATAGGTACCGATGCCGTAAGAGCCGTAATTCAGCGCACCCGGTTTCGACTTCGCCAGCGCGATCAGCTCCGGCACCGAATTGACGCCCAGCGATTCATTGATCACCAGCATCGGCGTTGCGCGGGACAGCACGACGATGGGCGTGAATTCGCTGGTCTTGTAGGTCAGGTTGTTGAACAGGAACGGATTGGCAGTAAACGTCGAGTCCGGCGCCACCAAGAGCGTATAGCCGTCGGCCGGCGACCGCGCGACAGCCTGCGCCGCCACCGAATAATTGCCGCCGGGCCGGTTTTCGATCACCACCGGCTGACCCCACATCTCGCTGAGATTCTGGCCGACGATGCGCGCCATCGCGTCGGTCACGCCGCCAGCCGGCACCGGCACGATGAAACGAACCGGCGCGGTCGGAAAATCCTGCGCCGCCGCCGGGCGGTTGGTCGCTCCGCTCACGAACGCAATGCCGCAGACTGCAGCTAAGGCTGCAAGACCTGAAATCCGCATGCTATCCTCCCGATACTTCTTGTTATTCAGCAATTCTTGCTATTGGGCTTTCGGCCTTAACGCGCGTTCGCAGCCCCAACGACGGGCTCGCCGATGCCGAGCGGCTCAGCATCGATCAGCACGAACGCCACCCGCGCCCGCGCACCACTGCGATTGATCCATGCATGGTTGGTGCCCCGCTGCACCATCACGTCGCCCTGCTTCAGGGTCACCGTGGAATCGTCCATCGCCATGTCGATCTCGCCTTCGATGACGATCACGTAATCGATCGTGTCGGTGCGATGCATGTGCGGATGATTGCCGGGCGGGAAATCGATCACGGCGAAGCGAGTGCCGTTCGCGGGCGGCGCGGTGCCGAGGATTCGCGCACCGTGATCCTCGATGAACTCACCGATCGGTAAAGGGCCGGGCGTCGCGTCTGTGCTCCAGATCAGGGTCGAGACGAGGCCGGGGCTCGGCCGTTTGGCGTTGGTCGCCGGGCCGTCCATCAGCACCTTAGCGACATGGTCGGTGTCGTGGCCGGTGACGACGCGGCGCACCGGCGGATACGTGGCTTCGCTCACTGAACAACCCCCTGCGACGCTTCCTCGAACGGCGGAATGGTTTTCCGCACTAATTATCCGGTGAGTGAATTATAATCCACCTAGGCTGTCAAGCGGCCGCCGCGCAACGCTGCGCATGCCCCGCCCTCCCGGTGCCCCATCACCCGTCCCGCGATCCCGTTGCGGAATCCGCGCGGAGGTTGCATTGTCAGAAGATGAAAAAGACTGCGCAAAAGCGCGTCCCCAAGCCCCGCAATGCCGAGGCGACGCGCGCGAAAATACTGGCGGCGGCGATCGATGAATTCGCCGATCGCGGCCTGACCGAAGCCCGAACCGAGGACATCGCCAAGGCCTGCGGCGTCAACAAGCGGCTCGTTTATTATTATTTCGGCAGCAAGGAAGGGCTCTATCTCGCGGCGTTGGAGGAATCCTACGCCAAGCTGACCGAGCTGGAGCACGCGATCGATGTCGATCATCTGGAGCCGAAGGCGGCGATCGCGGCGCTGATCAATCTCAAGATCGACTATTACATCGCCAATCCGCACTTCATTTCATTTTTGAATATGGAGAATCTTTACAAGGCCAAGACACTCAGCAAGTCGAAGCGCATCAACGAGTTCAAGACGCCCCTAACCCAGGTGATCTCCCGCATTCTCGAGCGCGGCGAGAAACAGGGCATTTTCCGCAGTGATATTGAGCCGATCGATCTTTATATTTCGATCTGCGCGCTCGGCTTCATGTATTTCGCGAACCAGCACACGTTGAAGGTCATCTTCAATCGCGACTTGATGGCGCCGTCGATGATCGCGCAGCGCCGCGAAACCATTATCGATCTGATCCTGTCCTATCTCAACCCGGCCAATAGCGGCACCCATGCAGTCCGCCAGGACCGAGGGTTGATGGAAACACTGATCCTTTAAGAACCCAGCAAGCGCCATGAGCCGCCCCCGCATTATCAGGGACGGCCCATGCGCAACTTCCGGCACCGGAAAGACAAATTAAGCGGCAACGATTACTTCCGCAGCGCTTTCGCCATTTCAAGGTGATGCTTGAGATGCGGCAGCGTCTTTGCCGCCCAGGCCTTCACCTCAGGATTTTCGCCGCCATCGGCATACCGTTGGAACAGCGAGACGGCATCTTCATGCGCATCGACTTGCATGGAGTCGTAATCCTTGTCGAAGTCGGCGCCCTTCTGGCCCTTCAACTTGTCGAGCTTGCTCTGATGCGCCGAGTCCATCTTCGTCGGCAGCGTCACCTTCACCTTCGGCGCCAGCGCCTTCAACTCGGCCGTGGTCTTGGTGTGGTCGGCGATCATCTGCGCAGCGAATTTCTTGCTCGCTTCGTCGGCGCGTGCTTCAGCAAGCTTGCTGGATTCGATTTCGAACATGTCGCTGATTGCAGCAACTGTCATAAAATCCGCTGTTGTCGGCGCCTTGCCGATCATCGCATTGACGCCGGTTTTCTCGCCCATGCCCTGGGCCAGAGCAGGCCCGCTCAACAGAACGAGTGCCAATGCGGCTGCAACTTTTTTCATGCGATCCTCCGGTCATGATCTCTGTCTGAATGCCAAGGCAGCGACAAAGTTCCAGACAGCGCAGCGCTGTCGTGTGTAAAATTCAACATAATTCTGGAGTCGAACCCGCGCTTCCACTGACTTACAAAATTGGCTTGCCGCCTGTCACCGCAATGGTCGCACCTGACACATAACTCGACAGTGGATCGGCCAGCATCACATACGCTGTGGCCAGTTCGGCCGGCTGGCCCGGCCGTTTCATCGGCACCTGCTTGCCGAAGTTCGACACGCTGTCTTCCGGCATGGTCGATGGAATGAGCGGCGTCCAGATCGGGCCCGGCGCCACTGCATTAGCCCGAATACCCTTCTCCGCCAGCAACTGGGCAAGACCGGCGGTAAAGTTCTGGATCGCGCCCTTGGTCGTCGCATAGGCGAGCAAGGTCGGGTTCGGCATGTCGGAATTGACCGACGCGGTGTTGATGATCGATCCGCCCTTCTTCATATGCGGCACCGCCGCCTTGGTCAGATAAAACATCGCGTGAATATTGACGCGGAAGGTCAGCTCCCATTCCTCATCCGAGATGTCCTGAATTTCCTTGAATGTCGCCTGATGCGCGGCATTGTTGACGAGAATGTCGATGCCGCCGAACTCGTTCACCGCTGTATCGACAATCTTTCGGCAATGCGCGGCGTCCTGAATGTCGCCGGCGATCAGCGCGGCCTTTTGCCCGGCCGCCTCGATCAGGCGTTTGGTTTCCTGCGCGTCATCATGTTCATCGAGATAGGACACCAGCACATCGGCGCCTTCGCGCGCATAGGCAATCGCGACCGCGCGGCCAATGCCGCTGTCGCCGCCGGTGATGATCGCCTTCATGCCGCGCAGCCGGCCCGAGCCCTGATAGCTCTCCTCGCCATGATCTGGAACAGGCTGCATTTTCCGAGTGTAGCCCGGCATCGGCTGCTTCTGTTTCGGAAATGGCGGCTTGGGATAATCGGGCATGGGTGGCGCACCTCGTCTCGCATATTCGGAGTTCGTGAGGTGAACACCTGTTTTGGACGGGAGTTCCGGACGCGAGGCCAATTTGGCCATTCGCGCGATGAAGCGTGTCAATCCGGCGCGCGCAGCCGGTATCCGACGCCGGTTTCGGTGAGGATATATTGCGGTCGTTCGGGATCGATCTCCACCTTCTGGCGCAGCTGCCGCACATAGACCCGCAGATATTGCGCGTCGGTCAGTTCGTCCCATAATTGATTCAACAGGAATTTATGTGTCAGCACTTTGCCGGCATGCTGCACCATGACGCGAAGGAGGTCATATTCCTTCGGCGACAGCTTCACCTCTTTGTCGCCGAGCCTGACGATCCGTCGCACCAGATCGACCGATAATTCGCCGACCCGAAACAGCGGTCGCTCGCCCTGTACCTGCAATTGATGGCGAAGCGCCGTGCGCATCCGCGCCAGCAATTCCTCCATGCCAAAGGGCTTCGTCACATAGTCATCGGCGCCGAGATCGAGCGCCCTCACCTTGCCGGCTTCGTCGTCGCGGCTCGATAGCACAACGACCGGCACGGCGTCGGCCCGAGCGCGAATGTCGGCCAGCAATTGATGGCCGTCGATGTCCGGCAAGCCGAGATCAAGAATGATCAGGTCCGGGCGCTCGCCCAGCATCGCCAGCGCGGTTTTGCCGTTGGTGGCTTCGAGCACGTCATAGCCCTGCGTGTGCAGGCCCATCCGCAGCAGCTTGCGGATCGGCGGTTCGTCATCGACGATCAGCACTTTGGTGGCTGCAGCGGTCACGCGGCGCTGCTGACATGCTGCGGCGCCGGGATCGGCAGCCGGATGGTGAAGATGGCGCCGGAGCGATCGGTGCGGTTGGCGGCGGTGATCGTACCCTTCATCGCTTCGACAAAGCCGCGCGAGATAGCAAGGCCGAGTCCGGTGCCGGCGCGCACCCGGTCGCCCTTCTCGGCACGATAGAATTTGTCGAACACCAGATCCATATCCTTGCTCGCGATGCCCGGCCCTTCATCGAGCACCTGCAGGCAGACCGATTGCTCGTCGCGCCAGCTGCGCAGCCGGATCAGCGTGCCAGAATCGGCATATTTGGCGGCATTGTCGAGCAGGTTGAACAGCACCTGTTCAAACAGCACGGCATCGACATCGATCATCGGCAGATCAGGCGCAAGGTCGAGTTCGACGCGGTGATCGCTCAGCATCTTGCTGGCGCGCTGCAAGGCGGACCCGACGATCTCGGTAAGGTCATGGCGCGCGGAGTTGGGCGCGACGGCGCCGGATTCGAGCTTTGTCATATCCAGGAGATTGGCGATGAAGCGGTTAAGCCGCTCGGCTTCGTCGATGATCGAAGTCAGGAGATCGGCCTTTTCGGCATCGGACAATTTGCCGGAGAGATCGCGCAAGGTGCTGGCGGAGCCTATGACGGCGGCGAGCGGCGTTTTCAGGTCATGCGAGATCGAAGTCAGCAGCGCCGAGCGCAGCCGATCAGCCTCCATGCTGCGCTTGACGTGATCCATCTCGGCGACGAGATGCACGCGCTCGATGGCCAGCGCGCTCTGGTCGATCAGCGCGTCGAGAAGACGCCGCTCGTCCGGCGTCAGCATCGGGCCGTCCTTGTCGCTGTCGATGCCGACAACGCCGATGACGCCGCGCCCTGTCCGCATCGGCAGGAACAGCCGCTTGGCGCCGGGCAGCGTATCGGAGCCACGGCCGGCGGCGCGGTCATTCTCCCAGGCCCATTTGGCGGCAGCGAGGTCGGCTTCGTCGAGAATATCCTCGGGCGGATAGCCGGCCCGGACGGCGATGGTGCCATCCTGCGGCAGCAGCAACACCACCCGCACCTTCAGCATTAGCGCGGTCTGATAAGCGCTGGCCCAGAGAACATCGTCCAGCGTGCCGACGCTCGCGAGCTTGCGGCTGAAGGTGTAAAGCAATTCCGTTGTGCGCGCGCGCCCCATCGCCGCCTTGGCCTGTTTCTGTACGCGGGCGGCAAGGTTGGAGACCACGCAGGCCATGAGGATGAAGAAAGCGAAGGCCGCGACATTGCGCGGCTCGGCGATGGTGAAGGTGTAGGTCGGCGGCAGAAAGAAGAAGTTATAGCCGAGCGAGCCGATCAGGCTGGTGAACAGCGACGGCCAAAGGCCGTAGCGCACCGCCACCCAGACGATCGCGGTGAGGAAGACGAGATCGATCGTCTCAACGCCAAGAAACGGCTGGATCGCCATGCAAATTGCAAAGGATACCGCAAGCGCGGCCAGGGAGCTGATATAGGGCTTCACGTCGAATGTGCGTGGTGCCTCGGCCGTGATCCCGCGCGCACGTGGCGGCTCCGCTACAGCAGCATCGCCGGCGATGACATGGACGCTGATATTGCCCGACCGCCGCACGAGATCATGCACCACCGAGCCATTCAGGATCTCGAACCAGCGTGAGCGATGCGACTTGCCAACGATGATCTGGGTGATGTTGTTATCGCCGGCATATTGAATAACGTCATCGGCAATCCGCCGCCCGCCTGCTGGAATGGTCACCGCTTCGCCACCGAGAGCTTCGGCGAACCGCAAGGTCGCAGCGACGCGGTCGCGCTGCTCGTCGGATAGTTCGCTTTCGATATAAAGCGCGGTCCAGGGTCCATGCAGCCGCTCCGCCAATCGCTTGCCGTAGCGAACGAGCCCGGCCGCGCGCGGATCATCGCTGATGCAGACCAGCACGCGCTCGCCAGCCGGCCAGGGGCCGCGGATCGCCTGTTCCTGCATCTGGTCGAACAGCTGGCGATCCACCCGTTCGGCGGTGCGGCGTAAGGCCAGTTCGCGCAAGGCCGTGAGATTGGTTGGCACGAAGAAATTCTTCATCGCCTTCTCGGCTTGCGGCGACACGTAGATGCGCCCCTCCTTCAGCCGCTGAATCAGATCGTCCGGCGTCAGATCGACCAGCATCACCGCATCGGCGCGATCGAAGATCGAATCCGGCACGGTCTCGCGCACCCGCACGCCGGTGATCTGCGCGACCACATCGTTCAGGCTTTCAATGTGCTGGATGTTGATGGTTGAATAGACATCGATGCCGTTATTCAGCAACTCCTCAACATCGAGATAGCGTTTGGGATGGCGGCTACCGGGCGCATTGGTATGCGCCAGCTCATCAACCAGAACGATCTGCGGCTTGCGCGCGAGAATGGCGGCGAGGTCCATCTCCTCCAGCCGCTGGCCTTTGTAATCAATCGCGCGCCTCGGAATGATCTCGAAACCATCAAGCAAGGCTTCGGTGTCGCGGCGACCATGCGTCTCAACGACGCCGATGACGATATCGAAACCGTCCTCGCGGCGGTCCCGCCCCTGCAGCAGCATCTCGTAAGTCTTGCCGACGCCGGGCGCGGCGCCGACAAAGATCTTCAGCTTGCCGACGCCCGCGTCTTCGCGGCGCGCGGCTGCCAGCAGCGCATCCGGCGATCGTCGTTGATCAGACTGGTTTCGCTGATTGGCCATCAAGGTCCAGCGTTATGGTGAAGCCGAAGCTTTACCGCATGGCGCGATCGAGAGCCAGATTGAGGCCAAGAACATTGACACGCGGTTCACCGAAGATGCCGAGGACGCGCCCCTCGATATTGTCGTTAACCAATTGCCGCACGGCCTCCTCACTCATGTTCCGGGCGCGGGCGACGCGCTGGACCTGAAACAGGGCGGCCTCAGGCGTCACATGCGGATCAAGCCCGCTGGCCGATGTGGTGACGAGATCAACCGGAATCGGCTCCGTACTCTCCTTTTTCAGCATCTCGACATCGCCGCGCACGCGATCGGCCAAAGCCTGACTGGTCGGCCCGAGATTGGAGCCCATGGAGTTGGACGCATTATAGGGCGACGGTACGCTCTTCGACGCATCGGCCGGGTCCGGCGCCGTGGTGGCGGATGGGCGGCCGTGGAAATAGTGGTCGCTTTTGAAATCCTGACCGATCAGAGCTGAGCCGACCACGACGCCATCGCGCGTGATCAAACTGCCTTTCGCGGATGACGGAAACAGCATGCCGGCAATGCCGGTCAGTGTCAGCGGATAGAAGACGCCGACGATCAAAGTCATCGCCAGCAGCAGCACGATAGCAGGACGAAATTCTTTCAGCATGACGATGCTCCTTATGCCCAACCGAGCGCGTTCACCGCGAGGTCGATCAGCTTGATGCCGGCGAAGGGAATGACGATGCCGCCGAGACCGTAGATCAGCATGTTCCGGCGCAGCAAAGCGGCGGCGCCGATGGCGCGATACGACACGCCCTTCAAAGCCAGCGGGATCAGCGCGATGATGACCAGCGCATTGAAGATGATGGCCGACAGGATCGCACTTTGCGGCGTCGCCAGGTTCATAATGTTGAGCGCCTGCAATTGCGGATAGAAGGCCAGAAAGATCGCCGGGATGATGGCGAAATATTTGGCCACGTCATTGGCGATCGAGAAGGTGGTCAGCGCACCACGCGTCATCAGCAATTGCTTGCCGATCTCGACAATCTCGATCAGCTTGGTCGGATTGGAATCCAGATCGACCATGTTGCCGGCCTCGCGCGCGGCCTGCGTGCCGGTATTCATGGCGACGCCGACATCGGCCTGCGCCAGAGCGGGCGCATCATTGGTGCCGTCGCCGCACATCGCCACCAGCTTGCCTTTGGCCTGCTCGTCGCGAATGAGCCGCAGCTTGTCCTCCGGCGTGGCCTGGGCGAGAAAATCATCGACGCCGGCTTCGGCCGCAATGGCGGCCGCGGTCATCGGATTATCGCCGGTGATCATGATGGTGCGAATGCCCATCCGCCGCAGCTCGGCAAAGCGTTCGCGGATGCCGCCCTTGACGATATCCTTGAGGCCAACGAGGCCGAGCAGCTTGCCGTCCCTGGCAACAGCCAGCGGCGTGCCGCCGGCCTTGGCGATGGTCTCGGCAGCAGCTTGCGCTTCTTTCACGACATCGGGGCTCAACGGCTTGCCGACGCTGGCATCGCCGCTACTCAGGAATTTCAGGATCGAATCCACCGCGCCCTTGCGCACCCAGGAGCCATCGACCTCGACGCCGCTCATGCGGCTCTGCGCAGTGAAGGGAATGAAGGTGGCTTTCATTTCGGCAAGATCGCGCGCGCGGATGCCGTATTTTTCCTTCGCCAGCACGACGATGGAACGGCCTTCCGGCGTCTCGTCGGCGAGCGAAGCCAGCTGCGCCGCGTCGGCCAGCTCCTGTTCCGTGACGCCGCGCAGCGGCCGAAACTCGGTCGCCTGCCGGTTGCCGAGCGTGATGGTGCCGGTCTTGTCGAGCAGCAGTGTGTCGACATCGCCAGCGGCTTCCACCGCACGGCCGGACACCGCCAGCACGTTGAAACGCACCAGCCGATCCATGCCGGCAATGCCGATCGCCGACAATAATGCGCCGATGGTGGTCGGGATCAGCGTGACAAACAGCGCGCTGAGAATGATGATCGACACCGCGCCATTGGCATAAGCGGCATAGCTCGGGATGGTCGCGGTGGCGAAGACGAAGATCAGCGTCAGGCCGACCAGCAGAATATTGAGCGCAATTTCGTTCGGCGTCTTCTGCCGCTCGGCGCCCTCCACCAGCCGGATCATGCGATCGAGAAAGGTCGAGCCCGGCTCGGCGGTGATGCGTACGCGGATCCAGTCCGACAGCACTTGCGTGCCGCCGGTGACGGCCGAGCGATCGCCGCCCGACTCGCGAATGACCGGCGCCGATTCACCGGTGATCGCCGCTTCATTGACGGAGGCGACGCCCTCGATCACTTCGCCATCCGACGGAATGGTGTCGCCAGCTTCGACCAGCACGACATCGCCGATCTTCAGGCTGGTGCCCGGCACGATCGTGTAAGCTTTAGTATCCTGACCAGTCAGCAGCTTGGCCTGCGATTCCGTCTGCGTCTGCCGCAGCGAGGCGGCCTGCGCCTTGCCACGGCCTTCGGCGATGGCCTCGGCGAAATTGGCAAACAGCAGCGTGAACCACAGCCATAGCGTGATCTGAAAGCCGAAGGCGGCATCGGCCGCGCCGGTCACGCCATCGCGGATCATCAGGATGGTCGTCAGCACAGTGACGACTTCCAGCACGAACATCACCGGATTTTTGGCAAGCGTTCGTGGATCGAGTTTGACGAAGGCCGCGCCCAATGCCGAGGCGATGATCTTGCCGTCGAACATTGCCGTGGTCGGCGTGCGCCGGGTGTTTTTTACGAGATCCATAATCGTCACTCCAAGCTCAGAACAACGTGCCGCCGATCATCGCCAGATGTTCGACGATCGGACCAAGCGCGAGCGCGGGAAAGAATGTGAGGCCGCCAACGACGAGGATGACGCTGGTGAGCAGACCGATGAAGAGAGGGCCATGGGTCGGGAACGTGCCGGCCGATGGCGCCACTGCTTTCTTCGCCGCCAACGAGCCGGCAATCGCGAGCGCCGGCACGATGACGAGGAAGCGGCCCGCCAGCATGGCGATGCCAAGCGTGATGTTGTACCAGAGCGTGTTGCCGGTCAGTCCGGCAAAGGCCGAGCCGTTATTCGCCGTGCCGGACGTATAAGCATAAAGAATCTCCGAGAAGCCATGCGGGCCGGAATTGGCGATCGACGCGACTGCGAAGGGCAACACGACGGCCAGCGCCGTAAAGCCGAGGATCGCCAGCGGCAGGCAAAGGATGGCCAGCATCGCCATTTTCACCTCGCGTGCTTCGATCTTCTTGCCGACATATTCCGGCGTCCGCCCGACCATCAGCCCGGCGATGAACATCGTGATGACGATAAAGATCAGCATGCCGTACAGGCCGGCGCCGACGCCGCCAATGATGATTTCGCCAAGCTGCATATTGATGAGCGGGATCATGCCGCCGAGCGCCGTGAAGGAATCATGCATGGCATTGACGGCGCCGCAGGAGGCCGCCGTGGTGATCACCGCAAACAGCGACGACAGCGCGATGCCGAACCGCACCTCCTTGCCTTCCATATTGCCGGCAAGCCCAAGAGCATTGAGCATGGTCGTGCCGGAGGCTTCGGCCCAGTAGGTGACGGCAACGCCCGCGAGAAACAGCACGCCCATGGCGGCGAGGATCGCCCAACCCTGACGTTCATTGCCGATCATGCGGCCGAATACATTGGTCAGCGCGGCGCCCAGCGCGAAGATCGACACCATCTGAATGAGGTTGGAGATGGCGTCCGGATTTTCGAACGGATGCGATGAATTGACATTGAAGAATCCGCCGCCATTGGTGCCGAGCATCTTGATGGCGAGCTGCGACGCCACCGGGCCGACGGCGATGGTCTGTTTCGCGCCTTCCAGCGTCGTCGCCTCGACCGAGCCCGACAATGTCTGCGGCACGCCAAGCGCGACATACGCGAGCGTCAGGATGATGCAGAGCGGCAAGAGGATGTAGAGTACGCAGCGGGTCATATCGACCCAGAAATTGCCGATGGTCTGCGCCGATGCTCTGGCAAAGCCACGGATCACCGCGAGCGAGATGGCGATGCCAACCGCGGCCGAGAGGAAATTCTGCACCGTCAAGCCGGCCATCTGCGCGAAATAGGACAGCGTCGTTTCGCCACCGTAATTCTGCCAGTTGGTATTGGTGAGGAAACTGATCGCGGTGTTGAAGGACAGATCGGGCGCGACTGCGCCCATATCCTGCGGGTTGAACGGCAGGTACGCTTGCAGCCGCAGCAAGGCATAGAGCAGGAGGAATGCCGGGATATGAAAGATCAGCATCGCCAGCGTGTAGGAGAGCCAGCCCTGCTCGCGCCGCTCATCGACGCCGGCGAGACGATACAGCCCGGCTTCGACCGGGCGTAGCAGTGGCGACAGCAGCGTGCGCTCGCCATTGAACACGCGCGTCATATACCAGCCGAGCGGCCTGACCAGCGCGACCACAATCGCGCAGAAGATGAGGATCTGAATCCAGCCATTGAAAGTCATCGAACGCGTCTTTCAGAAACGCTCAGGCCGCATCAGGGCATAAGCGAGATAGATGAGGATGATTGCGGCGGCGCTGCCGGCCAGCGAGTAATCAAAGATCATGGCGCCCTCTCACAGCCGCGCGCAGGCATAGGCATAGCCGAGCGTCATAGCGAACAGGGCAAGGCCGAGAGCGAGCAGGACAAGATCGGTCATCTGACACACCTGGAGAAAGAAGTCGGCATTGGCCGAATATCCCTTCGGAACAGTCCGAAGCACCCTACTATGAGGCCGAACATCCGTAGTTTTTCGAGCATGAGCGGAGAGGGATTTTATAAAAATCTCATAAGCATTCGGCGGCCGCTTTGGCGGCGGCGCGGCGCGTTATCCCCGCTTCCGGCCGCGGCTTCGGGTTTCTTCTGTGCCCGCGGAACAGGCCGCGCCATGTCGCATTGTCGGTGGAAAAGGACCCGCCATGAATCCATCCGCCGAGGCCACCTCCTCCCTCTGGATGAACCAGGACGAACCGATCGAGCGCCCGCGCCTGTCGGGCGAGGTGACATGCGATGCTGTGGTTGTTGGCTCCGGGATTGCCGGCCTTTCCACGGCTTACGAATTGTCGATGGCGGGGCTGAAAGTGATCGTCGTCGATCGCGGCCCGATCGCGCGCGGCATCACGGCGCGCACCACGGCGCATCTTGCGCCGATCTGCGACGACGGCGTGTCGTCGCTCGTGAAAGTGCGCGGCGAGGAGATGGCACGGCTGTTTCAGGAGAGCCAGGAAGCCGCAGTGACGCGGATCGAAACCATCGTCAAGGAGCGAAATATCTCCTGCAATTTCCGCCGGCTCGATGGCTATTTATTCCCCTCCAAGGGCATGGATTTCAAGGAGGCGCGCAAGCAACTCGATGAGGAGCGCGAAGCGGTCCGCAAGGCCGGCGGCGAGGTCGAGACTGTCGCCGGCGTGCCTTTTTCAGGTTTCGAGAACGCTCCCGCCCTCCGCTACCCGAACCAGGCAACGTTCCACCCGCTTAAATATATTCGCGGACTTATCCACGCTATCGAGGAGAACGGCGGACGGATTTATTCCCATAGTTCCGTCGATAATATCGAAGAGCGTGATGATAGCGTTCGCGTCACCACGGAGCGGGGTGGCGTCATCACAGCAGCGCATGCTGTTGTCGCCACCAACTCTCCGATCAACGATCGCTTCAAACTTCACTCCAAGACCGCGCCTTACCGCACCTATGCCATGGCTTTCACCTTGCCAAAGGGCACACTGCCGGACGCGCTTTATTGGGACCTTGCCGACCCCTATCATTATGTACGGCTCAATCCTGGTCCGGGATCGGTCGATTACCTGATTGTCGGCGGCGCCGACCACAAAAGCGGCGAAGCCGATGATGGCGCGGTGCGGTTCGAAGCCATCGAAGCCTGGATGCGCTCGCTGCTTCCGGACCTCGGCCAGGAGGTCGCGCGCTGGTCCGGTCAGGTGTTGGATACCATCGATTATTGCGGCTTTATCGGCCGCAATCCTGGCGATGACCGGACATATGTTATCACCGGTGATTCAGGTCAGGGCATGACGCATGGTGCGCTGGCCGGACTGCTGCTGTCCGATCTCATTCTCGGTAGAAATAATCCGTGGCAACAGGTGTACGAACCGTCACGCACACCACTGTCTGGCGCGATCAATTACATCAATGAGAATGTCACGGCGATCAAGAACTTTGCCGAATATCTGACACCGGGTGAACTTGATAGCGCCGATGATCTGAAGCCCGGCGAAGGCGGGATCATGCGCAACGGTGCCGCCAAGATCGCGGTCTGCCGTGATCGAGATGGCAAGCTTCATGTGAACTCGTCCGTCTGCACGCATCTTGGCTGTCATGTGCATTGGAATAGCACCGAGCAATGCTGGGATTGCCCATGCCATGGTTCACATTTCGCGCCGGACGGCAGCGTGCTGAATGGCCCGGCAACGCGTCCTCTTCAGCCCGCGAGTTTGCCGCGGGAAGGATGAGTGGCGCCAACCCAAAGGCGCTAATCATTCGCTCCTGCAGCATCAATCGGAAGCTCTGCGACATCGACCTTGCGTGCGGTCGTAGGCACGCTTGCTGCGGCGCAGCACAGAAAGCGCATGAATAATCATCATTGTTGCGACCACCTGCCTTGAAATAAAGCTTGAGTTCTGAATATTTCAATTATGAAATAACTGCTCAAGACAGGGTGGCCGATGACACTGGCTTTTGAACGCACGGTTTTTGCGGAAGAGCATGAGGCTTTCCGGCGCACCGTGCGTGACTTTCTCGAAAGCGAAGTCGCTCCGCACTATGCGCAATGGGAAGAGAACGGCGCGACGCCTGCGGCGATATGGCGGCGCGCCGGCGATATCGGCCTGCTTGGCACCAGCATCTCGGAGGATTACGGCGGTGCCGGTGCAGACTTCCGCTTCGATGCGATCGTGCTGGAGGAACTCGGCCGGCTTAATCTGGCGGCCCCTGCCTGGGACATGCACGCCTATATTGTCGCACCGTTTCTTACACATTTCGGCACTGACAGTCAGAAGCAATATTGGCTGCCGAAAATGGTGGCGGGCGAAGCCATTTCCGCGATCGGCCTCACCGAGCCCAATTCCGGCAGCGACCTTGCCGGCATTCGCACCACCGCGGTGAAGGATGGCGACAGCTATCGCATCAACGGCGCAAAAACTTTCATCACCAACGGCATCATCGCCGATATCGTATTGCTCGCGGTGAAGACGGCACCTGATCTCGGCGCAAAAGGCATTTCGCTGTTTCTGATCGACACGAAAACACCCGGCTTCCGGCGCGGTCGCAAGCTGAAGAAGGTCGGCAACCACGCGCAGGACACCGCCGAGTTGTTTTTTGACGATATGCGCGTACCGGCAGAGGCCTTGCTGGGTGGCCAGGAAAATCAAGGCTGGACGCAGTTGATGCATGGCCTTGCGCAGGAGCGCATGGTGGTGGCCGTGCGTTCGATGGCGATGGCGCGGGCAGCGTTTGAAACGACGCTCGAACATGTCCGCAACCGCAGGGCCTGGGGCAAGCCGATTGTCGATTTCCAGAATACGCGGTTCAAACTCGCTGAAATCGAAACCGATATCGCAGTCGGAACACCATTCGTCGATCAATGCATCGCCGCTCTCGCCGATGGCACGCTCACGCCCGAGATGGCCGCCAAGGCCAAACTCTGGACCACTGAGCTTGCCGATCGCGTGCTCGACGAATGCGTGCAGTTGCATGGCGGTTACGGCTATATGTGGGAATATCCGGTGGCGCGCGCCTGGGCCGATGCCCGCGTGCATCGCATCTATGCCGGCACCAACGAAGTCATGAAACACATCATCAGCCGCAATTATCTGCAACGCGAGCGGCAGGGCTAAAGATGACGACGGCGGCCAATCCATCGTTCTGGCCTTCGTCTCCGCGCAGCCTCGGCGCTGCTTTCGCGCAAGCTTGCCGGCTGCGGCATGATCGTGTTTTTCTCGCCGATGCCGATCACCAATTCGACGGAGCGGCGGCGGAAAGGACTTCGCAGCAGATTGCGGCGTTGCTTCATACGAGGGGTTTACGCGCGGGGCAGCGCGTTGCGATTCTGTCCCGGCCGAGCGCACTCCACGCGCTCGCCTGGTTCTCCATTATTCGTCTCGGCGCGATCGCAACGAATTTGCATCTCCTGGAGACACCGGAGCGGCTCTCCGAAACCGTCTGCTGGCTCGAAGCCGATATCCTGATCCATGATCAGGAATTCACCGAACTTGCGGCACGCCTTGCGCAAAATGGCGGAGTGACAATCATCAGCCTGGCTGAACTGACCGCCAGCAGCCCAACGCTGGCCACGCCCCCGCTTGATGCTGGCGAGGCAGACGACCCCGTCGCCATCGTGCTGTCCTCCGGCTCGACCGGGCGACCCAAGGGGGTCGTTCACACCCACGCTTCGACGCTCAATTCCATTGCCGCTGGCATCGATGTTTATCGCGGCATCGATGACTCCGATTCCGTTCTGGTCTGCATCGGCACCTCGTTCGGCGGCTGGTGCAATGTCGTCATCCCGTTTGCCGGCGTTGGTGCACGTCTCGTTTTCCAGCGAAAGTTCGAGCCGCAGGCCTTTCTGAAAGGCCTCGCGGACGAACACATCACCATTGCGCCGCTGGTGCCGACCATGTGGCGCATGGTGCTGGCGTCAACCCCGGAGCAATATGATCTTTCAGCGGTGCGCCTCGCCTTCATGTCCGGTGAAATGGCGAACCGAAACGACGTGCAGGCCATTCAACGCGCCATCAGCCCGCATGTGCGTGCGGCCTATCTCTCCACGGAAGGCGCATGCGGCTGCGGTGTGGTGCTGGATGAAGACCAATTCAAGAGTGAGACCACCCCTCCCGCCGGCCAGCCACTGACCGATGTCGGCATCCGTATCGTCGCGCCGGACGGGATGATTGACGATGTCCTTCCCAACGGCGAGATCGGTGAGATCGTGTTGCGCGGCACTTCGCTCGCCGCTGGCTATTGGAAAGACGAGCAGCGGACAGCAACGCGCTTTCGCAACGGCTGGTGGCGCAGCGGGGATACCGGCATGATCAGGGATGATGGCCGCGTGGTGGTTGTTGGTCGCACCGATCATGTGATCAATTCCGGCGGCATCAAAATCCAGGCCGAAGAAATCGAAGCCGGGCTGATGCAGCACCCGGGCATCCGGCAGGCCGCCCTCGTCGGCGTGCCGCACGCGAAATGGGGACAGAGCGCGGAAGCCTTCGTGGTCGTCAGCGATCCGCAGCTCGATGCCGACGCTATCACCGCCTGGTGTCACACACGGGGCCAGCTTCCGCCGCTCAAATTCCTGAAGGCTGTCCACATCGTCGAAAAGCTGCCGACAGGG
>Ga0164243_10000988_pt1 | contig 49509 bp, 41 predicted proteins | sample OricompcompostOP_FD_108781 | JGI IMG/M metagenome (GOLD analysis project Ga0164243, IMG submission 108781) | Organic Plus compost microbial communities from Emeryville, California, USA - Original compost - Organic plus compost (OP) | ecosystem: Engineered > Solid waste > Mixed feedstock >... | reverse complement strand
GATTAGTGAAGAGGAGCGGCTCCACAGGATGCGGGAAAGGCCTGAATCATTAGCGAGAGCCATGCAGCCTTGGCTTTTTGTCAACTTTTGTGCTAAGACAAAAGTTGTTAATAAAAATCCTTCTTTTAAACTCGCATTAAACTATGTTTTTGGCAAAATAATAAATAGGTTTGTATTCAGAATACAATACCATGCAAGTTCCCATTCCTTTAAATTTACCAGCGTACCCATTGAAACTACGTCGAGATGAGCACCATTTACTCATCTTTGATGAGCTGCGTAAGAAGCATTTGGTATTAACGCCGGAAGAGTGGGTGAGGCAGCATTGGATACAACACTTGATACAAGAAAAGAAGGTACCAAGGACGCTTATCCAGCTGGAAGGCGGATTAACCTTAAATTCCCTGCAAAAACGCACGGACATTGTGGTTTTTAATAAACAGGGACAACGCATTTTAATTGCTGAACTGAAGGCACCTGCTGTAAAGATTACGCAAGCCGTATTCGAGCAAATTGCTCGTTATAACATGGTGCATCGGGTGCCTTACTTACTGGTAAGTAACGGACTTGATCATTACTATTGCCAAATCGATTTCGACCATTCTTCTTTTCATTTTCTGCCTGAACTGCCGCTGTTTGACGAATTAATTAGATAATAAAAAGCCACAGATAGGTCGATACCTGTGGCTTACAGAAAATGCTATACTACTTCTATTATTTTGCGGAGACACTTAATTCAACCACTTTGGCATAAATAAAATTCATGGCTTTATGATTGGATTTCGCTGGATTTTCAGCTTTAAATTCGTCTAATAGTGTTACTTCCAGATTGTCTGTACGATCGATATCCAACACACCTCCTAAACAGGGATATTTTGTTTCCAGGTCGCCACCGTTAAAGCCTTGAATATACCCATAGCCATCTACATTGGAATAAAAGTTACTGAACGTGACCGGCAAAAAGTTATTCGCTTTAACCAAGTCTTTCAATGGCGAGCCCACCTGCACGCCTTCTGCCAGATGATAAGGGGCCATGGCATCCGCAACGCTTAATTTGGCCGCCTTGGTAAAAGGTGCATTCGCTTCGGTCCAAGTTACCATCACCTCTTCCGGACTGTCTTTGAATACTTTGGTAATATGCACGGTTTTTCCATCCACTTCTTTCGTTGTATCCGCCAACTGATCAGCACCAAAGGTCTTTTCGAGATCATCATGTGAATAGCTTAATTTCACTTTTCCAATTCCCTCACAGGAAATCAAGGTAGAATCTGCTGGCTTCTGTTCTGTTTCTTTTTTGGCGCCCCGATTACAAGAAGCGAGGGCAAAGCCGATCAGGGCAAGGCTTAAGATTTTTTTCATTGCATTTATTTATGTCGGTAATAAATTAATTAATTGCTACGAAGATACTAAAATTAGCCGTTAGCTATTAGGTATTCGCCGTTAGCTGTCTCAAAAATTAACCATTCGTTGTTCGTTATTAGTAAAAGACTAAAACCGAATAGCCAAAAGCTGAAACCTAGTACTACAAAGCCGCTAAACTCGCTTCCAAAATCTTGATTTTGGCTTCGGCATCGGCTTGCTTATTTCGCTCATTTTGGACAATCTCCGGTTTAGCATTCTGCACAAAACGTTCATTAGCCAACTTGGCGTTAACCGATTTCAAAAAGCCCTGTAGATAATTTATTTCATCCTGAATCCGTTTCTTTTCTGCTTCTACATCGATATGTGCCGTAATGCTCACATAAAATTCATCTTTATCCACTAAAAAAGAAGCAGCACCACTTATTTTTTCTTCTACCAAATACACTTCCTCTATGTTGGCCAATTTCTGTATAGAAGGGATATAAGGGGTGTAATCTGTGTTTGAATTCAATTTCACGGCTAAAGGCAAGCGCTCTTTTGGCGATAGCTGCTTTGTATTCCGTACATTGCGGATTTCGGAGATCACTTGTTGAACCTTCTCAAAATCTTTCAACAGCTCTTCATCCATTTCTCCAGCAACCGGGTACGATGCCACGATACAACAATCCATTTCATCACGGATACCGAACAACTCATCATGCCACAATTCTTCGGTTAAGAAAGGCATAAAAGGATGCACCAGGGTTAATATTTGTTCAAAAACACCAATAGTTTCATCCAATAATGCTTTGGCGATCGGCTGTTGGTAGGCCGGTTTAACCAATTCCAGATACCAGGAGCAAAAATCATCCCACACCAATTTATACACACTCATCAAGGCATCGGAAAGGCGGTAAGCGGCAAAGTGTTCTTCAATTTCAATTAAGGCCTGACTGAACCGACTTTTAAACCAAGCCACAGCCTTCTTTTCCGCTGTGTCCATTTCGGCGTCAATAGGCTCCCAACCTTTCACTAAACGAAAAGCATTCCAAATTTTATTGGCAAAATTTCTTCCCTGCTCGCAATAAGCCACATCAAACATCAAGTCGTTCCCTGCTGGCGATGACAAGAGCATACCAACCCGTACACCATCTGTACCATACTGCTCCATGAGGGCTATCGGATCGGGGGAATTACCTAAGGATTTCGACATCTTCCGTCCCAATTTATCCCGAACAATACCCGTGAGATACACATTTTTAAACGGTGCTTGCCCACGGAACTCATGACCGGCGATCATCATCCGCGCCACCCAGAAAAATAAAATCTCGGGTGCCGTAACCAAATCGTTAGTTGGATAATAATAATTGATATCTGCTCCATTGGGATTTTTAAAGCCATCGAACACCGATATCGGCCATAAGCCTGAGGAGAACCAGGTATCCAGCACATCTTCTTCCTGATGAATGCCTGCTGCAGATAAACCGTCTTTTTTAAATGCTTCAACGGCTTCCGCTTCTGTTTTGGCCACCACCCATTCCTGCTGATCATTATACCAGGCCGGAATACGTTGTCCCCACCACAATTGGCGGGAAATATTCCAGTCTTTTACATTTTCCATCCAATGACGATAGCTGTTCAAAAATTTATCGGGGATCAGCTTCACTTCTCCATTCAGCACATAGTCCAATGCTGGCTTAGCCAATTCATCCATTTTACAGAACCATTGCATGGAAAGTTTCGGTTCGATTGCCGCATCGGTACGTTCGGAAAAGCCGACCTGCGAACGGTAATCTTCTACTTTTTCCAGCTGTCCGGCTTCTTCCAGCAGTTTGGCCACCTTCTTTCGGGCAACAAAACGATCCTCCCCTACTAATATTTGGGCCTTCTCGTTCAATGTACCATCATCATTCAGGATATCGATGATCTCCAATTTATGTTTTTGCCCCAATTCATAGTCGTTCAGGTCGTGCGCCGGCGTCACTTTCAAGCAGCCCGTACCGAAATCCATTTCTACATATTCGTCCTCAACAACCGGTATCTCCCGGTTGATTAAAGGTACCCGTACTTTTTTCCCTTTCAGGTGCCGATAGCGTTCGTCATTCGGGTTAATACAGATCGCAGTATCGGCCATGATTGTCTCCGGCCGCGTTGTCGCGATAACGATATAGGTTGATTGTTGGTTATTGGTTGTTCGTTCTTCAACTGCAAGTTGATACTTAACATAGTATAGTTTTTGGTTGACTTCCTTGCGGATTACTTCTTCATCCGATACGGCAGTTTTACCTTGCGGGTCCCAGTTGATCATGCGGATGCCGCGATAGATATAGCCTTTTTTATACAGATGGATGAAGGTATCGATTACCGCCTCACTCAAATCAGGATCCATCGTGAAGCGCGTACGATCCCAATCGCAGGAGGCGCCAAGCTTCTTGAGCTGTTCTAGAATAATGCCTCCATATTTTTCTTTCCATTCCCAGGCATATTTCAGAAATTCTTCCCTTGTTAGGTCAGTTTTGCTGATACCCCGCTCTTTAAGCATAGCAACAACCTTTGCTTCGGTAGCAATAGAAGCATGGTCGGTACCCGGCACCCAGCATGCATTTTTCCCCTGCATGCGCGCACGTCGGATCAATACATCCTGAATGGTATTATTGAGCATATGCCCCATATGCAGCACCCCGGTGACATTCGGAGGAGGCATAACGATGGTGTAAGGTTCGCGCTCATCAGGCACCGAACGGAAGAATTTCTTTTCCAACCAATACGAATACCATCTATCTTCTGCCTCTTTGGGGTTATAGGTTTTTGCTATGCTCATTCTATAAAAATCTGTGTAAAAATTAAGACCTGCAAACCTACTATAAAAATCGCTTATTTGGAAATTGGAAGTCAGCTCGCGGATGTCAACAGTCGGCTTTGGGTTAATGGAAATCAAAATAAAGCTGATCTCTGACAGCTAAAAATACGGAACGTTTTTTGTATATTAAGGCAAAATTGATGTTATGTTATCATATCAGCGCATTATCCTTTTATTTTTGAGTGCTTTCCATATTTCATGCTGCCTTGCCCAGACCAACAGTATCGTTACGACGAATTTCATTGATCAACTCGCAAAAGAAGATTACCAATCTGCTTTGAATTTTACGGATGTTGCCTTTAAGGCAAAGGTGACACCCACCTCCCTGGAGTCAATTTGGAAAAAGCTCAATCAGGCTTATGGAGCGTATGAGGGTTACCAGGCACCATCACCAAAAGAGAATGCTAACCCCCTGACCCTGGATGTTACCTTTAAACAATATATCGTCCCGCTTACCTTTCATTTCAATGTCGACCACGAAATAGTCGGTTTCTTTGTACAGCAAACACCCAAATTGCGTGGCAGCACCAGCAGAAGTCCAGCACTCTTTCCGGAGGAAGAGGTAAAGGTTAAAGTAAATGGCGGAATCATTAGCGGTTCGCTGATGACCCCTAAAAACCCAGTGACCGGCATGCCTGTTGTTTTGATTATCGCCGGCAGTGGTCCGACCGATCGCAACGGCAATAATCCATATGGTGTAAATGCCAACCCTTATTTGCTATTAGCGGAGGCCTTGGCTGACAATGGCATCGCCAGTTTTCGTTACGATAAACGTTTGGTAGGAGAAAGCAACGGCTTTTCGCCCGAACAAAACAAGGTGGTTTTCCAAGATTTTGTAGACGATGCGGTATACCTCTGCCAATTCTTAAGCGGACGAAAAGAATTTGGCAAGCTCTTTATTCTTGGACATAGCGAGGGCGCCAATATCGGTTTATTGGCATCTCAGCGAGTAAACCCTGCTGCATTTATCTCCCTCTGTGGCCCTGGTGAAAACTTATCTTCGGTTATTGAGACGCAATTGCTTGGGCAGCCCGCTTTGTCTGCACAGGCGAAACCTATCATAGCCCAATTGCGCGAAGGAAAACAGGTAGATAGCATTCCCGACAGTTTAAAGGGGCTATTTGATCCAAGCATCCAACCGTTCATTATTTCTTCGTTTAAGATAGAACCAACGGAGGAAATCAAAAAACTGCACATTCCGGTTTTCCTTATTGGAGGTACAACTGACCTACAAGTTCCTATGTGGCATGCAGAAAAGCTGAAGGCAACAAAGCCCGATGCCACCTTATTACTCATTCAGGGGATGAACCATGTGCTGAAGCGAGCACCAGTGAATCAAGCAGCCAATTTAGCCACCTATAAAAACCCAAGACTTCCTTTAAATCGTGATTTGGTTATTGGTTTGGTTAATTTTTTAACAGCGATCTAAAATCAGCTATTTTTTAGCGAAAAGCGGGAAAACTTAAAGCGGAAAGCTGCTTTTTACTGATCCTCTTGAAATGAGAAAACGTGCATAAAATCAATAATGGCTAACGATCCGTTATTGATTTTATGCACGATAATTAAAAGCGCCATTGCGTTACGGAAATAAAGCTGACAGCTAATATACCTAATGGCTAATTACTATACATCAATCTTCGCGTACTTTGCGTTCCGCTCAATGAATTCACGGCGCGGCGCTACCTCGTCGCCCATTAGCATGGAGAATACGCGATCGCACTCGGCTGCATTTTCAATACTCACCTGACGTAAGGTTCGTGTATCCGGGTTCATGGTTGTTTCCCAAAGCTGCTCGGCGTTCATCTCACCAAGACCTTTGTAGCGCTGTACATGCACACTATCATCTTTACCGGCACCTTTTAAACGTTGAACTGCGGTAGCGCGTTGATTTTCATCCCAGGCATATTCAAAATCTTTTCCTTTCTTCACCAGATACAAAGGAGGTGTAGCGATGTATACATAACCACGTTCGATGAGTTCTTTCATGTAACGGAAATAGAAGGTTAAGATCAGCGTAGTAATATGCGATCCGTCGACATCCGCATCCGTCATGATAATGATCCGGTGGTAACGTAATTTATCCAGATTTAGTGCTTTAGCATCATCAGCTGTTCCGATGCTGACACCCAAAGCGGTAAACATATTTTTGATCTCCTCATTTTCATAGATCTTATGTTCCATCGCTTTTTCCACATTCAGGATCTTACCCCGTAAAGGCAATATGGCTTGAAATTCACGGTTACGGCCTTGTTTCGCTGTTCCTCCTGCAGAGTCACCCTCTACCAAATAAATCTCACACTTTGCAGGGTCATTATTCGCGCAATCGGCCAACTTACCAGGCAAGCCGCTTCCACCCATTACCGTTTTGCGCTGCACCATATCGCGCGCTTTACGTGCGGCAGCACGTGCCTGCGCTGCAATGATTACTTTTTGCACAATCGTTTTGGCCTCTTTTGGATTTTCCTCCAAGTAAGTCCCTAAGATTTCGCCTACGGCGACGTCTACTGCCCCCATCACCTCATTGTTTCCCAACTTAGTTTTGGTTTGCCCCTCAAACTGCGGCTCGCCCACCTTGACGGAGATCACCGCTGTCAAACCTTCACGAAAGTCATCACCGGTAATTTCTACCTTTAAGTTTTTGAGCAGGCCTGATTTATCGGCATAGGCCTTTAAGGTACGGGTTAGCCCTCTACGGAAGCCGGCCACGTGGGTACCGCCTTCAATGGTGTTGATATTGTTTACGTAAGAATGTACATTCTCCGAATAGGTATCATTGTACTGCAAAGCCAATTCAACAGGAATACCCTGTTTTATTCCTTCCACATAAATCGGTTCGGGGATCAAGGCCTGGCGGGTACCGTCTAAAAATTTAACAAACTCGCTGAGACCACCTTCCGAATAAAATTCTTCATGACGTAAGGCACCATCCTCCTGTTCGTCGCGCTCATCCAAAAGGGTCAGGCGAATGCCCTTATTTAAGTAAGCCAATTCACGTAATCGACTGGCCAGCGTATCATAATTATACGTGGTTGTCATGGTAAAGATTGTCGGATCGGGGTGGAAAGTTACTTTTGTACCCGTCCGTTCCGTCTCGCCGATTACCTTTACATCGTACAAGGGTTTGCCCCGCTCGTATTCCTGGATGAATACTTTTCCTTCGCGATGTACTTCTGCAATCAATAAAGTAGATAAGGCATTCACACAAGACACCCCTACACCGTGCAAACCTCCGGACACCTTATAAGTATCTTTATCAAATTTTCCTCCCGCATGAAGCATGGTCATAACCATTTCCAATGCGGATTTGTTTTCTTTCTTATTGATCCCCGTCGGAATCCCACGACCATTGTCTTCTACTGTTATGGAATTATCTTTGTGGATGATGACATGGATATCGGTACAATAACCAGCTAGCGCTTCGTCAATGGAGTTATCAACTACTTCATACACCAGGTGGTGCAAACCTTTAACACCAACATCGCCGATATACATGGAAGGCCGCTTCCTTACTGCCTCTAAACCTTCTAAAACCTGAATATTATCTGCCGAGTAATTGGATGTGTTTTTGTTGTTTTCGCTCATGTATTATTTAGTTCCAAAGCTACAAAAATACGAAAATTTAATGATATTTTTATCATCCTGTAACCGAATTCTTCCTGCCTTCAGTGGTAATCCAAGAAGCTCAAACCTGCCTTTTGCAAAAAAGGAAATGCTATTGGAATGTAAAAAAAATTATACCTTCTACTTTTTTTATAGTAGGTTTGCATCTTAACAAGAAAAAATAACGTACGTGTATAAAATGAGCAAAAAAGTTTCAATAGGAAAAGTTGTCTTTGGGCTGGCATTAGGTATTGCTATAGCCGCTTGTAATAACAATAAACCAAATACCACGGGCACAGCAGGAAAAGATAGTACCGCTATCTCATCTTCTGATAAGATTGTCTACGTAAATTCTGATTCTTTATTGGCCAATTACGAATATTTTAAAGAAGTGCAGGCCAAATTACAGGAAAAGGCAAAAAAGACCCAAAGTGAATTGCAGGCAAAAGGAAATGCTTTTCAACGGGAAGTAGCCGATTACCAAAAGAATGCAGCCACGATGACAGCCGAACAACGTCAAAGTACCGAAGAACGTTTAGCACGCAAGCAGGAAGAATTGGGCAAGTACAACCAAAACGCCAATCAGTCTTTTGCCAACGACGAGGCTCAGGAGCAAGAAAAATTATATAACAAAGTTGCCGACTATCTAAAGGCGCACGCTAAAGAAAAAGGCTATAAAATGGTGTTGACCTATTCTAAAGGAAACCCTGCTTTATTGTTTGCCGATGAAAGCCTGGAAATTACGAAAGAAGTAGTGGATGGTTTAAATGCGGCTTATAAAAAAGAAAAGAAATAACATCGATTGATTTTCAGAGAAAAGGGGCAAGTTGATCACTCGCCCCTTTTCTATTGCGCCTTCTCTCCCGCTTTTTCTTTCACTTCGGCTATTTTATTTTTTCTTCTGTTTTTGCCTAAACGGGTTTTACCATAAGATCCGATGACAATCTTACCGCGTTTTGTTTTTTTATCTCCTTTTCCCATACTGAATTGATTATTTAAATGTACAATAATGAATTAAGTCCTTAAAAAGTGAAGACCAAGTTAAACAATCTTTGGCTGATAAACAAATGGCACTCCTTTTTGACATACAGAATAAAAAGTGTCAATGCATAATTTTTACTAAGTTTGTCTCGTCTTTTAATTAGTAAACACGATGCCCACACCGAAAGAGCCTTTTGATATTGAATGGAACGGAATAGACTATGCTGTTTTTCCTGAAGAAGAAAATGTATATACCATTTTTAAAGATGGCCAGGAATACATCAAAATCATTAAGGATACCGAAAACAGCTGGATGCGCCTGGATTCGGAAACAGAACTCCCCCGTTTTGAGGCCGATGACGAGATCAATGCATTGGGCAAATTGATTATTGCGACAGAACAGCAAGGTTAGTACTACATTCGTACCTTTTCTTTAGCCGTAGCCATATAGGCTTTATACCAACCACTTAAGGCGATTTCCCGCCCTAACCAATAACATATGGAGGTAAAAAGCGGAGCGGCCAATACGTCGATGCTATAATGCACGTGCTGGATCAACACCATCAATCCAACAAGCAATGTCGACAAGAGTGCCAAATATTTATCCGATCTATTTTGAAAACACAGAAATAATAAAAATTGGGAAGAAGTATGTCCGGAAAAGAATAAGTCTTTCGTAATAAAGGTACTGTTGCCGTAAGCGATACTGCTTAACGGATCAACCAAGGGGATTAGGCTGTGCGGTGCATCCAGCGGAAAAAGCAAAATGGTAAACATACGGGCAAAGATGAGCAGGATGAAGCCATATAAAGCGCTGATCATAATGGTTGGGTTAGCCACACTACGGTAAACCCATAAACCTGCGGTGCCCCAAATACAGATAAATACCGGTGTAGAAAGATCGATAGCAGGCAGGGCATTAAGCACGGGATCATACAACAAGGTGCCGTCCCGAAGTTCAATATGATCGAAAAAATAAGGCATGGCTAAAATAAGGGCTACCAGCAAAATAATACCGGCAAAGAGCCAGCTTTTGAACGCCCAGTTCTGCATGGCTTGCTTCCAGGAGATCGTTACTCCCAAATCGGCTTGGTTTTCGAATTGCATCTTTGTGTTAAAACAAACGCAAAGTTGGCTTAACGTTTTGATAATATGAAATAGTTTTTGCGTAAAAAGCGTGTCGTGTGTTAGGAAATTGTAAACTTTTACATGTGTAAGACATAAAATTGCTGCTATTTTTTTACTATTGGAAATAGAAATTCGTTACTAACATCTCAAGCTAAAAATCAGTAAAACCCACACCTGTGTTTATGCTCTAGTTCATTTCCTATACCGGACTAACTTGTTTTTTTTGTGTTTTTTGCTTAAAATTGCAATTACTGCTTAGCAAAAAGTATAACTTTTTTTAATGTGTACATACAAAATAGTATGACTTTTTTATATAGATCTATTTACGAAAAGTTAAAAAATCACTTAAATAAACGGCAAATCACCGTACTAACAGGAATGAGGCGCACGGGTAAGACAACTTTGGTTAAGCAGTTATTGGCTGAATCAGGCATTAAGCAACAATTTTATTTTGATTTGGAGCGAATGGATAACCGCATCTTATTTGCCGAGCAAAATTATGAACATATTGTTTATGCACTGGTTCAACAAGGCGCCGATTTTTCCCAGAAGATCATCATAGCCATCGATGAGATTCAATTGGCTCCCAACCTGCCTAGTGTATTGAAATATCTATATGACACCTACGTTATTAAATTTATTGTAACGGGGTCAAGCTCCTTTTATATTAAAAATCTTTTTTCCGAATCGTTAGCAGGAAGAAAAAAAATATTTGAGGTTTACCCACTTCACTTTTCAGAGTTTTTGCAATTTAAGGGTGTGTCTTATCAGGAAAGAAGCATTATGGAGGCTACAAGGTTTATACCATCTGAATATGAACGACTGAACACATTTTATGAAGAGTACATCCAGTTTGGAGGTTTTCCGGAAGTCGCACTTGAGGCAATTATTGAGGATAAAAAAGACCTTATCCAGGAAATTTTAAGTTCGTATATCAATTTTGATATCAGTGCGCTTTCTGATATTCGTAATCCAACTAATCTTTATAAACTGATTAAGCTATTGTCCGTTCGTATAGGTACGCGTTTGGATATTTCTAAGCTAACCAGTATTGCGGGTTTATCAAGACCTACAGTAGAAAACTATCTCGATCTTTTGGAGAATAGTTACCTTATACGAACGATTCCTGTCTTATCTTATAGTCCTGATCGTGAAATTACCAAAGCCCGAAAGATCTATTTTCTTGATAACGGCATTGCTTCAGCAGTAGCTGAACTGAGCAGTGGCTCAAAATTCGAAAATGCTGTGTTCAATCAATTACTGCATCGGGGAGAAATTTCCTATTATCAGCTAAAAAGTGGCAGAGAAATTGATTTTGTATTGAATAAGCAGTCTTGCTTCGAGGTAAAAGAAACAGCCACGGAGGACGATTTAAAACAGGTTTCAACTTTAGCTGGTAATCTGAAGATTAAGGATAGCTTCGTCATAGGCCGGCATCCTGTAAAGCAATTTAACGGTTTTATTTGGGGTGGATTTATTTAATTCTTTTATTAGATGATATGTTATCAATCGTTATCGCTTCCGCGAAACCAGACCTTCTCGACCAAGCTTCCAACAACATTAAACAAACCATCGGTATTCCTCACGAAATATTAGCATATCAAAATGCTGATGGCCAAAAAGGCCTATGTGAAATATATAACCTGGGGGCAAAGGAAGCGCAATACGAATGTTTATGCTTTATGCATGAAGATATCCTTTTTGAAACCCAAGATTGGGGCATGAAAGTAATTGAAACTTTGAGAACAACAGATAACATTGGCTTGTTGGGGGTTGCCGGGAGCACCTATAAATCGCTAACTCCCTCTAGTTGGTTCCCACCGCATGAGTTTGGAAGAGAAACCTGGAGAATGAATATCAAACAAGTAGATCAAACTGGAGACGAAACACACGATTATTACAACCCCAGGAACGAGAAAATAAGCCGGGTTGCCTGTGTTGACGGTGTATGGCTATGTTCAAAAAAAGAAATCATTGAAAAGCATAGATTTGATGAAAAGCTGCTTCGGAATTTTCATGGGTATGATATCGATTTATCGATGGAGATTGGTGAATGTTACGGAGTTTACGTGACTTTTGAGATTTTATTAAAGCATTTCTCAGCAGGGAACTTCAACGACAGTTGGCTGAACGAGACCTTAAAAGTTCATAGCAAATGGATAGGTAAATTGCCGGTTAACTCCGATCCTTCTTTTAACTTTTTTCCTATTGAAAAAGCGGCTTTAAGGAACTTTTTACTAGCTGCCATTCCCTCCTCTCATGTCCCTGTTAGATTAATTATGAAGTTCCTAAATCAGTTACTATTTAAAAGAAAAATAGGCTTGAAAATGTACAAAAAAACGATTACCAGAATAATGAAGATTAGATTTAGAAGATGACGGTTTAATAAACTATTATATATCATAACCCTGTTCCTTAAAGATCGGCTTCCAGAATTCGCGACATTTGTCCCAACCATGGCAACCAAAAGGTAGATTTTGGTTAACCAGTGACCAAGCCAAGGTTGGATAACTCTCTATAGCAAAATGGAGCGCTTTTTTAAAACTGGGCACCTTAATGTGCCGACGCTTTCGATTTACTTCAATCGACCAGAAAACATCCTCGTTATAATGCTTTTCTGAATGAAGGAGATATCCATTGATCTCCGATCGATATTTTTTGCAAAGGTGATGGAATACAGACACTCTTCTTAAAGAAAAACCTCCATTACCTACTACATTATGAAATTGTATTTCGGTGGGCAGACCGCTAATTTGATCCTTAATATTCCATCGCCTGTGGATCCATCCTTTTATTGATTCTTTGAGGTATTTGGTTTTGTCAATATAATCACGATAAAGCCAGGGTGCACCAATATAATCGTAATTCAAATCACACCAATAGCTTAACTGATCGCTAAAAACAAAAGCATCTGTTTGATAAATTAAAATATAGGAACTATTTAAAAACCGATTATAAAATACTGATGAAAGCATCAGTTCGTTATAGCCTTTGATACCTTCGAAATATCTTCCGTCAAACTCCTCAACACCATTAAACGAAAACGGATAATTCTTTAAAGATAATTCTTTCGGTTTTGCGGCAACAATAGGATATTTAGCGAGGATTTTGAAGCATTGTCTAATGGAAAGTAGATCATCTTGAGAGGGAATTTCCTTATAAATAGGAATTGCAACAACAACTTTAGCGTGAGGATTTTGAGTTTTATACATAAACAGAGTCATACTAATGCGACGGTATTTTGATATTAAATACATCATCCATCACATCATAGAATTTTTGTTCGCTATAATGGTTCTCAAAAAAAGCCATTGCTTGTTTTCGTAAACAAGCGTATTTTCCTGAGTCGTCGATCAACTGCTCAATACAAGTGGCGAAACTTTTACTCGTATCGGCAATTAAACAACCGTTATCTGTTTTATTGACCAAACCATCTACACCCCTCGGTGAAGCGATTACAGGAATACCATAAGATAGTGCCTCTAAAACTTTTACTTTAACTCCAGTTCCACTCAACATAGGACAAATAGCTAAACGGGATTGTGTATAATAATTGTTTAGATTTTCTGCATAGGGAACCTTGGTAAGGTTAGGATAATCAGGTATATAACCTGTTATTTTACCAATTACGCAGATATTCACCTTATCCTTTATTAGCGGAAAAACCAGATTAAAGAACCATTTAGCCGATCTGATATTATGTTCATTGTCGCTTGCGACATAGATTAAATCGTATTGCACGTTTTGCCTTTCATATTGATAATTATCTTTAAAAGCAATTGGAATAAGTCGAACTCTATTTTTACAAAATTGGCCGAAGACATATTGCTCTTCAGCCGAAACGGCCCATACTTCATCGAATAAGCGAAGCCGTTCAACCTCATCCCCAAAAGTAACCCCCAAATCCAGCTCCGGTTTATTTTGTTCTTGTGAAGTTAAAAAGTCGTGCGTATCAATAAGTAACCGAGGTCTTCCCATTATCTTTTTATGCCTAATAAAGTTAGCCCAATAAGCATAACTGATAATAATATAATCGTAGTTATTCACCATTAGCAGTTTGTTAAATAACGACCGATTATAAGGCGTCACTAAATCTGGAAAGGATTTTTTATTTTTTTTGGCAAATGTGGTGAGAAGCTTATATTTTAAATAGTTAAAAACTGCAGTTTTATCAGGTTTTTTATTCAATTTAAAAATATTTTTTACACCAGCTTTTTTCTTTAATTCATTCAGTTCTTCTTCGGTGCTTGGTCCCTCCCAAAAGTCGTCGCTATAGGCCAAATCAACTTGAAAATTTCTTTCCTTAAAATAATTAAGTAACATCCAAGCACGTCTAATACATCCCATATCGTTATCCATCAGATTATGAGGAAAAAAATAAAGAACCCGATTCATTTTAATACTCCTTCTCTCTTTAAACGATCTCCCATAGCACTTTATTTTATACGAGAAATGATCATAATACTCCATTTATAATGCAAATCGTTAAAATATGGGATGTTAACCAATGCACTTTTGATAGCAAGCCAATGTTTTGTTAAGGCATTCTTGTCCAGAGAATAATTGCAGTCTCTCTACCCCCTTACTTACTAAATCCACTCGCCATCCTTCTTTTTCAATTAAAGATTGAAAAACATTCACCATTTCTTCAATGTCATAAGGGTTAAAATAGGCTACTGCATTTCCTCCAACTTCATAGAAGCAACTTGTGTTGCTACAGGTTACTGGACATCCACAATTAAATGCCTCCAATATGGGCAATCCAAAACCTTCATAAAAAGACGGATAACAAAAAAACAACGCTTTTCTATATAACTCTTTTAGTACATTGTCTGCTACATCGAGTTGAGTCACTCGATTTTCAATTTTTAGACCCTTAAGGTGCTCTATTTCTCCTATACGAAGCTTTCCACCACCGGCCAGCATTAACTTAATATCCGAATATTGACTAGCTATTTGAGAGAAAGCTGTCGTAAAACCATAAAAATTCTTATATCCCGCTCGATCTCCGACAAATAATATATACGGAACATCTTCAGTCGCTTTATATTGTTTTGATTCCTTATCTTCTTTAGGAGCCCAATTAAATAGACCGTGATAAACTACCGTTATCTTGTTTTCCGGAACACCGAGCAATTTTTGAAGGTCTTGCTTAGTACTTTCAGATATCGCTATAATATGATGTGCTTTTTTTATAACCTCTCTTTTGAAATAGGCTGTAGGATCATCCGGGGCGAAATAAGCGGGGAATAATTCATGAATCATATCATGAACGGTAATAACAAAAGGTTTTTTATTTTTCGACAAGAAATAAGGATCGTAATAGGTTGGATGTAAAAGGTCAAAGTTCCCTTTTGCTATTTGGTAAGCCGAGTATTTCTTATTCCATTTTTGATACTTTCGGTATTTACGAAGGAAAAATTCTCCCAGCTCTTTGTTAAGTATATTGCTTTCTCGATCCAAATAACCATTTCTTGAATACAAAAACCGAAATGAACAATCGGCATCAGCGTGCTCTTCTATTTCCTTCGCCAAGGATGTAAAATAACGTGATATTCCTCCAAAATTTTGTAGTGTAAATATTTGGTGATCGTAATATATCTTTAATTTTGGGCCCATCTCCTTGAACTTGTATTACACTAAACCTTGTATAATATTTATTATTCCGTTTTTATCCCAAGCATAGCCCGGAGATCTCGCTTTAAAAGCCTAAATTGATAACGGAGGAATATCCAATTTCCGAGGTATTGCTTTATTAATCTTTTTCTATCTTGATTCAATTTGTGGTCTACTGTGTAAGAAGAGAAACCAGTCAAATTATAATAAGTCATCAATATTGGCAGATATTCCTTTTTAAACGCTTTGTCTCCCCAGCATTGCATGCTCAACACATAATCTGCCAAAACTTTATAGTGAGTTTGATATTGGTATTTAAAAAACACTTTCTGAGGATATAAAATCGACTGATGACAAATAATGTCCTTAGCTAATTTGTAATTGCTGTATTCCCCACCTAAAATCCTCTCCTTAGTTTCACAATCTCCATAATATACAGTATTTTCATCTTTAAGTGCTTCTAACATTTTAGAAAAGTCTGCAAGCAACCGATCGTCCGATCCCATAAAATAAACCCACCGCCCTTTTAAATAGGGTATTGCTTTGTTTAGAGCATCATAAATCCCTTTGTCTTTTTCACTTAGTAAAACATCAATATAAGCATCGTATTTTTTTAAAATTGCTAAAGTGTTATCCGTACTTTTTCCATCAATAATAATAAGCTGAATGGAACGATCGGTGGTTTGATTAATTATACTCAATAAACAATCTTCGATATGTTTCCCTGCATTGTAAGTCGCTATAACAATAGACACATCAAAAACAGAAGAAGATTTATATATGTCCATCTTTCCTTATCTTATATCATACCTTTATTTGAAGAAAAACTTTTAATCTTCCTTATGATCACATCATTACCGAATAAAAACGGACAAAGAAATCGCAGTACTGCTGTTTGGTAATCTCGCGATCGCTGATCTTTAGCAATCACAAGCCGCAACGGGCTTATTATTAAAAGCCGAAGTTTAAACAACCATTTCGGGCTCTTATTGTATTTGAGCTTTATTGCTATACGATATTTATCTAATATTTTGCTTGCCAAAAAGAAATTTTTATAAATCTGATCCCGATAAAATTCTGTTAATCTAGACTTAGGCAAATAATGATATAGTAACAAAGAATCCTCATAGAATAATCGATACCCTCGTAAAAGCAATCTCGCACAATATTCAGTATCTTCTGTAGTTAAAACCGATTGATTTTTTAAATCAAGAAGCAATAACTGCAACGTGTTGTACACCTCTCTATAAAGAACTGTTCTAGATGCTAGTCCTGCTCCCCAAAGTCTTCCATGTTTAATAGGCACGTACCCCGAAACTTTAGCTTGTCTGCCAATGGCATAACCTTCCTGATAATCCGCAAACCAATCGGGAAGTACTATTCCATCCTCAACCACAGCAATCGATCTTCCTCCGACTGCCCCTACTTCAGGATGATCTCGCAATAGTTGAAAGACCTTGATCAAATAATCTTCAGAAAGGCCATTGTCGTCATCGCAAATAACAAAATATTCATAATTCGCCTTAGCTAAAGCAAGTTGTAAAGCGTAGTATTTGCCTGCTTTTGCTTCTCTATACACATATAAAGGAACATTTCTACCCAGCTGATTCCATACTGATACGGCTATTGCTGAAGACTCATCCGAAGAATTATTGTCAACCAAAATAATTTCCCATTCGAAATCACTTTGTTGCCTTGCTAAATATTCAAACGTTTTCGGTAACCGCAAAGCGCCATTATACGTGCAAATAATAACAGATACACCCGACTTCATCTCCTTGCTTGTAGCCAAAGTTACGCCTCCACATAGCCGTTGAGCCGATAATCGTATTTCTTCTCTACCGTTTCGCGATAGATGAGCTCATTCGGAACGAAATTCGCTCTTGAGGTAAGCGAATGATAAAGATGATAACCAATGGCAGCCATTTTGAGCCGTTTCTTTTTGATCCCAGCATTAATCCATCGCTCACCTAGTTCGTAATCTTCCCATCCCCAACCTTCAAAGCCGCTATAATAGCCATTTACCCGGACATAATCGGTTTTCCAAAAAGCTAGGTTACATCCCTTAACATTCACAGAACTCTTCGGATTTACTTTAAAAAACCGCGAAAATACGGGAATTCTAAAGGCGTTGAACCGGCTGTAAAGCCCATTCATGAGCGGGCGCAAACCACGGATATCTTGCGATTTCAACAACTCCTGGCTTTTCCACTCTTTCAGCATGGTCCGGCTTCCTTGTATGAAAAATCCTGGGCGTGCCGCCTGGATATGGTCGGCAATAAAATGAGGGTGCATGATGATATCACCATCAATTTCGATAATATAGTCGGATTGGATTTCTTTAATCGCTTTATTCAGAATTAAGCTCTTACGAAAGCCGATATCTTCGTGATAAATGTGCTTAATCTTAACTCCATGGGTTTTCATGAATTTTTTAATAACAGAAGCCGTACCCCGATCGTCTCCATCTTCTGCAATGACTATTTCATCAGGGATCCTACTCTGATTCATCACACTTTTCAACACCAACGATAATGCTTCAGGCCACTTATAGGTGGCAATTAACAAAGCAACTTTACTAGGTTTTTTTTGCATTTACCGAATACTTTACGTGTTCTTTGCTTTATACTTTCTTTTAACAAGTTATACCCTGTTTAATTGATTTTGCAGGTAAACTTTGAATAATTAAACGGGGACATCAACCAAAACGCAACATATGCATGCTTATTTGACCATTTTATAATTCCGATATTCAAATAACCTTATTCCCAAATACTTCTCTATTACAGCCAGTATTTTTCTGCGCCACGGCATTTTCTTTTTGGCCGCAACGGGATCAAAGGTAAATTTCCAACCAGCTTTGGCTACCCGTTCTTTCATCACTTGCGGGTGTTCCTCTGTAAAATGATGCAGTTCGTCTGCATTGCCGTAGTCGAATTGATCAGAAACCGGATACCGGCTTTCGATCCACTCTTCACTGTTATAAAACTGATTGAAGTTCCGCACCTTCTTGTTCAGTCCCGTAGGTGGTTTTACCCAACCGTAGTGATAGATGTAAGCGTCGATTAATTTTACCTTAATTTTCCTATCGTTTATCCGAAAACCTTGGGCATCCCGATAAGCATGTATTCCAGGCAGATGTTTTACAATCCGTATCTCTCTTCTATACCAACGCCTCGAATGCGCATAATAATCGTATGAGCCATAAAAATGACGATAATGAAATAATAAGCCTTCAATAGTCGGATCTGTTAAACAGGCTTCCATCTCGGCTTTGATGAGGGGCAGGTATTTTTCGTGCACACATTCGTCACCTTGTATATAAAACGCCCAATCCATATCCTCACTAATGGCTGCATAAGCCTTATCGGTCTCCAATGCAAAAACCTTGCCACCCTCCCTTAAATCATCGTTCCATACGGTTTCTATGATTTTAATTTTAGGCGAATCGATACTTTGCAAAAGGGCTAAAGTATTATCTTCTGAATTGCCATGGGCAACGATAAATTCATCGCAAATCGGAAGAATAGACGTGATGGCTTCTACGATCGGGTAATCATTTTTAACGGCATTTCTTATAAACGTAAATCCGGCTACTTTCATTTTATTCTTCATCAGCAAACCATTCTTCCTTTAAATCGTCAATTTCTCGCCTATCTTTCTTTGTGGGGCGTCCAGCTCCTCGATCTCTCCTTAACACGGGTGCATGAAACTGGGATTTATAGCCGTAGGTTTCTTCAACCGGCGTAAGATCTTCATAATAGGTAACTGCAGTCTTTGCATCTACGCGCTGTTCGAGCAGATCGCTTACCCGGATAATTTTTCGTTCAATTCCCTTCTGAATTTGGTAAGTCTCGCCTACTTTGACGATATAGGATGGCTTGATATTTTGGCCGTTTAATTTGACTTTCCCTGCTTTACAGGCTTCTGTAGCCAAACTTCGGGTTTTAAAAATCCGAATAGCCCATAAATATTTATCGATACGTAGCTTTTCTATCGCTTTAGTCATATTACACAAATTTAGTTAATTTTAAATTAACACGGAAAGAGCTATCAGCAATCGGCTATCAGAAATCAGCTTTAACACCCATGGAATAAGGCTGATGGCCGACTGCTGATATCCGAAAGCTGCACTATATCAATAAATTTTATTTTCTTTGCTATTTATTTGGATTTACTATGACTGCAGAACTTAAAAAATTAGTAGAAGACGCCTGGGAAGAACGCCAATTAATTGAATACAAAGAATACCGCGAAGCAATTGAAACAACCATCCTTCAATTGGATGAAGGCACTTTGCGGGTAGCCGAAAAAGTGGCCGGCCGTTGGCATATCAACGACTGGATAAAAAAAGCCGTTATTTTATATTTCCCCATTCGCCAAATGAGCGAAGTACATGTAGGCCCTTTTGTTTTTTATGATAAGATGAAACTCAAAACCAATTACAAAGAACAAGGGGTTAGAGTGGTACCGCACGGATTGGCTCGCTATGGGGCTTATCTCGCTAAAGGGGTAATCATGATGCCTTCTTATGTGAATATCGGCGCCTATGTGGATGAGGGAACAATGGTTGATACCTGGGCCACCGTTGGTTCTTGTGCACAGATTGGTAAAAATGTACACTTAAGTGGAGGTGTCGGCATCGGTGGTGTATTGGAACCGGTACAAGCGGCACCGGTAATCATTGAGGATAACTGTTTTATTGGTTCGAGAGCCATTGTAGTGGAAGGTGTCCGGGTAGAAGAAGAAGCGGTATTGGGTGCCAACGTAGTACTTACTGCCTCTACCAAAATTATCGATGTTACCGGCGATATCCCTAAAGAATATAAAGGTTTGGTACCGGCACGTTCGGTGGTGATCCCCGGATCGTATACCAAAAAATTTCCTGCCGGCGAATATCAGGTTCCCTGTGCCCTGATTATCGGGCAAAGAAAGGAATCGACCGATAAAAAGACTTCCTTAAATGATGCACTAAGGGAACACAACGTGGCCGTTTAACTTTCTAAAACGCGTATAGAGCAAAGAAATGAAAATTGGATATGACGCTAAAAGAGCATTCCACAATAAGACCGGATTGGGCAATTATAGCCGATCTTTGATCGATGGAATGCTACGCGTTTTTCCAGATAACCATTATTATCTCTTTAATACTAAACCTTCCGAAATTTATCAACCGGAAGGTTTACATCTTCACAAGATTTTACCCCGCAATTTCCTGTCGAAGCGGTTACCTGCACTTTGGCGAAGCTTGAATATCAATTCTATCGTTTTCAAAAAGCAATTGGATATTTACCACGGACTGAGCCATGAACTTCCATTCGGCAAGAAAAAAGGAACAACCAAATGGGTTTTAACCGTACACGATCTGATTTTCCTTCGTTTTCCTGCTTATTTTCCTTTCATTGATCGACTCCTCTATAAAAAGAAAATGCAGCGGGCATGTAAAAAGGCGGATTGTATCATCGCAATCAGCCAGCAAACGAAGCGAGATCTTATGCAATTTATGCATGTCCCTGAAGAAAAGATAACGGTGATCTACCAGGACTGCCATGAACAGTTTAAACGCTCGGTATCGAAGCATCAAAAAGAAAGGATCAAAACAAAATATCAGCTGCCCGACTATTTTGTTCTCCAAGTTGGTACTATTGAAACGCGGAAGAACTTACTACTCACGGTTAAGGCAATGAAGGCCATTCCGGAAGAAATAAAGTTAGTTGTTGTTGGAAAAGCGACGGACTATCTGAATGAAGTAAAAGCGGAGATCCTAAAGCTAAATCTTCAGCATCGGGTTAGTATTTTATCTGGCGTTCCTTTTGAAGACTTACCAACCATTTATCAACTGGCCCGTATCTTTGTTTATCCTTCACGTTTTGAAGGGTTCGGTATCCCCATTATTGAAGCGTTGCATAGCGGCGTTCCGGTAATTGCGGCAACGGGTTCCTGCCTAGAAGAAGCAGGGGGGCCGGACAGCGTCTATATCCATCCAGATTGTGCCGATGAGCTAGCGGATGCCATTGTTAAGCTGTCGGCCGACGACGATGCCCGACAAGTACAGATAGCACGGGGCTTGGACTATGTAAAACAATTTGATCAACAGGTATTGACGCATCAACTTGTTAAACTTTATCAAAAGCTACAATGAAAGAAGATATCGCCAAAGCACTCGAAACGTTAAAATCCGGAGGGCTTATCCTCTATCCTACCGACACCATATGGGGCATAGGCTGCGATGCCACCAACGCGGAGGCGGTGGATAAAGTATACCGCTTAAAAGAACGGGAAAAAGATAAAAGTTTGATTATCCTACTCGAAAACGACCATAAATTGAGCAGCTATATCAAGGAAATTCCCGAGGTTGCTTATCAGTTGATTGAATATGCCGATAAACCCTTAACTATCATTTATTCCGGAGCTAAAAACTTGGCTCCTAATTTAATCGCAGAAGACGGCAGCATCGGAATCCGCATTGTAAAACATCCTTTTTGCGAGCAACTTTTGCAGCGCTTCCGTAAACCTATTGTTTCTACCTCAGCCAATATCAGCGGAAAACCTGCCCCCCGAAACTTCAGCGAGGTTAGCGAAGAGATAAAAAATGGGGTGGATTATGTGGTTGAATTTGGCCAGCATGACATTACCCCCAAACAGGCTTCAACGATCATGAAATTAGATCCTTCCGGTGCTTTTAGCTTCATTAGGCGTTAATAGCTAGCTATTAGGTATTAGCAGTGAGCTTTTAGCTTTCAGACGGCCGATTGCTGAGCGCCCAAAAGCTTTAAGCTTTGTAGCTTTGGCTTAAATTTAAAGCTTTCGGCTTAAATTCGTACTTTTGCCCCACTGATGAAAGCGCACCTGCAACTTCCGATTTTTAAAACATTAAGCAATTTGGCTCAACAATATCAGGTAGAAATCTACGTGATAGGCGGTTATGTACGCGATCGGCTCATGGGCAGGCCTTTCAAAAATGACATTGATATTTTGGTAATCGGAAGCGGAATAGACTTTGCCAATCGAGTTGGCGAACACCTGCATACCAAAGTTTCCGTGTTTAAAAATTTTGGCACCGCTATGCTTCGACATGAACATATCGATATTGAATTTGTAGGTGCCAGAAAAGAATCTTACCGCAGCGATTCGCGCAAACCAATTGTAGAAAACGGCACATTGGAAGACGATCAGAAACGAAGGGATTTTACCGTCAACGCCATGGCCTTCAGCCTGAATATGGCTAATTTTGGTGAGCTCCTGGATCCCTTCAACGGTTTGAATGACATCAAAATCAAAACCATCCGTACCCCTTTAAATCCGGAAGAAACATTTTCGGATGACCCCCTACGCATGATGCGCGCTATACGCTTTGCAGCGCAGTTACAGTTTAAAATTAGTTCGCCCACATTCAATGCGATAAAAACGCAACGCGAACGCATAAAAATTATTTCGAAAGAACGGATTACCGACGAGCTGAATAAAATCATTGCATCCAAAAAGCCCAGCATTGGGTTTAATTATCTTTTTGACTCGGGACTGCTCCAATTGATATTTCCTTTGATGAGTCAATTACAGGGAGTAGAAGTTATTGACGGGAAAGGACATAAGGACAATTTTTATCATACCCTAGAGGTGCTGGACAATATTGCGGAAGTAAGTGATGACCTTTGGTTGCGATGGGCGGCCATTTTGCACGATATAGCCAAACCGGCAACCAAACGTTTCGACAAAAAACAGGGGTGGACCTTCCACGGGCATGAAGACAAAGGGGCAAGAATGGTTCCAAAGATCTTTACAGACCTTAAGTTACCGCTGAATGAAAAGATGAAATTCGTGCAAAAGCTAGTGGCCTTGCACCTCCGCCCTATTGTATTGGCCCAAGATATTGTAACCGATTCGGCAGTACGGCGCCTCCTTTTCGAGGCAGGGGACGACATCGATAGCTTAATGAAGCTTTGCCATGCTGATGTAACCACGAAAAATGAATATAAACGCAAAAAGTATCGCCAAAACTTCGAACTGGTTAAACAGAAGCTTAAAGATGTGGAGGAGCGCGATCAGATTAGGAACTGGCAACCTCCGGTGAGTGGAGAAGACATTATGGAAGTTTTCCGGATACAACCCGGTAGAGAGGTGGGTATCATCAAACGCGCCATTCGTGAAGCAATCCTGGAGGGCGATATTAAAAATAACCGGAATGAAGCGTTGGCCTTTATGCTGGAAAAAGGAAAAGAGATCGGCTTGAAATCTACAGTCCAAAATAAAGGAAACGAATAACGAACAACCAACAACTAATCTTGACACTTGATACTTTTTTAATGATATTAGCGCTTTAAAACAAAGAACAACCCATCATGGCTATTTATAGGTTTAGAGTGACGTTTGAAGATTACGACGATATTATTCGGGAAATTGATGTGCTTCCTACCCATACTTTCCTCGATCTGCATCAAGCTATTCATCAGTCGACAGGTTACAATCCTGAACTTCCTTCTTCTTTTTATATCAGCAACGATCAATGGATGAAAGGTGAGGAAATTGCATTCCTTCCTAACGTACGCAAAAAAGAACAGGGCGTGGCACTAATGGAAGCATCGAAATTGAACAAATTTATTGATGATCCGCATCAGAAGTTTTATTACACCTATAATTTTGAAAGGCCTTTCGATTTTCACGTACAACTCATTAAAATAGCCAAAGAAGAAGAAGGAAAAAAATATCCGCTGATTTCTAAATCGATCGGAACTGCACCCAAGCCTTTTGGAGCCGCAATAATACCCACACAAGAGCATACCGATAAAAAAGAGGAAAAGGATGATTATGATTTCTTAAATGAAACCGAATACGGTATCGAGGATTCCGATGATCTGGATCTGGATGTAATGGACGAAGAAGATACGCAAAACGGAGAAGAAGAAGAAAAAGATGATTTCTCGGGCGGATTCTCGGATGGAGAACAGTATGATGAAGACGATTATTAATTGCTTGTTCGGTTATCTTAACCACTTAAGGGTTTAAATTTGATCAAAACATTAATCGCCATAGTAGGACCAACGGCTATCGGAAAAACTGCCCTAAGCATAAAAATTGCCCAAGCTTATCAAACGGCAATAATTTCGGCAGACAGCCGGCAGTTTTATCGGGAAATGTCGATTGGAACAGCAAAACCAACGAATGCTGAACTTGCTGCAGCGCCACATTATTTTATCAATTCCTTGCACATTGATGACCCCTATAGTGCCGGGGATTTTGAACGCGATGCGCTGATAACCATCAATAAGCTTTTCGGAGAGAAAGACGTCGTCGTTATGGTGGGCGGTAGTGGTCTGTTTGTCAATGCGGTTTGCGATGGACTGGATGATTTGCCAAAAGCACGACAAGGTATACGGGAAAAATTAAATCAACGGTATCAAGCAGAAGGCTTAGCAACGCTACAACAACAGTTAAAACAAATTGATCCGGATTATTTTCGGGAAGTTGATATCCAAAACCCACAACGTGTTATTCGTGCCTTGGAAGTTTATGAAAGTACGGGAAAACCTTTTTCTTTTTATCGTAAAAAAAGCCAAAGTAAGCGGCCGTTCCGTATCTTGAAAATAGGATTAAATGATGATCGTGCAGTGCTATACAACCGGATCAATAATCGCGTAGAAGACATGATGCAGGCAGGTTTGTTAGATGAAGTGAAACAACTTTTCCCCAAACGCCATCTCCCTCCATTGTTAACCGTAGGTTATGCCGAATTATTCGATTATCTGGAAGGAAAATATGATTTATCCGAAGCTGTGGAGAAAATCAAGCAGCATACACGGCAATATGCCAAACGGCAAATTACCTGGTTTAAAAAGGATAAGGACACGCATTGGTTTAAACCGCAAGATGAAGTACACCTATTCGATTTTCTTCATCAAAACCTACATTAAATGTTGCCAATTTAAATTGTTCTATATAACGGCCTTTGGTTATATCAAGTTTATAATAGAACTAAAACGCTTTAGTACTCTAACAAGAAATTTATAGAATATTTTTTATCCATTTTGGCCATTTTTTTATCTAAAATTTTGTGTTAATTAAAATAAAAAAGTACATTTGAGTGTTTAAAAACAGGCCTTACTAGCTCATTATAAACTTAAAAGCTTTTTAGCAGGAAGTACGTATCCCAACCGTACTTCCTACAAAAAGTTAATCTGTTTTTTTTAATTTTTCCTTTCCGATTCCGTTAAATCATTCTTTATTATTCAGGCTGAATGTCAAACCCCGCGTCAAAATTTTCTTTAGGTAATTGATTTATTGCCCTACTTCTTTTTATAAGTAATTTCTACGTTGGCTATGCCTGTTTGTAGCATCCCCAAACGTCGGGCTGCTTTTTTTGACAAATCAATAACTCTTCCGGAAACAAAAGGCCCACGATCGTTTATCTTCACTTTGACGGTACGGCCATTTGAAAGATTTTTAACTTTTACCTTAGTGCCAAAAGGCAAGGTTTTGTGCGCCGCTGTTAATTTCGATTGCCTGAATTTTTCTCCACTCGCCGTGCGTCTTCCGTTGAACTTATCTCCGTAAAAAGAAGCACCGCCCCTTTCATGAAGTTTGGGCGCACAGGCATTGAATAGAATTAGGCAGGCACTTAAAAGAAGAAGTGCCTGCAATATGTTTTTACTGCTTAACATATTTTTATTCGCTATCGCTCGCCGACTGTGGCCAGCTTTCTTTTTTCTTACCCCACTTTTTATTGGGTGTATTCCCCATAACCAATTCAATCTCCCCTCCTTTTAACAGATCGGCATGGGTAAAATATGTTTTATTGTATTTATCGCCATTCCATCGCACCTCTTGGATATACCTATTCTCCTTGCTGTTATTTACCGCTTTAATATGAAGTTCTTTTCCGTTTCCGGGCCGAAAAACAACCTCATCCGCAGAGGGGCTTCCAATTACATATTGTTCACTAGCGGGATTGGCGGGATATAGCCCCGCTATGCTCCATACAGCCCACGCACTCATCTGTCCGCAATCTTCATTCCCCGCATAACCATCCGGCTGATCGCGATACATGGAATCGACAATCTGCCGAACGCGCGATTGGGTTTTCCAAGCCTCGCCCAAGAAGTTATACATATACGCAATATGATGACTCGGTTCGTTACCATGGGCATATTGACCGATCAGACCGCTCACATCAGGAGAAGTATTGGTTCCGGTAAGCTGGGAGCTCACAGAAAATAACGAGTCTAATTTTTTTCCCAGCTTTTCATTGCTTCCATATAATTTGGCTAAACCACGGATATCATGCGGCACAAAGAAGGAGTGTTGCCAGGCATTGCCTTCCACATATTGTGCTTTCACTTCATCATGTTCAGAAAGATAGGGGTCAAAAGGCGTTACAAATTGACCGTCGCTATTTTTAGCACGCATAAAGCCAGTTTTCTTATCAAAAATATGCTGATAGGCTTGTGCACGCTTACTAAATTTAGCATAATCATCTACCTTACCTAATTTTTTTGCTACTTGGGCGATACACCAATCATCGTATCCATACTCCAATGTGACGCTGGCACTATGGCCAAATTTGTCCTGAGGCATATACCCATATTGTATGTAGTAAGGTACACCCCTATCCTTTTGATAAGCCGAAGCCAGCATAGCTTTATAGGCTTTTTCTACATCTAACCCTGGCCACTCTTTCAATACCGCATCGGCGATGACGGGAATGGCATGGTAACCGGTCATGGTATTGGTTTCCCAGGTGCTGAGATCCCATACGGGTAATAATCCCTGTTCATCGTAAAATGCCAGCATGCTGTTTAACATGTCGGTATAACGCTCAGGTTGGGTAATGGTAAACAAAGGGTTTAAAGCTCGAAAAGTATCCCATAACGAATAAACGGTATAGCGTTGGCTTCCGTTAGACATTTGCCGCTTTTTCCCTTCTGCATTTTGATAACCGCCATCAGCGTCTGAAAATAAAGCAGGAGCAATACAGGTGTGGTATAGTGCACTGTAAAATACCCGTTTAAGGTGTGTATCGGCAGAACTAATCTGTACCTTCTGCAATTCCTTTTCCCATTTTTCTTCCGCTTGTTTCTTCACACCATCGAAATTCCATCCCTTAATTTCCGATAATGCGGCTAAAGCTTTATTTTCATCGGTCATCGACAGGGCTACTTTTAAATCGATATTTTTCTCTTTCGCATCAAAGACCAGCTGAGCGGCTACACCGGTTCCTTTTTCATCGCTTTTTTCTGCTTTGATCTGGGCCGATTGTATGCCATGTCCGGAAATAATAGGCTGAAAGGGTTTAGATGTACGGGCAGCGAAATAAACACGTTGAATTTTGGCCCAACCCGTTGAATAGCGGTAACCTACTATAGTTGAATCGTCAACGACACGGATATAGGTTTCCGTGGGCGAGTCCCAGTTCTGGTGAAAACCGAGATCGAAACGAATTACCGGTGTACTCTGATCAGGAAAATGGTAGCGATGGTAACCTACCCGTTCTGTTGCCGTTAATTCTGCCGTAATTTGATTGTCCAATTGTACGGTATAATAGCCGGGACTTGCTTTTTCGTGATTGTGGCTAAATGTTGCCCGAATATCGGCAGCCTCGTCACGTAAGGGATATAAAAGGGGCATAACGGATATATCCAGCCAGTCGCCAATCCCGGTTCCGCTTAGGTGGGTATGACTAAACCCTGCGATATGGTTTTCACTGTAATGATAACCACTGCACCAATCCCAATCGCTTCTTCCATTATCCGGACTTAGCTGCACCATACCAAAAGGTACCGTCGCACCGGGAAATGTATGCCCATGGCCGCCGGTACCGATAAAAGGATCAACATATTGAATTAGTTTTTTTTCCTGCGCTGTACTGTATAACGAAACGCCGAGTAAAGCTGCTGTAACTAACTTGGAAATAGATTTGTTCATTGTTATGTACTGAAAAGAATATAGTTTTATTTGTATAGTTGGTTAAATGTAGACAAAATATTCAAAAATAGATTAACTAAAACGTTTTAATTTAGCTATCAGTTTTCGGCTGTCATCGATCAGCTTTATCTCCGTACTAATTTTACCGCTTCGTTTTTTAACGGAAAAAGTGTGCAACATGCAATGAAACAACGCGAAATTGATTAGACTACGAGCTGCTGTTTTATTTTGTTTTGTTTTTATCTGCTCTTCGCTTTCTGCTTTATCGCTTTTAGCTCAGATTGCTGGTACAAACTTCATTGATATAGAGTTTACGCAGTGGCGCGTATTTTTGGGTGTAAAGCCTTCCCCTAAGAAGACGTGGCCCAAGTGGGCGCCGCAATGGGCACATACAATCTCTGTGCGTCTTCCATCAGGATCGGGCACCTGTTTAACTGCTCCTTCTATTTCATCATCGAAACTTGGCCAACCACAATGTGATTCGAATTTATCTGAAGAACGGTATAAAGGAGCATTGCATTTTTTACAGAGATAAAGGCCAGATGCCTTGTTATCTAATAGTGCACCTGTAAACGGACGTTCTGTTCCCTTTTGTTCGATAACCCAAGCTTCTTCTGGAGTAAGCGGATTATAATTCCCGGCGGATTTGATATCGTAATCCATTTTTTTATTTGTATCCATAAGGATTTAATGCTTTTTCTATACTAATACGTCTATTAATATACGAAAAAAGCCTGTAATTAGTTTACAGGCTTTCACTTTATTTATCAAGTAACAGGCTGTTTATATCTGCTACTTTTATTGCTTTAAGCTTCACAATTAAGCTTTAACTTTAGCTAATTCTTCTGCTATTGCCACGCCTATTTCTGCAGGAGATTCTACCACACGGATTCCACACTCACGCATAATTTTCATTTTTGCTGCAGCAGTATCATCTGCCCCGCCAACTATTGCACCAGCATGCCCCATCCGGCGTCCTGGAGGCGCAGTTTGCCCGGCGATAAAGCCAACCACTGGCTTTGTACCATGTTCCTTAATCCAACGAGCTGCCTCGGCTTCCATTCCACCACCAATTTCTCCAATCATGATGATACCCTCTGTTTCAGGGTCGTTCATCAACAATTCAACGGCCTGTTTGGTTGTTGTACCAATGATTGGGTCGCCACCAATACCGATGGCCGTGGTGATACCTAAACCTGCTTTCACTGTCTGATCAACAGCTTCATAAGTTAGTGTTCCCGATTTAGAAACAACGCCTACATTTCCCTTTTTAAAGATAAATCCGGGCATAATGCCAATTTTAGCTTCATCTGCCGTAATAATACCTGGACAGTTGGGACCAATTAAGCGTGAGCTACCACCCTCAAGATATTCCTTAACGACGATCATATCTTTGGTAGGAATACCTTCAGTGATACAAACAATGACTTCAACACCGGCGCTTGCCGCTTCCATAATTGCATCGGCTGCAAAAGCAGGCGGAACAAAAATGATCGATACATTCGCTCCTGTTGCATCAACAGCATCTTGTACAGTATTGAAAACCGGACGGTCAAGGTGTTTTTGCCCTCCTTTTCCGGGAGTTACTCCCCCAACTACATTTGTTCCATACTCGATCATTTGCGAAGCATGGAAAGAGCCTTCATTGCCTGTAAAGCCCTGAACGATAACTTTTGAATCTTTATTTACAAGTACACTCATTGGTCAATTTTTTGTAGCGCAAACTTAATAAAATCATTTTGAAAACGGGGAAAGAGATTTGAAAAATCCCTTACGGCTGTCAGTCATCCGATATCAGCTATCCGCTTTTAGCGACGGGATTAAAGCTTACTTCCGAAAGCCGAAAGCGGATAACTATGTCGTATGGAACTGTAAATCGTACAAGCGTTTATAATATCCGTTTAACCGCAGCAATTCCTGATGATTGCCTATTTCTTTAATTTCACCGTGGTCTAACACAATAATCTTGTCGGCCTTTTGAATGGTCGACAAACGATGGGCGATGACAATAGATGTGCGGTTGTGCATCAAGGTATCGATAGCTTTTTGGATCAGGAGTTCGGTTTCCGTATCCACCGAAGCTGTTGCCTCATCCAACACTAGAATTTTAGGATTATGCACCAACGCCCGTATAAAGGAAATCAATTGCGCCTGTCCTGCAGACAAAGTAGCACCACGTTCCTTCACTTCATAATCATATCCGCCTGGTAAACGCATAATAAAGTCGTGTGCTCCCACATCCTTGGCAGCCGCTACAATTTGTTCTCTACTGATATTCGGGTTATCGAGGCTGATATTTCTAGCAATGGAGTTGGAAAATAAGAACACATCTTGCAGTACCGTAGCGATATTACGCCGTAAATAATGCAACTCATAATTGCGTATATCTTCACCGTCTAACCGGATTTGCCCCCGGCCAATTTCGTAAAACCGACTTAAAATGTTAATGGTTGATGATTTTCCCGCACCTGTCGCTCCAACCAAGGCCAGCGTTTCTCCAGGCTGTACTTCAAAACTAATATCTTTCAGCACCCAATCTTCGTCGTTATAGGCAAACCAAACCCGATCGAATGCGATGGCTCCTTTGATCTGCTCGGGCTGTAAAACACCGTCGTTTGGCGTTTGTTCGGAAGTATCTAAAACACTGAAAACACGTTCAGCACCCACCATTCCCATTTGCAAGATATTAAACTTATCAACCAGTTCCCGGATCGGCCGGAAAATCATGTTAATATACATGATAAAGGCAACAACAACCCCTGGTGAAATCCGCTCTGCTAAAATCGATTTGGAACCATACCAAACCAAAAGACCGAGCGCAATAGCCATGATAACTTCAATAACGGGAAAGAATATCGAAAAATACCAGTTTGAACGAATATTGGCATTTCGGTGTTCGGCATTAATGGCCATGAATTTATCCATTTCTTGTTTTTCTCTCGAAAAATACTGGATGACACTCACTCCCGAAATATGCTCCTGTAAAAAGGTATTGAGATTGGCTACCCAATGACGCACGTCCTGAAAAGCCGATTTCATCGCTTCTTTAAAAAAATAGGTCGCAATAACCATAAAAGGTGCCGGAATGAGCACGATCAATGTGAGACGCCAGTCGCTATAAAACATAACCGAGATGATCACAATGAGCTGCAAAATATCTCCGATAATTTGGATAAGTCCTTCAGAGAAGATATCGGCAATGGTTTCCAAATCAGAGACGGTACGGGTTATCAACCGCCCGATAGGTGTATGATCAAAATATTTTAGGCGCAGATTTGTAATATGGTTAAACGTATCTACCCGAAGGTCCTTGATAACAGACTGGCCCATCGTGTTGGTAAGCAATGTATGATAATAACGAACTGCTGTTTGAAGCACCAGCAAAAAGAGCATGCCTATTGCCATCCAGGTTAAACCGGTTTGGTCATTTTTCAGGATAAAATTATCTAAGGTATATTCTACCAATAGAGGCAACAGCGGGGAAATAGCGGCAATAACCAAAGTCAATACAATTGACCATACCAAGTAGCTTTTGTACGGCCTTAAATATTGGCCCAATCGACGCAGCAGCTGCACATCATAGGTCTTGCCCGTTATCCTCGTTTCATTCATACTTTAGCTATTAGATTCTTTTAGCCATTAGCCTTTAGGTCAGTTTAGCTAAACGCTAAGACCTAAGAACTAACAGCTCCTTTTACTTTTAATTCTTCCCAACGATACTGTACTTCCGTAAGGTATAAACCGCAGGCTGGGACAGAGGTTCCTGCCCTACTTCTATTTTTACTGTTAATTACTTCATGAATATAATCAACCGGCTGTTTGCCATTTCCTATCTCCATGAGCGTACCCACAATAGCCCGTACCATATTACGTAAAAATCGGTTCGCAGAGATATAGAACACCAGCTGCTCGGAATTAAGCCATTGCCATTCTGATCGTAGTAACGTACAATTATTGGTATATACCTGGGTGTGCGACTTACTGAAGCAACTGAAGTCTGTATAGTCCATCATTAACTTAGCGGCTTCGTTCATTGCTGAAATATTTGGCTTATCGCGAAGCTGCCAAGAGAAATCCTGCAAAAAAGGATCTTTATGGAAGTGAATATGGTATTCATAAGCGCGCTTTATGGCATCAAACCTAGCATGTGCTTCATTAGATACAGCCAGGATACGCTTTACCGCAATATCTGCGGGCAATAACGCATTTAGGCTAGATAAAATTCGCGATTCCTTTCCTTTAACCTCCTGATTGATATCGTCAAAATGAGCAAAAAGCTGCTTGGCATGTACGCCGGCGTCTGTACGTCCGCAACCAACCGTTCCTATAGGCATTCTTAAGACTGTACTTAAGGCCTCATCCAATAGCTGTTGTACGGTAATTGCATTCTGCTGAACCTGCCAGCCGTGATAGGCAGTACCTTTAAACGCAAGTTCAATAAAGTATCGTTGTTTTGCTATATCCACCACCTGCAAACTTAGCTAAAAGTAGCAAGATTTTAGCAGTAAGTACCAACACTTTTAGACCGTCTGGATACTTAAATCTTGCGTCTTGACACGAATCTCCTATCTTTGCATAGATTATATTTATTGTTATGATACAACGTATACAAACGATTTGGCTTCTTCTGGCACTGATCAGCATCCTGGCTCTTTTCTTATTTCCCTATGTACAATTCTTTGATACCAGCGGAATTGCTATGGCTATTAAAGTAAATGGCACTTTGAGCAGTGCAGGAGGCCAGTTGCAATTGCATACTTCCTTTGTATTTATTCTGCAAAGTATAGCCACTATTATTTTAGCACTGTTGCCTTTGGTCACTATTTTAAGCTTTAAGAACCGAAAAAAACAAATTAATCTCATTTTGATCACACTGGTTTTACTTCTTTTATTCGCGCTGTGGCTTTTCCTAACAGCGGCCAATGCAGTCGAGGCAGTGAACCAAACCATTGCGCTGGAAAATATAGGCATCGGTGCCCTATTGCTGCCGCTTTATGCTATCTTTTTATTTCTGGCCATGAACGGTATCCGAAAAGATAATAAACTGATCCGTTCTGCTGATCGGCTCCGGTAAAATAACTTACTAAAAAAAGGACAATTATTGCACATACCAGCACAGTATGTCCTTTTTTTAGCACATATTTATACAGCCGAAAACAAAACTTAACATCCAAGTTATCAATCCTTTAGCCTATATAGCTATAATCAGGTCTACCTTTTGCTATTCTTTAGGAAGCAGAATTTAAAAATGGAATTCTAACAGTAACCAGAATTTAATTTCGAATTTATGATTAAAAACTTCAAACTCAAAAAAACCAGTCTTTTAGGACTTACCGTATTGGCGTCGATGGGCGCTTATGGCCAAACCTCCACTGTGAATGAGGTTAAACCTTTCGCCCCTGAGCAGGAATACCGCACATGGTCAATTGGCGTTGGTGCAGGTATTTTAAATCAATGGAACGTGATGGGCTTCCGTCGTGAGTTCAAGTCTGTCGAAAGCCAGTTAGGTTATAATTTTTACATCAAAAGACAAATTACCCCAGCCTTCGGACTCCGTGCGGAATATTTAGGAGGAAAAGTTAGCGGCAGCATGGAAGACAACGGCGATAATTTTGAGACGAAACTGCCTTGGTCGGCCGCTTTAAGTGGTGAAATTACGCTAGCCAATATCAGTTGGCGACATCAACAAGGTGTAATAAAACCCTACTTAACTGCTGGTATCGGCGCCTTAAATTTTAACCCAACCATTGAAAGAAACGGTGATGCCGACGAATTGGGTGGGCGCACCAAAGCTTTTATTCCGGCAGGAATCGGGCTCAAATTCGGTGCGGCCAACGGGATCAATATCGATTTAGGCTACCAAGCAAATTTGGTCAATGCGGGCGACTTCGACGGCTGGAACCAAGCTAGAAAAGATTTATTTTCTTACATACATCTAGGTGTTGAGTTTGCGCTGGGTAACAGTACCAAACCGGTTCTGAGCGATCATAATCCAGTAGTGGATATGCGCAAAGAGTACCAAGCAAGTTATGATGAATTGGCTGCCGCATTAAAAGCGCAAAAAGAAGAAAACGAGGCGTTGAAAGCACAGCTGAATACCGATCTTGCTGATGATGACGGAGATGGTGTGGCCAACAAATTCGACAAATGTCCGGATACGCCAAAAGATGCGAAAGTAGATGGTTCAGGCTGTCCGTTACCTGAAGCAAAACAAGTGGTACAACAGATAAAAATAACAGAAGAAGACCGCCGTGTGGTAGACGAAGCCATTAAAAATCTGGAATTCGACTTAGGTAAAGCAACCATCCGTCCTACTTCTTATGCAAGTTTAGATCGCGTAGCTAAACTTTTAGTAGAAAAGAATTTCAGCTTGAAGTTAGCAGGACATACGGATAATACGGGATCCATGCAATTGAATATGCGCCTATCAAAAGAACGTGCAGAATCAGTTAAGGCTTACTTAGTTAGCAAAGGAGCGAACCCATCACGTATCGAAGCTACAGGATATGGCCCGACACAACCTATTGCCAGCAATGCAACTGCAGCTGGTCGTCAGGCAAACCGTCGAGTTGAATTTACGCTCTATTAGAATATAACATCCATATAAAAAACGAGGTTGCCCTTTTGAGACAACCTCGTTTTTTATATATAGCCTAAAGGTACTGAAGGAAGCTATATCTCCTTCTCCTTAATAGATAGGTAGCATCATTTTCAAAAGTATATGCTTCCCTTTCAAAAGATAGTTCACGGTAAGCTTGCTTACGATCGCGGTATTTTACCCATTTCCATAGCCATTCCAAAATGTACCAGCAGTAAAAGGGGAGGATAAACAATTCCATTTGTTGTTGATGATGTATCTGCTCATGATAGATAACTTGCGGGGGAAGGCCGGTGGATTTCAGCGACTTGTTACCTATAATGATGGGCCACAAAGCCATTGCCGTGATGGTACTTTTTCTAGGAATGATATAATATATTTTCATGCAAGTTCTTCACATCAAAAACTTGTAATAACCCGTACACCACCGTACTTAAAATCTACAGACTGACGGGACAAAGTGCCGACGGGAAGTTTAAAAAAGGGTTCGACAGATAAATCAACTTTTTTGGATAAAGGCATTTGGCGACCAACAGAGAAATTTAAAAATCCAGAATAGCTATTTCCCTGTAAAGGCAAGTCCCTGGATTTTTCGCTGGTAGTCATTACCTGAAATTCAGGTTCAGAAACCGCATAGCTCGACACGAAGTTGGATGTGGCAGAATTAGTCGCTACCGTTGAAATATAGTTATTGGTTCGATCTTCATTTAACACGGCAAAAAGCGAAAAACCTACACTGGTATAGAATTTATTAGTTATATGGTATTTAACATCAATAGGAACATCAAGAGCTAATACATTGGTATGAATAGACGTCAGCTCGCTCGTTTCGTTTGATTGCACCGAAAACATGGGAGAACGTTCAGAAAGAGATGCTACCGCTGGAGTGTTTAATGTTGGATTGTTTGAAGAGGCTCCCATATCTTGTTTAAACCCTAAATTTACAAGGGAAACCCCGGAGCCGATCGAAATCTTTTTTGTAATCCGATATGCAACGGCAACCCCACCGCCAATATTTACCCGTTCATTAGTCATAGAAGGAGAAGCAACAAGACTAAAATTCCAATGTTTATTGGAGCCCGTTTGATTGGCTAGTTCAAACTTTCCTTCTTCATTGGGCTCGTGCTCTCTTAACATATTAAACAAGGCATCATCTTTTGCCTCTCGCTTTTCCTCTTTTGCTGCCCGCTTAGTAGCTGCTAAATTCGACCTGTTTTGGGCATCTTCTGATTCTGTAGCCATTTGGTCAGTAACCTTCACGGGTTTTTCTTGCCCTTCTACATGCTGATTAGGCAATAAATCGGAAGCCGGATGAATTATTTGCGGGGATTTTTCGAATGCGTCTTTTGCAAGGGTATTCGGCTCAACTTTCATCGCGCCGGATCGGTTTTCTGCCAAAATTCGCATTTTCTCTTCTTTTTCTGTAGATGCAGCAGGTTCGGCTAACGAATCGGATATAATATCGCTTTCTTTTTCTTGCTGGGGTTTATTCAAGGTAATGACCTGATTTTTTGGATTTTCGAAGGAGTCTTTTAATAAAAACAAGCCTATTCCCAGTACAATCGATGCCGCTACCGCACTAGTCCACCACAAAAGCATGATTCGTTTTCCACCAGTCCCTCCCTTTGCTTTAAAACGCTCCCATGCGCCTTCCTTATAAGGTGCCGAATGCTCCCGCAAGGCATCCGCCATGCGTGTTATCAGTTCCTTATGTTCTTTATCATCCATTTCTTTCCAGTCATTAAACGTGGGTAAATTGCTATTTACCTACCGCAAATTGCTCGATATATAACTTTCGTAATTTCTGTTTAGCACGAGTTAGGTAAGTCCTAGACGTACTATCGGGTATATTTAAAATTTTACCTATCTCCTCATGGGCATACCCTTCTACCTCATAAAGGTTAAAAATGATTCGCTGAATTTCCGGTAAGCTGTCCAGTAATTTCAAAATATCAGTTACATGAAGCTTGTCGGCAACGTGAATATGACCCGACTGAACGTCGTACTCATTAATATCCTCGAGGGGCAATGTGTTTTTCTGTGATCGTAAAAGATCAATAGATAGGTTTGCTGCAATCCTGGCTAACCAGCCCCTGAATGACTTTTCTAGCACCTCTTCTTCACCTACCTTATTAAATTTCAATAAATTTTTGAATGCCTTAATGAACGTTTCGTTAACCAGCTCCTCAGCATCGTTTTCATTTTTGATGTACCTTGTCACAACGGCAACGACATAACCGTAATACTTTTTATATATAAATTCCTTGCTCCGCTCATCATCATTTTGGACACAGTTATCCAATGCACCATCCAGTGTTAACTTTTTACCTTTCCTTAAATATCCCAAATGGTACTTCACTACAGCGAAAAAAAATTTGATCCTTCAAAAGGGGATGAACCTTCTTTACTGCCCAACGAGCCGAATTATACAAGCAAAAATACGCAAATCCCATTAAATGGTCGGTCGTTTTAAATACTGGATATAACACTATTCAAGTCAAATCAGTCTGTAGTGATCCATCAAAGTAAAAAGCATTCCAAAAAGTAAATTTTATTTATTTCCATTTTATCTCTAAAACGTAACGCTAAAAACAAATGCTACAGTCACTTCGCTGATTGCATATACAAGCAAATTTGTATAAGTTTGCGCCATAATTTTTTTCCTTCTTTTGAAAGGATGAACCATAGTAAAGAGCAATGAGCAGCATTTTATCAGAACAAGAAATATTGCGCCGGGAGGCACTAACACAACTGATTAATTTAGGCATAAACCCTTATCCTGCAGAGGCATTCAATGTCAATGCCCATGCCCGGGATATTCTAGAAAATTACGCGAGTAATGCTTCGGCATATCAAGATATTTCCATTGCCGGACGCATGATGAGTAGAAGAATAATGGGCAACGCGTCTTTTATTGAACTCCAAGATTCTACTGGCCGCATTCAGGTTTACTTAACCCGCGATGAATTATGCCCAACTGATGATAAAACGCTCTACAATACGGTTTTTAAAAAGCTGCTGGATATCGGTGATTTCTTGGGTATCAAAGGGCATGCATTCGTAACTAAAACCGGCACAATATCCATTCATGCAACTGAATTAACCGTACTGGCAAAATCGCTTAAGCCTTTACCGGTTGTGAAGGAAGCCGACGGCAAGGTGTTTGATGCAGTCACCGATCCAGAATTCCGCTATCGGCAACGCTATGTGGATTTGGTAGTTAATCCGCATGTGCGCGAAACCTTCAAAAAGGTTAGTAAAATAAAATCGGCAATAAGGGCATTTCTGGACGAGCAGGGTGCATTGGAAGTTGACACACCTGTTTTGCAAAGTATTCCGGGCGGCGCCGCAGCCCGGCCTTTTATTACCCACCATAATGCGCTCGATATCCCACTCTATTTGCGCATCGCCAATGAGCTTTATTTAAAAAGGCTTATTGTTGGCGGATATGATTGGGTATATGAATTCAGTCGGAATTTCCGCAACGAGGGAATGGATAGAACACATAATCCAGAATTTACCGTTCTAGAGTTTTATGTCGCTTACAAAGACTATCTCTGGATGATGAACATCACCGAACAGCTCTTTGAAAAAGTGGCTATTGCCACTAACGGACAAGCACTGGTTAGCGTTGGCGACAAAGAAATTAACTTTGCCCCACCCTATAAACGAATCAGTATATACGATGCGATTAAAGAACATACCGGCTTTGATGTCAGTCAACTCGATGAAGCCGGATTACGGGATGTATGTAAGCAGTTGTCCATTCCGGTAGATGAAAGTATGGGTAAAGGCAAATTGATCGATGAAATTTTTGGAGAAAAATGTGAACATCATTACATTCAACCAACTTTTATCATCGACTATCCGGTAGAAATGAGTCCACTCACCAAAAAGCATCGCACCAAAGAAGGTTTGGTAGAACGTTTCGAACTCATGGTTAACGGGAAAGAGTTGGCAAACGCCTATTCTGAATTAAACGATCCGATTGATCAGCTTAACCGTTTCGAAGATCAATTAAAGTTAATGGAACGGGGCGATGACGAAGCCATGTTTATCGACTACGATTTTTTGCGTGCTTTAGAATATGGCATGCCCCCTACTTCGGGTATAGGCATAGGCATCGATCGTTTGGCCATGTTAATGACCAATCAGGCAAGCATCCAAGATGTGCTGTTGTTTCCACAAATGCGTCCGGAAAAGGTGATAAAAACAGCTTCCGTTGGCGATTATGAAGCGCAGGGCATTCCAGCTGCCTGGGTCCCGGTTTTGCAAAAGATGGGGTTGAATACCATAGATGCATTAAAAGCAGCTAATCCGAACAAGGTATTCAACGATTTAGGGGGAATGCGAAAAAAAATGAAGCTAGACATTCCCATGCCTTCGAAAGAAGAAGTGATGGGATGGTTTAAATAGTTACCGGTTAATAGTTGTTGGTTGTTCGATGATAGTTGTTTTTCAACTGTATATTGCCACCAACAACTAAGAACTGACCACCAATAACTAGTTTAATTTATCCAACGACTTCCGATAGGCCTTACCAGTTTGCCGAAGGATAAATGCTTTTGGGATAAGAACAGAAAGTCGCGTACTTAGGCGGTTTAACAATCCGGGAATGTAGGTCAATTTACGTTTTCGAAATGCGAAGAGCCCTTCTTTGGCAACTTGCTTTACTGGCATCAGGTACCCTCTGAGTTCATTAAATTGCTCGCCGGCAGTCATTTCCGTAACGATACCTCCCGGTAAAAAAACGGTGATGGAAAAGCGCTTATTCGTAAGTTCCTGCGACAAAGCCAAAGCAAAATTCAATAAGAAAGCTTTGGTTCCGGCATAAACGGCCTGATAGGGTGTAGGAAAATGTGCGGCCATGCTGGAAACAATCATTAGGCCGCCCTCTGCTTGTCGCTCTTCAAAATAGCGGGCCAGCACATTGGTCATATAAGAAACGCTGATCACATTTGTACGGACTATCTGATCGAACTGCTCTCTTGATAAGGCCAAATGTTTTCCTAAATAGGTTATACCTGCGTTTAAAATGGCTGCATACAGGGGGTATTTTTCCAATATCATTTCAAGTAGGCCTTCTACCTTGTCAGCTATCGATAGGTCAGCCACTTCAACATATACCTGCACCCCCGTTTCCGTTTCAATTGCTTGCTTTAATTTTTCCAAACGCGCTTTACGACGGGCCAACAAAACAAGATTGGCCCCATAAGTCTTCGCCAACTGCCAGGCCAGTTCCTCCCCTAAACCAGAAGAGGCACCGGTAATCAGCACCCACTTTCCCTTAAAATCCAAGTATTTCATTTGTTAGCCTTTAGTTATTAGCTATTAGCTATTAGCCGCACAGTCTAGAATATGACTAAAAGCTAAGGGCTAACAGCTAATAGCTTCATTAAGCTTGCGCCGTAGGTCCTCCAAAATTCATAGGGAAAGGAGGCTCGTCATGAGTATCGATCTTCCCATTCACGGCTTCGTATTTAGCGATATTATCCTGAAAAGCTTTCATTAAGCGCTTTGCATGTTCGGGCGTTAATACAACTCTGGATTTAACCTTAGCTTTTGGAATACCTGGCATCACGCGTATAAAATCGACCACAAATTCCGTGTTCGAATGGGTAATAATGGCCAAATTAGAATATATTCCCTCTGCCACCTCTTCCGTTAATTCAATATTTAACTGGTTATTATCTTGCTCTTCCATATCATATTTTGCTATTCCAATGCTAAAAATTGCGTTTATTTTTCGTAAAGATAAGGAATAGTCGCACAAAAAAAAGACCTTGGAATTCTTTTCCAAGGTCTTGTGTTTATTGAAAATACAATACACTAATTATACTTCTTCCTTCGAAGCTAAAAGTTGCTCGTATTCCTCTTTTGATCCAACAATAATACGGTCATAGGTGCGTAACCCGGTTCCTGACGGAATTAAGTGTCCAACAATCACATTTTCCTTCAAGCCTAACAAGTCGTCGCGTTTTCCGCTAATTGCAGCCTCATTCAATACTTTTGTCGTTTCCTGGAAGGAAGCCGCAGAAATGAATGATTTTGTACCTAACGATGCACGGGTAATACCCTGTAACATCGGGCTAGAGGTAGCAGCAATTGCATCACGTACTTGAACCAGTTTCAGGTCGCGACGTTTTAAGCTGGAGTTTTCTTCACGTAACTTACGTAAGGAAACAATTTGTCCAGCCTTCAACACATTCGAATCTCCTGGATCGGTAACTACTTTTTTGTCATACATGGAGTCATTTTCTTCAATGAAATCCCATTTATTGACCGCATCTTTTTCCAAGAAACGGGTGTCTCCCGGATCCTCGATCATCACCTTTTGCATCATTTGATGCACAATGGTCTCAAAGTGTTTATCATTGATTTTTACCCCTTGTAAACGGTAAACTTCCTGAATACCGTTAACCAGATATTCCTGTACGGCTGCAGGTCCTTTGATAGCCAGAATATCAGACGGCGAAATAGAACCATCAGATAATGGCATGCCCGCTTTCACAAAGTCGTTGTCCTGTACCAGGATGTGTTTAGAAAGTGGAACCAAATATTTCTTCACCTGTCCATCACGCGATTCAATTTGAATCTCCCGGTTACCCCGTTTAACTCCTCCAAGGGTTACCACTCCATCAATTTCAGTTACTACTGCTGGATTAGAAGGATTTCTTGCTTCGAATAATTCAGTTACACGTGGTAAACCACCTGTAATATCGCGGCTCTTACCTGCCGAACGCGGAATTTTCGCTACAATCTCACCAACCTTTGCTTTAGAGCCGTCACTTACCGAAATGTGTGCCCCTACAGGTAAGTTATAGGTACGGATTACATCTCCAGCACTGTCTAAAATTTTAATGGCCGGGTTCTTCGTTTTATCGCGCGTATCGATAATTACTTTTTCGCGGTGTCCGGTTTGTTCGTCAGACTCTTCACGGAAAGTCACACCTTCAATAATGGCATCAAATTCAACCCTACCCGCAAATTCCGAAATGATAACCGCGTTATAAGGATCCCAAGAGCAAATCCGGTCGCCCTTACTTATTTTATCTCCATCGGCAACATATAAGAATGATCCATAAGGGATATTATTGGTCATCAAGACTTTTCTGGTTCCCTGCTCTACAATACGGAACTCACCCGAACGGCCTAGCACAATTTGTAATTTGCCTTCTTCGGTTTCACGTTCTACAGAACGTATATTTTCAAACTCAATGATGCCATCAAACTTCGCGATGATCTGCGATTCTGCAGCAATATTAGAAGCCGTACCACCTACGTGGAAAGTACGAAGAGTCAGCTGCGTACCCGGCTCACCGATAGATTGTGCAGCGATTACGCCGACGGCTTCACCAATCTGAACACGTTTACCCGAAGCCAGGTTCCGACCATAACAAAGTGCACAAACACCTCGTTTGCTTTCGCAGGTCAATACCGAACGGATTTCAATGCCTTCTACCGATGATTGTTCAATCTTCGCCGCAATTTCTTCAGTAATATCCTGATCAGCACTTACCAACAATTCATTGGTTACCGGATCATATACATCGTGCAATGAAGTCCTCCCTAAAATACGGTCGTATAACGGTTCAACGATATCTTCATTGTCTTTTAATGCTGTTGTAAAAATTCCTCTTAACGTACCGCAATCTTCTTCCGTTACAATCATATCCTGCGCTACGTCATGCAAACGACGAGTTAGATAACCTGCGTCAGCCGTTTTCAACGCCGTATCAGCCAAACCTTTACGGGCACCGTGCGTAGAAATGAAGTATTCCAATACAGACAACCCTTCTTTAAAGTTCGATAAGATCGGGTTCTCGATAATTTCACCACCAGAAGAGCCGGATTTTTGAGGTTTCGCCATCAATCCCCGCATACCGCAAAGCTGACGAATCTGCTCTTTTGATCCACGTGCCCCAGAATCCAACATCATATATACCGAGTTAAAGCCTTGATTATCGTTGGATAGAATATCCATCACATTGGCTGTTAAGCGGTTGTTTATCCGAGTCCAAATATCGATGATCTGGTTGTAGCGCTCGTTGTTGGTAATGAATCCCATATTATAGTTACTCATTACTTCTTCTACCTCTCTCGTAGCCTGTTCAATTAAGCCAGCCTTCGCGTCAGGGATGTTCAAATCTTGTAAGTTGAACGACAGACCTCCACGGAAGGCCATTTGGAATCCAAGTTCTTTGATATCGTCCAAGAATTGAGCTGCCCTAGCCATACCGGTAGTTTTTACAACCTCGCCAATAATATCACGAAGTGACTTTTTGGTTAACAGCTCGTTGATATAACCTACTTCATCAGGTACTAACAAATTAAATAAGACCCGGCCTACCGTTGTATCGATAACTCGTTTAACAATATTACCGTCTTTGTCTTTCACATTCGTTTTTACCTTAATGAAAGCATGCAGATCGATTTGTTTTTCGTTATAAGCGATAATGACTTCCTCAGGTGAATAGAAGGTCATTCCTTCGCCCTTTACTATGCGTGTCTCGTCTGTTTTTCTGCCTTTAGTAATATAGTAGAGACCCAAAACCATATCTTGCGATGGTACAGTAATCGGTGTACCATTGGCTGGGTTCAAAATATTATGCGAGGCCAGCATCAAAATCTGCGCTTCCAAAATGGCAGCATTGCCCAAAGGCAAGTGCACAGCCATTTGGTCACCGTCAAAGTCGGCGTTGAATGCAGTACAAACTAAAGGGTGCAATTGAATGGCTTTACCTTCTACCAATTTCGGTTGAAAGGCTTGTATACCCAAACGGTGTAGTGTAGGTGCCCGGTTCAGTAATACAGGATGTCCTTTTAATACATTTTCCAAAATATCCCATACGATCGGATCTTTACGATCCACAATCTTCTTAGCTGATTTAACCGTCTTTACTACACCACGTTCGATCATTTTACGAATGATAAACGGTTTGTAAAGCTCCGCGGCCATATCTTTTGGCAACCCGCACTCATGCAGCTTCAAGCTAGGGCCAACCACAATTACCGAACGAGCGGAATAATCGACACGTTTACCTAATAAGTTCTGGCGGAAACGGCCTTGTTTACCCTTAAGAATATCAGATAGCGATTTTAACGCACGGTTACCCTCTGTCTTCACTGCATTTACTTTGCGCGAGTTGTCAAACAGCGAGTCTACCGCTTCCTGAAGCATCCGCTTTTCATTACGAAGGATCACTTCGGGCGCTTTAATCTCGATCAACCGTTTTAAACGGTTATTCCGGATAATCACACGACGATATAGGTCGTTCAAATCTGAAGTGGCAAAACGACCACCTTCTAAAGGCACTAAAGGACGTAATTCAGGCGGAATAACCGGTACAATCTTTACAATCATCCATTCAGGACGATTGTCTATCCGTTCTTTAGAACCACGGAAAGCTTCAACAACCTGTAAGCGTTTTAAAGCCTCGTTTTTTCGTTGCTGCGAAGTTTCATTGGCTGCTTGATGGCGAAGATCATAGGAAAGTTGGTCCAGGTCGATCCGTCGTAAAAGCTCTTCCAATGCTTCGGCACCCATCTTCGCGATAAATTTCTGAGGGTCTTTATCGTCTAAATATTGATTTTCCTTAGGTAAAGTATCTAAGATATCCAGATACTCTTCTTCCGTAAGAAAATCCATATATTGAATACCATCCTCTTCTTTGATACCCGGTTGAATAACCACGTAACGCTCGTAGTAGATGATCATATCCAATTTCTTCGTTGGAAGCCCTAATAAATAACCTATTTTATTAGGCAACGAACGGAAATACCAAATATGTGCAACAGGAACAACCAAATTAATATGTCCCATGCGCTCGCGACGTACTTTTTTCTCGGTTACTTCTACACCACAACGGTCGCACACAATTCCTTTATAACGGATACGTTTATATTTTCCGCAATGGCATTCGTAATCCTTAACGGGTCCGAAAATACGTTCGCAAAATAAACCATCACGTTCCGGTTTATAAGTACGGTAGTTAATGGTTTCTGGTTTTAACACTTCACCGCTCGAACGTTCCAGGATGGCTTCTGGAGACGACAAGCTAATGGTAATGGAGGTGAAGTTACTTTTAATTTTATTATCCTTTTTGTAAGACATAGCTCTTTTAGTTATGAGTTGTAAGTTATACGTAATAAGTTGCACGCCATAAACTTAGAACGTACAACTTAAAACTTAAAACTCTATTCTAATGTGATATCTAAACCTAAGCCGCGAAGCTCATGAACCAATACATTGAAAGATTCGGGTACGGATGGTGTTGGTAGATTATCTCCTTTAACGATAGCTTCATAAGTTTTAGCTCTACCGATCACGTCGTCAGACTTAACGGTAAGGATTTCCTGCAGGATGTTGGACGCACCAAAGGCTTCCAATGCCCAAACCTCCATTTCACCAAAACGCTGGCCACCAAATTGTGCTTTACCACCCAAAGGTTGTTGCGTAATCAGTGAGTATGGCCCGATAGAACGCGCATGCATCTTATCGTCTACCATGTGTCCGAGTTTCAACATATAGATCACACCAACAGTAGTAGGCTGGTCGAAACGGTCACCGGTCAAACCATTATAAAGATAGGTCCTACCAGAAGCCGGTAAACCGGCTTTCGAAACCCAACCCTCTACTTCTTCTGTAGAAGCCCCGTCGAAAATTGGTGTTGCGAACTTCACGCCTAATTTTTCACCGGCCCAACCCAAAACAGTTTCATAAATCTGTCCAAGGTTCATCCGTGATGGTACCCCTAATGGGTTCAATACGATATCTACCGGTGTCCCATCCTCCAAGAACGGCATATCCTCGTCGCGAACAATACGGGCTACGATACCCTTATTTCCGTGACGTCCAGCCATCTTATCACCTACTTTCAGCTTGCGTTTCTTCGCTACATAAACCTTGGCCATCTGTACAATACCTGATGGAAGTTCATCTCCAACGGTAATGGCAAATTTATCGCGACGATACGCTCCCAACTCCTCATTCAATTTAATGTTGTAAAAATGTAAGGTCTGTTTTACCAGTTCATTCTTATCATCATCGGTGGTCCATTTCGTCGGATTGATATTAGCATAGTCTAACTCAACTAACATTTTTTGAGTAAACTTTGCTCCCTTTGGTATCAACAGCTCTTTGTATACATTGTAAACGCCTTGAGATGTTTTACCATTCACAATGGCAAATAATTTATCGATCAGTTTCTCTCTCAACTGTCTAACCGCTCTTTCATGATTCAACTCCAACTTGTCAAGCGCGGCCTTTTCTTCTTTCTTATCCGTTTTCTTCGCTCTAGAGAATAGTTTGGTATCGATTACTACCCCACGAATAGATGGCGGCGTTTTCAATGAAGCATCTTTTACGTCGCCTGCTTTGTCACCAAAGATAGCCCGCAATAGCTTTTCTTCTGGTGATGGGTCCGACTCTCCTTTTGGCGTAATCTTACCAATCAGGATATCGCCTTCTCTCACTTCGGCACCAATCCGGATAATACCGTTTTCATCTAAGTCTTTAGTAGCCTCTTCAGATACGTTTGGAATATCGGCAGTTAACTCTTCTTCACCACGTTTGGTATCCCGTACCTCCAATTCGAACTCTTCAATATGAAGCGAAGTAAAGATATCCTGGCTTACCACACGTTCAGAGATCACAATCGCATCCTCAAAATTATATCCTTGCCATGGCATGAATGCCACTTTCAGGTTACGGCCAAGGGCTAACTCACCATTTTCTGTAGCATATCCTTCGCACAATACCTGTCCGGCTTCCACTCGTTGCCCTTTACGAACAATGGGTTTCAAATTGATACAAGTACTCTGATTAGTTTTTTTGAACTTGGTTAAACGGTACGTCTTAATATCATCGTCGAAAGAAACCAACCGGTCCTCTTCCGTCCGATCGTATCGGATCTTAATTTCGTTAGCATCCACGTATTCTACCACACCACTGCCTTCGGCATTGATCAGCGTACGCGAATCGCTTGCTACTCGACCTTCCAAACCGGTACCTACAATTGGAGCTTGAGGACGCAACAATGGAACGGCCTGACGTTGCATGTTCGATCCCATCAATGCACGGTTGGCATCATCATGTTCTAAGAAAGGAATCAACGAAGCAGCAATCGATGTGATCTGATTAGGCGCAACGTCCATTAAATCTAAACGATCTGGTTCGATAATCGGGAAATCGCCCTCAAAACGAGCCTTTACTTTTGGAGAAATAAAATTACCTTTTTCGTCGTATTCCGCATTGGCCTGAGCAATGGTCTTGCCATCCTCATCTTCTGCAGAAAGATAAATAACAGGTTCTTCTACCACTACTCGGCCATCTCTAACTTTACGATAAGGTGTTTCGATAAAACCGAGATTATTAATTTTTGCGTGTACGCAAAGTGAAGAAATCAAACCGATATTTGGTCCTTCGGGTGTTTCAATCGTACACAAACGACCATAGTGCGTATAGTGTACGTCGCGTACCTCAAACCCAGCACGTTCACGGGATAAACCTCCAGGTCCTAAGGCTGATAAACGACGCTTATGCGTAATTTCGGCCAAAGGATTGGTTTGATCCATAAATTGCGACAACTGATTAGTGCCGAAAAACGAATTGATCACGGAAGATAACGTCCTTGCATTGATCAAATCGGTAGGTGTAAACACCTCGTTGTCCCGAATGTTCATACGCTCACGAATAGTGCGCGCCATACGAGATAAACCTACGCCAAATTGTGCATAGAGCTGCTCGCCCACAGTACGTACACGACGGTTGGACAAGTGGTCGATATCATCTACTTCGGCCTTTGAATTGATCAGATTAATCAGATATTTAACGATAGCAATGATATCTTGTTTGGTTAACACCCGGATTTCTTCAGGGGTATCCAATTTCAATTTGCGGTTGATGCGGTAACGTCCCACATCTCCCAAATCATATCTTTTATCCGAGAAGAATAAGCGATCGATGATCCCCCGTGCGGTTTCCTCATCAGGTGGTTCAGCGTTACGCAATTGACGGTAAATATGTTCTACTGCCTCTTTCTCAGAGTTGGAAGTATCTTTCTGTAATGTGTTGTATATGATCGAATAATCGCCACTATTCGTTGCATCTTCTTTGGTCAGAATAATGGACTTCACACCGGCATCAATGATCAGATCGATATGATCATCTTCCAGAATGGTTTCCCGTTCCAGAATAATTTCATTTCTATCGATGGATACAACTTCACCGGTATCTTCATCCACAAAATCCTCGACCCATCTCTTCAATACCCGTGCAGCTAATTTACGTCCGACTAATTTTTTTAGACCTGACTTACTCACTTTAACTTCGTCAGCAAGTTCAAAAAGCTCTAAAATATCTTTATCGGAATCATATCCTATAGCACGCAATAAGGTAGTTACCGGAAATTTTTTCTTACGGTCGATATAAGCATACATGACATTGTTCACGTCTGTAGCAAATTCGATCCATGAACCTTTGAAAGGGATAACCCTAGCAGAGTATAGTTTGGTGCCATTCGTATGGCGGCTCTGACCAAAGAATACACCAGGCGAACGATGGAGCTGAGATACAATAACACGTTCCGCACCATTAATAACGAAAGTACCTTTAGGCGTCATGTAAGGGATAGTCCCTAAATAAACATCCTGCACAATCGTCTCGAAATCTTCGTGTTCCTCGTCATTGCAGGAAAGCTTCAACTTAGCTTTTAACGGAACGCTGTAGGTTAAACCACGTTCTATACACTCCTGAATATCATAACGGGGTGGATCAATAAAATAATCCAAAAATTCAAGTACGAAAATATTTCTTGTATCAGAAATAGGGAAGTTTTCAGCGAAAACCTTAAACAACCCTTCCTGGTGGCGGTTATCAGAAGTTGTTTCCAATTGGAAAAACTCTCTGAAAGATTGCAATTGCACATCCAAAAAGTCGGGATAATCGATGACTCTTTTACTGGTTGCAAAGTTTACTCTTTCGTTACGAATATCTTTATTTGCCAAGGGAATAAGATTTTAGTTTATATATTAAACTTAGCGCGACAGATTCCGACTTAATCGTCATTGCACTGTCAGACAATTATAGGATTATATAAACGGCAATAGACCCCAGTAAAAATACCGGAGTCTAGAACCATTTGGAAGTTTCGTTGGAGCGAATTATTTGATTTCAACTACAGCTCCTGCTTCTTCTAGTTGTTTTTTCAAAGCTTCAGCTTCATCTTTAGCAACACCTGCTTTTAATTCCTTAGGAGCACCGTCTACTAAATCTTTAGCTTCTTTAAGACCTAAACCAGTTAAATCTTTTACTAATTTAACAACAGCTAATTTTTGACCACCAGCTTCTTTCAAGATTACATCGAAAGATGTTTTCTCTTCAGCAGCAGCAGGAGCATCACCACCTGCAGCAGGACCAGCAACAGCTACAGCTGCAGCAGCTGGCTCAATACCATACTCATCTTTTAAG
>Ga0164243_10000987_pt1 | contig 49512 bp, 34 predicted proteins | sample OricompcompostOP_FD_108781 | JGI IMG/M metagenome (GOLD analysis project Ga0164243, IMG submission 108781) | Organic Plus compost microbial communities from Emeryville, California, USA - Original compost - Organic plus compost (OP) | ecosystem: Engineered > Solid waste > Mixed feedstock >... | reverse complement strand
GGTAAAGCCCTGGCAGGTTCCAGCAACCTGCCGGGGCTTCTCCTGTTATGGTTTCTGCCACCATACCTGGGTGGAGATTACATCCGGACCCTGGGCGGCTATGGCGGCTTTATAGTTGGTAGGATTGGTTGACTGCACATATACCGGGTAGGTCATCCTGGCCGGCATCACGCCATTGTTCCGCAGGCCCGGTCCTTTTGGCAATACCGGGTGGCCGGTACGCCGGTACTCGAACCATTGCTGCATATCCGTGAGGAACAGGGCATAATATTTCTGCAGGTGGATGCGCTCCATCTTCTCATCCAGCGTCAGGCTTTCGAGCCATTGAATATCGGCGGCGGCCAGAAAATCCTCAATGGGCACTTCCCATTGGGGCAGCCAGAGCGTAATGCTGTTCAGGGCACCATTGGTATAGTAAGCGCCTGCATCGCCGCTGATCCATCCTTTGACAGCTGCTTCGGCCAGGATGAACTGCACTTCCGCATAGTTCATCATCATACCGGTCAGGGGGTCTGTCTGCAAGGTGGGGCCCGCTCCGCTGTTAGCAGAGGTGGAATAGAAATAGGATTTCTTTACCGGGTTGTCGCCAGGGGCATAGCCGCTGGGAATGCCCAGGTAAGCGCCCTGGTAAGGGGCAATGCCCCAGCGGTTGATCTTGGTAGGCGTGCCGGTTCCGTAAGTAGGAATGTCAATGCGGGGATCATTCCAGTTCACCAGGTTATCAATAAAGAAGCTGGCAATGCCCGGGGAGCGGAAGTCCTGTTCCCTTACAGACAGGTAGGGCGATACAAAGGGGCCTACGCCCGTCCATCTTAAAATGGCCGATTCATCGTTGCTGGAAATGATGGGATAGGAAGCGGCCCTTTCCTCTACTATCTCCCTTATCTTGGCAATGCAGGTATCCGCCACTTCGGCCTTGCCGGAAATCCTCAACAGCAGCCGCAGGTACAGGGAGTTGCCAAACTTGCGCCATTTGGCCACGTCCCCGTAATAGACGGGGTCGCTGGAAGCCGTGATGCCCGTGCCCTTGGCCAGCAAGGTATTGGCGGTTTCCAGCTTTTTGAATATATCCAGGTAGATATCCCGCTGCCGGTCAAAGGCCGGTTCCAGGATGCTGCTGTCCTTTGCCAGGTTGGACTGGAAATAAGGCACATCACCATAGGTATCCGTGAGCATGGAATAGATCCAGGACTGGCAGATAAGTGAGATGCCCTGATAGGATTCATTGAAGGTAAGCTCCTCGCCGGCAATTCTGTACATATCCTTGAAGTTGGTCAGCTCGGAGTACCAGCCGTTATACAGATAGTCCGACCAGTTGGAGCGGAAATCGTAGCGGAACACCCTTCCCTCCGCATCATTCGGGTCTACGGTTACCTGCATCAGCTCATTGTTGAAATTGCGGTTCCGGATCATGTTGTAATGCAGGGTGCTGACCAGCGCCGGCGCCAGCAGCTGCGAGGGCAGCGCATTCGGCGTATTATTCGGGTCGGTATTGATCTCCTGGAAATCTTTTGTGCAGGAGGAAAGCAGGATGCTGCCCGTCAATACCATGCCTGTTATCTTATGTATGATATATTTCATCATTGTTCAAAAATTAAAGTCCAACAACCAGGTTAAATCCAAAGGTGCGGGTAGACGGGAACTGTGCGATCTCAAAGCCCTGCACAATGTCCGTTCCGCTCAGCGTGCCAAATTCCGGGTCAAACATGGGCCACTTGGACCAGATGAACAGATTACGCCCGTACACGCCTACGGTTAAACGCTGCAGTCCTATCCGCCTGGTCATACCGGAGCTGAAAGTGTAGGCCAGCCGGGCCTCGCGGAACTTCACGAAGTCGGTACGGAATGTGCTGCCCTCCGCATTGTCTGCGCCGTAATGGGAACGGTAGTATTCATCGATATCCGTGGCGATCACGTCGTTAGGGCGGTATTTGCCGTCGCCGTCCTGCACCACGCCATTACCGATAATGCCATTGTAGCGCCCCGGCAGGGTTTTGGTGAGCTTACCCTGTTCGGACATCTTGTAGTGCATCAGCGAGTGGGCCACGGCGCCGTACTGCGCATCAAACTGCAGGTGCAGGCTAAATTGCTTGTACTGGAAATCGTTGATGAAACCCAACCTCCATTTGGGAATGGTATTGCCCAGGTATTGCACGTCCTGGGAGATGAGGGCAAAGCCTGTTTTGGAATCGTATACCACCTGGCCGTCCGGGGCCCTTACATACCCTCTTCCATAGAGGTCGCCCATGCTGCCGCCTACCCTGGCCACGATCTGGCCGCCGCCTACCGGGCCGGTGCGCAGCACTACGGAGCTGTCGGCCAGCTCCACTATCTTATTCCGGTTGGCAGAGAATACGATGCTGGAATTCCAGGTAAAGCCTTTTTTGGTACGTATGGGCGTGCCGTTCACCGCCAGCTCCAGCCCCTTGTTGTTCACCTGCCCGGCATTGATCAGCTGCCTGGTGTAACCGGAGGAACGGTCTATCACCCGCTCCAGTATCTGGTCTTTCGTGGTGCCGGTATACAGCGCCAGGTCAAAGCCCAGGCGGTTGTTGAACAGCTTTACATTCGTACCTGCTTCATAAGAGATGGTCCTCAGCGGCCGCAGGTCCGGGTTGGCCAGCAGGGAAGGATTCTGCAGGCCGCCATTATACAGGCTGCCTGCCGTGGTGTAGTTGTATGCTGTGAGGTAGGGCTTGGTACCGCCGCTGCCCACCCCGGATACAGAGAACCGCAGTTTTGCAAAGCTGATATAGCCGGGCAGCTTATACGCTTCAGATACTATGAAGCTTAAATTGGCGGAAGGATAAAAGAACCCTGCATTGGCGGTACGCTCCGGCGTGGCCAGCACGCTGTTCCAGTCCTGGCGCGCTGTCAGGTCCATAAAGAGGTAATCCTTGTACCCCATGGAGATCAGGCCATAAAAGCTGTTGATGGCGTAGCGGCTTTTCCAGGGCATGGTTACCAGCGGGCCGGCGGCATTGGCCATGGTATACAGGCCGGGATAGGTGAGCGAGTCCGCCCGGGTCTCATCCTTGTTATAACGGTTCCGCAGCATACTGCCGCCCAGAGAAACGGAAAGGTCTATATCGCTGTTGATATCCGTAGCGTACTTCAGCAGGAAATCGCTGCTGGCTTCCATGGAAAAGATGTTCTGTGTACGGTAGCTGCCCATGGGCATTTTTGCGCCTGCATCATAGGGGCGCTCCTGGGCGCGCTGCTCATAGGCAAAGTCCATAGAGGTGCGCAGCATCAGGCTCAGCTTGTTGGTAAAATCATAGGTGGCCTGGATGTTCCCGGTTACGCCGTGGCGGTTGGTACGGTTAATGAACTCGTACGCCACCGCATAGGGATTCTCCGGGTAGGTACTGTAGGGGTATTTTATCTTCCGGCCTTCCTGGCCATTCACCCAGTAATTCCGCAGCCAGTCCAGGTCCGCATTGGGCTGCCAGAAGATGTACCAGTACATAATGGACTGGTTGCCGTATCCTGACCCGGGCAGGTTGTCGCTCCACTTGTTGGTATAGTTCACTTTGGAAGATATCCGGAGCTTGTCATTCACTTTTGTGCTGACGGACATGGATACCGTATTGCGGTTATAACCGGTATTGGGTATGATCCATTTGTTGGTAACATTGGTGAGCGAAAAACGGGCGGTGGTCTTCTCTGTACCGCCATCCACGCTGATGGTGTTGGTAAAGGTCTGCCCGGTCTCAAAGAACTTGTTTATTTTACCGGGATAGGCTACCCAGGGAGTTCTCTCCGTACCTCTTGCCTGCGTTACAGGATCATACTGGTAAAACATCTGCCCGTCAAACCTGGGGCCATAGGCGGAGCTGGTGCCACTGGTGCTGGCCCCGTCCACGTAAGCGCCATAAGAATAATAGTCTGCGCCATCCAGGCCCTGCCCGTATTCAAACTGCAGGTCGGGCCAGCGGTTCACCTGCTCTATGGAAGCATTGGAGCTGAAGGTAACGCCCAGCCCTTTCCTTTTCCTGCTGCCGGATTTGGTGGTAATGATCACTGCTCCGTTGGCGCCGCGCTGCCCGTACAGGGCCGCTGCGCCGGGACCTTTCAGCACGGTCACTGTTTCAATGTCCTCGGGGTTGATGTCATTCAGCCCGCTGCCATAATCCGCAGGCATGTTGTCGCTGCTGGTGCCGTAAGAGGATTCACCATCCACGGCAGAGCGGCGCGCACTGCCCTGGTTGATCACCACGCCGTCTACCACGATCAGCGCCTCGTTATCACCGGTGAGGTTGTTCTCCCCGCGCAGGATGATCTTGTTGGAACCGGTAGGGCCTGCGCCGGAGCGCACCAGGTTCAGGCCGGCCACCTTGCCGGACAAGGCGTCTGTCCAGTTGCCCGACAGGGCATTGGTGAGCTGCTCGCCCTGTACGGTGGTGGTAGCATAGCCCAGCGCTTTTTCTTCGCGTTTGATGCCCAGCGCGGTCACCACTACTTCATCCAGCGCCTTGGGGTCCGGCGCCAGCTGCAGGTCCAGCGTTTGTGTCCTGTCCACGGTTATTTCCCGGCTGATGTATCCTAAAAAGGAGAACACCAGTACAGAGCCGGAAGCAGGCAGGGCCAGGGTATAGGAGCCGGTAGCATTGGTAACCGTCCCGGTGTTACCGTTCCCGGACCGGATATTTACCCCGATCAAAGGCTCTCCTTTCTCATCGGTTACCCGCCCGCGTACCACTATGCGCTCCTCCCCGGCAGCGGCGGATACCAGCCGGCCGGCATTGTTGCCGGCTCTGAGCCTGTAAATAACAATCTTCTCTTTCAGCACCTGGTAGCCGAAACCGGTTTCAGCCAGTATTCTTGTGAGCACGGCTGCCACTGTTTTATCCTTGAAGGCAGCAGTGATCCGCTTGCGGGACCTTTTCAGCTCCAGGGCATCGTACATAAAACGGGCATTGAGCGTTCCCTCTATTTTCTGCACGGCGCCAAACAGGTCTTCGTTGCGCAGCTCTACAGATATTTTTTTCTCTGTGAGATTTTCTACCTGGGCAAAGACCCAATGCGGGAGCAGGCATATCAGGAGGCCTGCTGCCAGCATACATCCCCACCGTTGCATGCTGTTACCCCCATTTGTAAAAAGTGTTTTTTTCCGGTACATGTTTTTATTATCTGGTTGTTTTGTGATCGGTTGCTTTATGCTTTTGTCCATTTTTGCGCATACGTTGTCCTGTTCCATTGATAACAATGAAAAAATTTACTGTCCTAAGGATCTGCAAGGTTCCGGTTGTGCTTATGGATATGCTACAGTAATAACTCCTGTTGCTGTATGTTCCCAATGTATCCCTGTGGCCAGTGCCAGGGCTGTCATCATGTCGTCCAAACTATCGTTATTGGTGAAATCGCCGGAGAATTGTTTGCCGGAAGGCCCGGCAGGCAGCACCAGCGCTACATTCCTCTTTTGTGCGATCACTTTTAATGCCTGTTCCAGCGGCGCTTCTGTAAAGGACAGGCTATGCTGTGTCCAGGCCATTACCTGCTGTACGTTTACAGCTTGCAGGCTGGCTTTCCCCGATTGTTTGTTGTACCGCATCTGCAGGCCAGGGTTCAATTCTCCCAGCTGCTCTTCTTCAGCAGCCACCCTTACCCTGCCGGTCACTACGCTCACGGTGGCCAGGTTACCTTGCTCCGTTACTACGAACGAGGTGCCCAGTACGGTAATGTCCAGGGAGGAGGTATGCACGGTGAACGGCCTCTCCCTGTCCCGGGCTACTTCAAAAAAAGCGTCTCCTTCCAGGTTCACGGAACGCCGGTTGCCCCGGTACACCACGGGGTAGCTGATGGTTGCGCCGGTTTTCAGGGTCACCATCGTCTGATCCGGCAGCTGTACTCTTTTTATCTCATACGGTCCGGCTTTGACGGTCTTGCGGGCTACCGGGGCAATGCTGTCTGCCAGCTGATAGCGGAACACCCATCCCAGTCCCCCGGTCATGGCTACAATGATCAATGCGGCTGCTACGCGTACAAAACGCCCGGAAAGGCTGCGGAGCAGGCCCCTGCCGGCAGGCGCAGCAGCTTCCGGCCGGGCAATGGCCTGCAGCCTGGGCAGCAGCTTAGCAGCAATAACCTTTCTTCTTTCCTCTGTAAGCCGGTAATCATTGCTTTCCGTTTGCCGGAACCATTGCTCTATCAATGCCAGGTCCTCGTCTGTAGCCTGGCCGTTCAGGTAGCGCTGTACAACCTTTTCAAATCCGTTGATGTCCATCAAGGCGTCTTTATATATAAGTCCGGCAAAAACGCTTTTTAACCATAGGGCTGTGTTAAGGAATCATTAAGTGAAGGGTGAAAGGTGAATGAATTGGAATAGGTGCATAATGCAATCATTCCCTATTCACTTTTCACTATTTCCCCCATCTTTCACCATTAAAAGAAGCAAAGGAGCATGGCGTGCTGGAGGGACCTTTTCAGCCTTTTCCTGGCAAGGCCCAGCTGGTTGCGTACGGTTTGTTCAGAAAGGGAAAGGGACTTTGCAATATCTGCTACCGTGCGGTGCTGTTCAATATATAGCAGGTACACTTCACGCATCTTGCCGGGGAGGGATTGTATTTCCTGCTTCAGGATAGTTTCCAGCTCTTTGGTGATCACCACTTCCGAAGCATTGTTCACGGCGGGCAGCAGGGATTCCCGCACCTGCTCCAGTTTCTGGGGGTTTTGCAGCATGGCTGCCACCTGGTTGATCACCTTGTATTTAACGGCGGAAAAAAGGTAGGCCTTGAAATTATCACCCCTGATCTCCAGGGCATGCCGCCTGGCCCACAGGCTGGCAAATACTTCCTGCACCACATCAGCGGCATCATCTTCAGATCCCAGGCGCTTCATGGCAAATACAAACAACTGCTCCCACAGGCGGAGATAAAGCATTTCAAAAGCAAGGGCATCATCCTGCTGAATGCGTTGCAGTAGTTCCATATCAGTTAATTCAGCGATGCTCATATTGAAGCAGTAAAAGTAGGCCAAGCCATGGAAACTTCTATGTTAAGCGATTATTAACTTTAGCGCAGGCCAAAGAACCGCTGCTTGCTGCTGCCTGCCGGCGCCAGGGCCTGTATGGCCGCTGCCGCCTCAATGGAGCGGTCCGCTTCTATCAGGCTGGCGCCGTCGCGGATGATGGCCTTGTAAGCGGCGGCACGGTCCGCAGCATCGGGCAGCTTGTCGTACGTAGGCGCAGTAGAGATCATGCACATCACGCCCCGCCTGTTAAGCTGTTTGTACAGTGGCTTCAGTTCCGGTTTGTTGTTAGGCCCTACATAGGCCATAATATGCGTCCAGGGAATGCCCAGGGCTTCATACTCCTGCAGGGCTTTCTGTGTTTTCACAAAGGCTTCAAATACTATTTCCTTGTTGCGGTCGTGGTAAAATTTCGCTTCCCTGGCGTTGTGCACCGTTACCATTACATGCCCCTCGGCATGAAGGTCCTCAATGATCCTGGCTGTCATTTCAAAAGGTACGTCTTTTTTGTCAAGTATCAGCACGGTTTTCCCCCTGCTCCAGCGGATGGCCTCTTCCAGGGTGGGAATGCGGTAAGGGGTCACATTGCCTTCCACATCCCTGAGGCGCAGCTGTTTCAGCTCTGCCAGGGTGTAGTCGCTTACCTTGCCGGTGCCGGTGGTGGTGCGGTCCAGGGTGGCGTCGTGCATCAGCACGATCACGCTGTCTTTGGTCAGGCGCGGGTCTACCTCAAAGGTAGCAGGCGTATGGCGCAGGGTATTCTCAAAGGCCTCAATGCTGTTTTCGGGATATCCCTTGTTCACCCCGCCGCGGTGCCCGCTGATAAAGGGTATATCATGCCCGGTGTATTTGAAGAAGGCGCGCAGCTCTTCCGCATTCTTGATATGGAGCACATGCAGCTTGCCCGATTGCGCCTGTGCGCAGGCGCTGTATGCGATGATGGCGATTACCACCAGTAAGTTCCTATACATATCAGTATTTTGAGTTAAGGTGTTGTAGGGTAAATTCCCCGCCGGGGGTAAGGGTAAATACGGTTACGGATGCGTTGTCCTGCACCAGCATGCGGTAATGCTTCAGCGGCATGCCCAGCCTGTAGGCCAGGTACAGGCGGTTTACGCCATTATGCGCAGCTACCAGCACATTGCCGGCGGGATGCCGCTGCAGCAGCTCGCGGAAAAAATCGTCTACCCTGGTTACGATCTCCATACCGGTTTCCCCGGTGCCGCCGGCGCGATGGGTGGCAGGGTCGCTCATCCAGTTATGCCACAGCTGCGGGTTTTCCGCGATGAACTCCTCCTTTGTTTTCCGCTCCCAGCTGCCGAAGTCCGCTTCTATCAGGCGATGATCCCTGACAGCCTCCCGTCTGCCCGCAATGCAGGCGGTGGTAAAGGCCCTTTCCAACGGTGAGGCGTATACGCCTTCAAACGGGATATCCTTCAGCTGTTCGCGCACTGCTTCTGCCTGCCGGATGCCCTTTTCAGTGAGGGGGATATCCGAACGGCCGCAGTAGCGGTTGTTGTCCTTGTTCCAGGCGGTTTGCCCGTGCCGTAATAAAAAAACGTTAAGCATAAGTGTGATGCGGAATGTATCCTTTTTGTTGAAGCGTTTGCAGGAATTTTACATAATGGTGTTCGTAAGCCGCTACCAGTGGGGGCTCGGGGTGTACCTCCTTTTCCACCTGCGTCATGGCAGCGGCAGCTTCCATGATAGTGGAGAAGCAGGTTTTGGAAGCCGCCAGGATGGCAGCCCCCACGGCGCCGGTAACGTGCTTCATTTTATACAGCGGCAGGTTCAGCACATTGCTGCGAATGCGCAGCCAGGCAGCGCTGTTGCTGCCGCCGCCCGCCGTGTACACTGCCTTTACCGGTTCTCCGCCAAGCTGCCGGATCATGGCATAGGCATAGCGTTCCATGTAAGCCACGCCTTCCATGCCGGCAGCAAAACGGACGGCAGGGGAAAGGCCGGGCGCTTCAAACCCCCGCGCCTGTGGCGCTACAAAAGGGAAACGCTCTCCCTCCTGCAGCAGCGGCCAGGATAAATGCCCCGTAGGGATCAATGCTGCGGCCTCCGCTTCCAGTGCTCCAAGATCCCCGCTGAACTGGCGGGCGATCCAGTCAGCGCCTGTATTGCTGGCACCGCCGGGCATCCAGTACCCTTCCGGGTGGCGGTGACAGTACAGGCTGCCGGCCGGGTCGTGGATAAAAGCAGCGGTCACGCCTTTTACTACCAGCGTGGTACCAATGGTGGTATTCCAGTCGCCGGGATTGACAGCACCGGAGGCGATCTGCGAAGCGCAGCCATCCGTCATGCCTGCCACTACCATCACATCGTCCGTAAGGCCCAGCCTGGCCGCCAGGGAGGGAACCAGCGCACCCACCGGCGTGCCGGAGGGCACTACCTGCTGCAGCCACTGCTGCTGCAGGGGCAGCTGCCGGCAGATATAAGCCGGCCAGCATTTGCGCTGCACGTCATAGCCGGATTTCAGCACATTGGTCAGGTCCGTTATATCATAGCGTCCTGACAGCCGGCCGGTAATGAAATCGGCTGCGTGCACAAATTTGTACAGGCGACCGGCCTTCCGGGGATAGTTGTTGATGAACCACAGCATTTTCGGCAACCCGCTGGAAGTATTAAATGCCGTATACCCTTCGGGGTTATACCTAAGCGCTGCTTCCCTGCAGATACGGCCTTCGGCCGCCTGCCGCCCGTCACTGTACATAATGGCCGGGTGCAGGGGCTGGCGATCGTGATCAATGGGAATGATGGTACCGGAAGTGGATGTAACAGCCATTGCCCGGATATGCCGGAGATCGGTATGCCGGGCTGCTTCGGCCAGAAGCTGCTGCAGCAAGCGCAGGCAGGCCTCCCACCAGTCCTGCGGCAACTGCTCCTCCCTGGATCGGGCGCTGAGCGGGAAATTTTCCTCCCGGCTCCCCAACAGGTGGCCCCGGGCGTCCACCAGCACCACGCGCGCTCCCTGCGTGCCTACATCCACACCTATAAAACATGCATGATTGTCGTGCATAAACTGAATTTAAAACTGTCAGGCCTGAATATTCCTGAAATAGCTGCGGGTCTTTTCCCACTCGGCATAGAGACCGGCGTAGCGCTCCGTTTCCTGCGGATATACCACTTCTGTAACATCGTCCATTTCTATCGCCACCTGCAGGGCTTCGTTGCAGATCAGCGCACCGCCAATGGCGGAGGATTGCTGGTACCCGCAGCGCATCTGCACTTTTTTGCCGGTAAGGTTGGCAATGAGCTGCCGCAGCGTTCTGCTCTGCAGGCCGCCGCCACAGCCCCAGATATAGCCTGGCCGGTGGCCGGCCACTTCCGCCAGTATACGGTAGTTCTTTGCAATGGAGCAGGCAATATCCAGCATGGTGGCCCATACAAAGGAGCCGCGGGTAAGCAGGTGCGATACCGGGGCGGGAAAGGTAAAGCCGCCGCGCGTAAGGGGCACCTCCTCATCCGCCAGCAAAGAGCCCAGCGAGGCCATGCAGAAGGTATGCGGGTTTTCCGCCAGCTCTTTTTCAATTACCTCGTAATCCTCGTTGGGGTAAAAGATCTCTTTCAGGCGCTGGTAGTTCAGGCCTGTTACGCCGGCATTGGCCTCAAATATGAAACGCCCGTTCTCTATATCGCGGCTGGTCCAGGTACGTTCTTCCCCATCCAGCGTATAATCGCCGGTCAGCTTTACAATGGGCGTGGTGGTGCCGGACACGATCACCATATCGTCCACGGCAGGGCGGGTGCTTTTAATGGCCAGCTGCGTATCGCCGCCGCCCGTCACGATCTTCACATCCACCGGTACGCCCAGCTGCTGCGCTACTTCCGGCAATATGTTTCCCAGTACCGTGGCTGAGGCAACCGGCTCCGCCAGCATAGCCGGGTCCAGGCCAAACACCCGGCACAGCGCGGGAGACCATTGCTGCTGCGCTACATCGTACAACAGCGTTTCAGACGCCTGGGAATGCTCGTACCGTGCCACGCCGCTAAGCTTATATTCCACCCAGTTACTGATGCTGAGAAAGGTGGAACAGTCTTTCCACATTTCCGGTTTCCGCTCGCGGATGCCCACCAGCTTCAGGGCAGAGAACAGCGAGGTAGGATAGCGCCCTGTAATGCGGTACATGCTGCTTTTGTCCGCGATCATGCTTTCCCACTCACGGCCCCGGTGGTCAATGTTCGGCAGGCCGGTCAGCGAGCTTCCGTCAGCCGCCAGCAGCACAATGCCTTCACGTTGGCTCGTAGCCGTTATAGCCTTTACCGCGTACCCCCGCACCTTTTCCAGCACCTGGCCGGCCAGGCGGAGCACCTGGTCCCAGAGTTGGTCTGCGTCAAACTGCAGGGCGTCCGGATAAAGCGGGTCCTTTTCATAACGGATGTCCTCGCGGGCCACGCCCAGCACCTTCCCGTCCGGGGAAGCGGCGGCCACGCGCACATTGCCGGTACCGATGTCTACAATGATATATGCACCTTGTATGGTCATTGGAAATGGGCTTTTAGCAGTTCTTTATTGGCCAGCTCGGCTACCTGCCTGTTACCGCCGGCATACCACTGTAACAGCGCCCTGTTCATGATCTCCACATGATGGTCCTCCACTTCAAAGGTAGCGCCGGCAATATGCGGTGTGGCAATAACGTGGGAGAGATCGATGATCCGGTAATCCAGCGCGTCCGGCGGCTCGTTGTCGAATACGTCCAGCACAGCGCCGCGGATGGCTTTTGCCTCCAGTACCTCCAGCAGGTCCTGCCGCTTTACTACAGCGGCGCGGGCGGTGTTGACAAAAATGGCATCTTTTTTCATCATTTTCAACAAACGCCCGTCTATCATATCCCGGGTTTCCGCAGTAACCGGCAGGTGCACAGATACGATGTCCGCGGTGGAAAACACTTCCTCCAGGCTGCCCGGGCGACAGTGCTCCTCATGGTGCTTTACATAAGGATCAAAGAACAGCACCGGGCAGGGATATGGCCGCAGCAGCCGGGCTATCAGCTGCCCGATGGCGCCAAAGCCCACCATACCGATGGTTTTGCCGGCCAGCTCGTTGCCTTTGAAATGCAGGTAGGAGTCATGCGCACCGGCCTGCCACTGGCGGCCCTGCAGCCAGTCAATACCAGGCAGGGTATTGCGCAGCAGCATGGTAACGTTGGAGATGAACATTTCCGCTACGGCCTGCGCATTGCGGGCCGGGGTGTAGAACACCGGGATGCCCAGCTCCGTGGCAGTGGCTACAGCCACGTTGGATGGCGTACCGCGGCATACGCCGATAAACTGTAATTTGGGTACGGAGCGGATCACCTGCTCCGTTACATGGTCATGCTCCGTGATCAGCGCTTCCGCCCCGGTGGACCGGAGCAGCTCCCCTATCTCGGTTTCATTATAGGCTCTGCCATTCGGTTTCCAGGAACGGTACACCACTTCCCCGAATTGTTGTTCCAATGCCTTAAGGCCGCTTTCATGATAAGGCGCTGTGATCAATACTCTCATCTGTTATGTTTGTTTTTTCTATGTTAATCCGCTGAATGCTGAGCGCTTAAAGCGTTATGCATGCTGCACTATGCGTTCTGCGTTTGTAAGGTTTCTTCGTGTGAAAGGGTCTTCGCATTGTCCGGTAGCGTAATGAACCGGGTCAGCAAGGCGCTGACAACATAAAGGATAGCCAGTATCCAGATCACACCGGCCTCGCCCACGCTGCCAATGAACAGCCCCACAATGGCGGGGCCTACAAATACAGGCAGCCCGGCGCCTAAATTGAGAATAGCCATGGCTGCCCCTTTATCTTTCTTTACCAGGGAAGGCACCAGTGCAGACAATGGCACATAGCCTGCCAGGAAAGCGCCCCAGAGCACGCCGGCAGCCATCACCATCCAGAAATTGCCGCTCCATACCTGGGGGGCATAATAGAATAACAGCGTGGACACGGCGCATCCCATACCGCCGAACCACATCACAGTATTGCGCCAGCCCAGCCGGTCGCCTACAAACCCGAAGATGAGGTTGAACACGATATTGGCCGTAAAAATGGTGCCCCATATCTGCAGCCATTCCGTAGTGGCAAAGCCATGCCGCGCCATATACATGGGCAGGAACACGGGAAAGGCAAACTGCGCGGTAGTGTTGATAATGCGCACTATGCCACCCAGCAATACCTTCGGTTCTTCCCTTACAATGGTGAGCCCCTTGACCAGCTCCTTCGTTCTGGATTCCCCGCCGGCCGGCCTGCTGATACGCCCCCTGTTGAGCACCAGCGCAAAGAAAGCGCCCAGCAAAGCCCAACACAGGGAGGTCCATAGCGTGTTGAGATGGCCGTACCGCTCTATAGCCCAGCTGGAGTAGTAAGCACCCAGCACATTAAGCCCGCCGGTAAATACAAACCAGAACCATCCCACCGCACGCCCCAGCTGCTGCCGCGGACTGCTGTACGCAATCCATACCAGGAAGGAATAAGCAAAAAGCGGGTACCCGAAGCCACGCAGGGCGTAAGTGAGCAGCATGGCAGGATAGTTCAGCCCTGGCAGCCCGTAGCCTACAAAGCCTACCGTGCCTGCCATGTACAGCAGCAGGCCGGCCAGCATGGTGCGCTTTACGCCGTAGCCTTCTGCCAGCACACCGGAAAACCAGGCGGAAATGGCAATGGTAATGCCATAGACAGTGAACAGGGTGGCGGATTGCTGTACGGACATGCCGCGGTCTATCAGGTAAGGGCTCAGCCAGCCCTGTTCAATGCCGTCGCCCATCATGAAGATCATGATGCCGACGTAGCCCCATAGCAGCTGTCGTGGAATGCCCGCTTTATCAAAAAGCGAGGGCGCTAACGTGGAATGGTTGTTGGTGGACATGAATGGTTGTTTGGTGAAAGGTGAAAAGTGAAAGGTGAAAAGTGAAGGGGGAAAGGTGAAGGGGTGGAAAACAGAACAAAATACAATCATTCACTTTTCACCCTTCACCCTTCATTTTTCCCTAATCCGTCCATCCCGGATTCTGCTCCAGGTTGCTGTTCAGCACGATCTCATTATACGGGATCGGGTAAAAATATTTATAGTCCTCATACTTCCGCTGCAGGTTGTCAAACAGCACCAGGTTGCCGCTGTTGCCGCCGGTAAGCCTGAACTGCACATTGTCGATCAGGAAGTAGTATACGCCCGGCACTTTCTCGGCCGGGATGCTCTCCACGAAGGATACATCCATCCTGCCATCCTCGTTCAGGTCCATCAGCGTATTGAGGGCAGGCACGTACATGCCGTCATACTGGTTCTCCAGCAGCTTGCCGGCGCGCCAGCGTTTCAGGTCGTCGTAGCGGAAGCCCTCCAGGCACAGCTCTATACCGCGCTCCCGGCGGATCTCCAGCAATACCGGGTCGGATATGCCGGGGAAATAACTTTGCTGCAGGTAAGTATCTGCCGTAGTGGGGAAAGGCGCGCTGGTAATGCCGGCGCGCTGGCGCAGCCGGGCAATGGTGGCCTCCCAGTCCGCAGATGTGAACGTGCCTCTTTCAGCTTTGGCCTCTGCGTAATTCAGCAGCACTTCCGCGTAGCGGATCAGCGGCAGGGAGTTATAGTTCTCCGCCACCCCGTCTGTAGCCTTAGCGTCCAGCGTGAGCTTGATGGGCATATAACCTGTATAGGTATACGTAAAATCCGGGGGAGCGATCACGCCATCCCGGGTATAATCGCCCATGCGGATGGATTGCCGGAGGCGCAGGTCGCGGCCCTTTACTTCCTCCACAAAAGGAATATTGTTATAGCCAGGCTGCGCGGTAAAGGGCGTGCCGTCTGTTTTCAGATAGGTGTTGATGAATTTCTTGATGAAGCTGTAACGCCCGCCATAGGTGGCGCTGGTCCAGTACCAGTTGGCATCGTTGAACACGCGCAGGCTTTTGCTGTTCACGGCGGCCAGCATCACCTCGGTACTGTTGGGTGTTTCGTTCGTGAACAGGTTGCGGTAATTCTTGTCTGCATCGCCGCTGGTGAGCAGCTGGTATTTGTTGCTCTGTATCAGCTCCTCTGCTGCTGCAATGGCCTCATCCAGCCACCGGTCCGCTGTGCCGGCCAGGCCCAGCTGCGGCTGGTACCTGCGGAAAGTGCCTTCAAACAGGCATACCCGCGACTTGAAGGCCAGGGCTACCCAGCGGGTTACCTGGGAAGCGCTGTTGTCCTTTGCATCGCGCAGGTGGGCGCAGGCATAATCCAGGTCGGCCAGCACGCTGTCCATTACCAGGGTACGCGGATCGCGGGGCTTGTAAAGGTCCGGGTCATCTACGTCCAGGGTTTTGCCGTACCAGGGCACATCGCCAAACTGCTTCACTTTATCAAAATAGAACCAGGCGCGGAAAAAACGGGCCAGGCCCAGGTAATGCTCCAGGGCCTCCGCGGGTATCTGCGCCTGCCCCGCATGCTCCAGGAAATAATTCACCTTGCGCAGGTTGCTCCAGCTCCAGCCAGTGGCCTGCGTGGGGCCAAAGCTGCCGTAAATATAGTTGGAGGGCGTTCTGCCCACCAGGTAGTCGCTCAGGGCATCTCCCCGTACAATATCGCTGCCATCCGGCAGGATCAGGTAAAAGGAGTTGGCATAGAGCTGCAGGTCCTTTTCGGTGTTAAATGCGTTTTCAGGCGACAGCTTGTCGAATGGTTTCAGGTCCAGGTCATGATCACAGGCCGTGAACAGCACCATTCCCAGCAGTATATATAAGAGGCGTTGTTTCATGATCGTTATTATTTAAAAGTAACATTGATCCCAAAGGTGTACGTTTTCAGCATCGGGTAGCTCATGCCATTGCCCGCGCCGGAAGCCAGCTCCGGGTCGGCGCCTTCTATCACTTCCGGGTCCATTGTTTTCACGTGCCTGTACATGGGAGTCCAGGTCCACAGGTTCTGCCCGGTGAGGTACACGCGTACGTTGGACATACCGGCCCTGGAAATAAGCGAGGCCGGCAGGTTGTAGCCAATGCTCAGGTTCTTGAGGCGGATGTAGGCCACGTTCTGCAGGTACCTGGTTTGCGGTACCCGCAGCTCTGCGCGGGAGTTCAGCGCCGTGTAGCCGCGCAGGCGCGGAAAGTAGGCATCGGGGTTCTCTTCGGACCACATGTTGGTCACTACATCCACGGGCTGCCAGCTATAGGGGCGGTTGTAAGGGCCCCAGAACAGGGAGTTGTCCGTTCCCGGCCAGAAATCCCTTTTGCCCACGCCCTGGAAGAATACGGAAAGGAAAAAGCCTTTCCACTCCATGTTGGAGGAGAGGCCAAACTGGTACCGCGGTGAGGTGTTGCCGATCACCCTGCGGTCGCCCGGGTCCGCCAGGGTACCGGCGCCTTCGGTAATCGCGCTGTCGCCATCCAGGTCCATGAACTTGATATCGCCGGGCAGCAGCTTGTTGGCAGCCGATACGCGGATAAAGCTCTGGTCAATGCCGCGGGTATCAATTTCGTGCTGGTCCTTGAAATAGCCTTCTGTCACAAAACCCCAGATGTCGCCCACCTTCATGCCTTCATAATAGGTATTGATGAGGCCCAGCGGATTGTTGAAACGCGTGATCACGCTCTGGTTGTCCGACAGCACCAGGCGCAGGTCATAGCTGAAGGCGTTGCGTCCCTTGCTGCGGTTACGCCAGCCGATAGACAGCTCCCAGCCCCTGGTCTCCAGGTCGGCATAGTTGCCTTTAGGCTCGGTAGCGCCGAATACGGAAGGCAGGGGCAGGCCGTCGGTGAACATATCCTTGGTGCGGCGCACATACCAGTCAAAGGTGGTGGTAAGCCGGTTGTCCAGGAAAGCCAGGTCTGTGCCCAGGTTCAGCGTGGTGGCCTTTTCCCAGGTAAGTCCGTTGGGGATCACATTCGGCTGCTGCGTATAGTCGGGGCGGATGCCGTTGATCACGCGGGCCAGCCGGTTCACGCTCATGGTTTCGAGGAACTGGTACGGCTGTACGTTCCCGTTGCCCAGGGTGCCGTAGGAGGCCCGCAGCTTTACGTCGGAAACAGCTTTGGGCGAAATGGTCCAGAATTTTTCCCTGGACACGCGCCAGCCGGCAGAGGCAGAGGGGAAGAAGCCCCACTGCTGGGTTTGCGGGAACTTGGAAGTACCGTCGTAACGGCCGTTCACTTCCAGCAGGTAACGTTCGTCATAATTATAGTTCAGGCGGAAGAAGCCGCCAATGGTCCGCCACTCATTACCGCCGCCGCGCAGCGTATAGTTGAGACCGTTGGTAAGCGAGAAATCGGGCAGGGCGGTATTGATGATACCATCGCGCTGCACGTACCTGCTTTTCAGCAGGGAGTTCTCGTAGTTATAACCGGCCATGGCCTTGAAGAAATGTTTTCGGTAGGTATGCTCATATTCCGCGTAAAGGTTGGCTGCCAGGTAGGTGGTCTTGTCGTCATTCTCGTTCAGCTTACTTTCACCGCGTTCCAGCATTACGCCGGGCTGCTTGCTGTAAGGCACCGGGGTATAGATGCGGGTCTCCACATCATTGAGCTTCCAGAAAGTGAAATCGCCATTCAGGTGCACCTTGTTCCGGAACAGGCTGGCCCGGAAGCGGGAGGTATTGCGCACCTGTATGCGGTTCAGCTCCGACTGGTTGTTGCCGGAAATAAAGCTGCCGAACACAATGGAAGCATTCTGCGTAAGCGTGCCGTCCGGGTTGCGCAGCATGGCAATGGGAAATGCTTCGTCAGACACCCTTCTCCATACCGGCGTATTGTTGGGATGGTTCAGGATGGGATAGAAATAGTCTGTTTGTGTAAAGCTCAGGTCATTTTCTATTTTCAGCCAGGGGAACGCCTGTACAGAACCGCGCGCCCGCAGGTTATAGGTTTTGAAGTTGTCAGGATTATAACGGAAGATGCCTTTTTGCGACATGTAGCGGCCGGACAGGTAGTAGCCAACATTCCTGCTGCTGCCGGATACGCTCAGGTTGTGCTCCATAGAAGGATTGAAATCGGCGTACAGCTCTTTCATCCAGTCCGTGTTACCATAGTACACGTACTCGCCGTTAGCGGGATTGATGTCCACTTTGGGCAGGGAAGGGTCTTCGTTCCGGCGTTTCAGCTCGTCCAGGTAGTCTAACGAGAACGGGAACACGGAATTTACCTTCTGGGCATGGGCGGCATAGTCGTTCCAGGAAGAATAGGCTTCATCAAAGGTTTTGGCCCACTGGTAACCGTTGGTCACAAACTTTGGCTTGATGGTGCGCTCGTTCATGGAGAAATTGCCGGTATAGTTCACCACGGTCTTGTCTTTGGCCGGGCTTTTGGTGGTAATAAGGATCACGCCAAAGGTGCCCCTGGCCCCGTAGATGGCGGCAGCAGCAGCATCCTTCAGCACGGTCACGCTGGCAATATCGTTCGGGTTCACCAGGTTGGGATCGCCGGGCACGCCATCTATCAGTATCAGGGCGCTGCCGCCGGCGCCGATAGACGTAGTGCCGCGCACGTTATAGTCCGCGCTGCGGGTAGGCTTGCCGTCCGTCATGCGGATGTTCAGGTTGGGTATCACGCCCTGCAGGCCGCGGGTAACGTTGGTCAGCGGCCGGTTCTCGAACACCTCGCTGCCCACCTGGTCTACCGCGCCGGTGAGGTTGATTTTTTTCTGGGTGCCGTATCCCACTACTACCAGCCCTTCCAGGTCTCTCGCGGTAGATTGCAGCTGGATGTCTATAATATTACGGTTGCCAACAGGTACTTCCTGCGGCGCAAAGCCTACGAAAGAAAATACGAGGGTGGCGTCGTTGCCGGGCACCACCAGCTGGTAACGGCCGTTCTCGCCGGTGATGGCGCCGGTGTTGCCTCCTTTTACCCGTACATTCACGCCAATGAGCGCTTCCCCCCTGTCATTGGTCACCAGTCCCCGCACCTTTCGCTGCGTTTGGCCGTACAGTACAGCCGGCAGTACAAGCAGCAGTATTCCCAGCATGTACCGCAGGCACATGTTAGTGCAGTTGTGCATGTTCATAGATGTGATGTTTGTTGTTGTTTGTTTAGTTCAATTATTGGTTTTAGGTGTGATAGCATCAGTCAGCGCCCGTGTACAGCAGGTGTGCGGGCTGATAGCGTATCAGTCGTGGAATTCGTATACTATTTGAACTACTTTAAAGCGTCATTGCGAAAGTAGAAATTAAACTTAATTTAAGTAAATTAAATTAAAGTTAAGGAATTATTAAACAGAAAATAAAGTTTTTTAAATATTTTTTTATTCCAGGCAGAAGGTGTCTTTCCTGTACTGGCATCTTTCGCTGTCTTGCCTGTCCCTGCCCGCCTGCCAAAGGACCAAGCAGATAATACCTGCTTTCTGCCCTTAAAATTTTATATTTGATGAAAGATATTTTAACATAAATAAGAACAACGTCTCCATGAATATTACTGACCGGCACCAGTTCATTTTACAGCAGTTGCAGGAAAAAGGGAAAGTAGACATCCAGGAGCTCAGCGACGCCCTGCAGGTATCAGGCGTTACTATCCGCAAAGACCTCAAGCTGCTGGAAGAAAAGAAGCTGCTGTACCGCACCAAGGGCGGCGGCTCTACCCAGAACCCGTACACCATTGAAAAACCCATCAATGAAAAGGAGTTCATCAAAACGGAAGAGAAAAAGAAGATCGCTAAAGCGGCCGTAGACCTGATCGGGATGAACGATTCCATTATCCTCGGCTCCGGCACCACGGTATTTGAGCTTACACATCTCATTCATCCTTCCAAGCACCTTACCGTGATCACCCCTGCGCTGAAAGTGGCGCTGGAGCTGTGCAACCGCCCCTTTGTGGATGTGCTGCAGATAGGCGGGCTCATACATCCCAGCTCCTCCTCTGCTGCCGGCTCCTTTGCGGAACGGCTGCTGGACGATATTTCCTGCGGGATGATGTTCGTGGGCGTGGACGGTATTGATCCTGAATTCGGTCTGTCCATTACCAACCTGGCCGAAGCCAGCCTGATCATGAAAATGATCCACCTGGCCCAGACCGTGGTAGTCATGGCAGACAGCTCCAAGTTTGACCGCAGGGGCATAGGCCGTATCTGCAGCCTGGAGCAGGTGGATTATATCATTACAGACAAGCTGGTATCACCCGATACCGTTAAAATGGTAACCGAACGGGGCGTAAAGGTGATCATTGCAGAGTAGGACATTCATGTTAAGTATTGCTGAAAAAGTCCGCCTGGATGAGCATAACCAGGAAAATATTCCTAAGTTCGTTCCCAGACCCGACAGCGATCATAAAATGGACCTGATAGCGATAACGAACAAACAGCAAGCCCGGAATTTCATCGACCTGCCCAAACAGTTATATAAAAACGATCCGCACTGGATATGCCCGCTTGACAGTGATGTGGAAGCCGTGTTTGACCCGTCCCGGAATACTTTTTTCTCACACGGGATATGCACCCGCTGGTTGCTACGGGGCGACAAAGGCCAGCTGGCAGGAAGGATAGCCGCATTTATTAACTATGAGAAGGCCGGTAAAAACCCGCAGCCCACCGGCGGAGTTGGCTTCTTTGAATGCGTCAACGACCCGCGGGCGGCGCATTTACTGTTTGACACCGCCAAAGCCTGGTTGCAGGAAAGAGGCATGCAAGCCATGGACGGCCCCATCAACTTTGGCGAGAACGACAAGTTCTGGGGCCTGCTGGTAGACGGCTTCAAGCCGCCCAGCCTGGGCATGAACTACAATCCGCCCTATTATGCAGCGCTGTTTGAATCCTATGGCTTCTGCAAGCTGTATGACCAGTTCACCAATTTCCTGGATGCCACCGTGCCCCTGCCGGAACGGTTTACCCGGATTGCCGACCGGGTGCTGAAAAATCCCGGTTATACGTTCCGCCACTTTGATAAAAAACAGTTCGACAGGTTCGCGAACGATTTCCGGGAGATCTATAATGACGCCTGGAGCGATTTTGAGAATTTCACCCCTATTGAGACCAGCACCATCCGGGAATCTTTCCGGCAAATGAAGGCCATTATGGACGAAAGGATCATCTGGTTTGCCTACTACCATGACGAGCCGATCGCCGTAGTACTGTGCCTGCCCGACGCCAACCAGCTGCTAAAGCACGTAAACGGCAAGCTGGACCTGTGGGGGAAGCTGAAATTCCTCTGGTACTCCAAAACCACCACCATTGACCGGCTGCGGATCATCGTGATGGGCTGCAAGAAAAAATACCAGCACCATGGTATTGAATCTGCCCTGATCCGCTGCCTGCAGGAAGAAGTATTGCCCCGCAACGTAATAAAGGGTGTAGAACTGGCCTGGGTAGGCGACTTCAACGACAAGATGCTGGCTTTGCACAAGGCCACCGGCGCCAGGCAGGATAAGATACACCGGACATACCGGTTAATTTTTTGATGTGCTGATGTGCTGATGTGCTGATGAAAATGCAGCGGATGATAAGCCTTGCTTCCATTCATCTGCATGTCCGCACATATGCTACATCGTTTCCTCAAAAATATCCTCCGTTACCCCGTTCTGCTTCAACAGGCGGTAATGCTTGCCCAGCGATTCGGCCAGGGAATATTCCCGGTAAGGCCAGTTATGCCTTGCAGCATAGGCCTTCAGCAAAGCAGTCACTTCCGGGTAATAAACGTGGTTGATCTTCGGGAAAAGGTGATGGGCTACGTGAAAGTTAAAACAGCCCATGAAAAACCGTGTGAAGCGGTTGTTATGCGTAATATCGTTGGTGGTTTTCAGCATATGCATCATCCAGCTGTCCGGCAGCTCGTTGGTCTCTCCCGGCAGGGGAAACTCAGAACTGGTATTGGCATGGGGGCTTAGCAGCACCAGCAGGGAGAAAATGCTGGCGGTGAACAACATCAGCAGGAAACCGGTCAGGGCCTGCAGCCAGGTAATGCCCAATACCAGCCTGGGCAGGCATACTAGGTAAAACAGGAAAAAGGCTTTAAAGCAAAACAGCTTTACGTATTCCACCCGGGGAATGGACACCAGCTTCCAGATGGTTTTCCGCTTATTGAAAAAATCCTTGAAGTCCCGCACCAGCAGCCAGTTGAACAGGTACAGCGGGTACAGCAGGGGCAGGTAAATATGCTGGTAGCGGTGAAAGCGCAGGGCCGCGCCGGTAGGGAATACCCGGGCCAGGCTGCTTTGCTCGATATCCGTATCCCAACCGTTCACGTTCGGGTAATTGTGGTGGAAACGGACATGCCGTAAACGCCATATATAGCTGTTGGCCCCCATCAGGTCAAAAAAATACACATACCAGTCATTCAGGCGCTTACTTTTGAAGATAGTGCCATGCACGGCGTCGTGGATGGTATTCAGGAAGATCATGACCAGCAATATGCCCAGTAAAAAATAACCGGTGTAAAAAAGGGCCGGTTGACTGCCTGCAGCCAGGATGCTGCCATAGACCAAGATGTAGAGCGCAGGAAACAATATGGCCTTAAAAACAATGCTGTTCCTGCGTGCGGGCGCCAACTGCTGCACCAGTGTATGCACCTCCTGCCGCAATTGATGAAAAACGGCTTCGTTACCACTTTTGGCGTAGCGTGGTTTGGTTACCTTTTCCATTAGTTATGGCTTTTTAGTCAATTCGTGTTTCCGTTGTAGGTTTGAGGTCACATGGGTTACCGGAAAATTTTCACAAATTTACAACGAAACGCGTTAATTCGTATGCCCATGTACTGCAATGGGGTACACGTAATAATTATGTAATCTTGCAGTATAATCTTTGGAATTATGATAGCAGCAACCGATGTGCGTATTGGCAATATGGTATGGTATTACGATTATAACATGATCGAGACCGAATTCCGGGTAGAAGGGATACTGGATGGTTATATCTACAATTCCGGCCTGCCCAAAAGCAGGCTGCCGCTGGAAAAGGTACATCCTGTTATCCTGGAAACGGATCATTTACTGCAATTCGGGTTCCTGCCCGGTGAAAAGGAATACGGTGAAGATATCCATACTTACTCCTACAAGTACAACCACAACAGCAGCATTTATATAAAGGATATGTCAGGGTGTTTTCAGCCGCTGACCGACGCTCCCGGCGGCCTGGTGCCCTACGGGCGGCCTATCCAGCACCTGCACCAGCTGCAGAACCTGTTCTATGACCTGACGCGCGATGATATTTTTATTGGGTAAATTGTGCAAAAAAAAAGCAAAACGTATGCAATACAGAACATTTGGAAGAACCGGGTGGAACCTCAGCGAGGTGGGGTATGGCATGTGGGGCATGGCAGGCTGGACCGGCTCGGAGGAAAAGGAAGTGAACGCTGCGCTGGACAGGGCCATAGAACTGGGCTGCAATTTCTTTGACACCGCCTGGGCCTACGGCAACGGGCTGAGCGAGGAAATACTGAACAAAACATTAAAAAGGCACGCCGGTAAAAAGCTGTACGTGGCCACCAAGATCCCGCCCAAAAACAGGAAATGGCCTTCCAAACCGCATTTTGCATTGCAGGACGTGTTCCCCGCAGACTACATTATCGAATACACGGAGAAGAGCCTGAAAAACCTGGGCGTGGAAAGCATAGACCTGCAGCAGTTCCATGTATGGGAAGACAGCTGGGCGCAGCTGGAAGAATGGAAAGAAGCCACCGCCAGATTAACGCAGCAGGGCAAGGTAAAAGCCTGGGGCCTGAGCGTGAACCGCTGGGAACCGGACAACTGCCTGGCAACGATCCGCACCGGCCTGATAGACGCTGTGCAGGTGATCTACAACATTTTTGACCAGGCGCCGGAAGATAACCTGCTGCCCCTGTGCCGCGAAAAGAACATAGGCGTCATAGCCCGGGTGCCCTTTGACGAAGGCACGCTTACCGGCACCTTCACAAAAGCCACTACCTTTCCAGAAGGCGACTGGAGAGCCAGCTATTTTGTGCGGGAAAACCTGCACTCCAGCGTGGAGCATGCAGATGCGCTGAAACCACTGATACCTCCGGGCATGACAATGGCGGAAATGGCCCTGCGCTTTATTCTCAGCAACCCGGATATTTCCACTACCATTCCCGGCATGCGGAAAATAAAGAATGTGGAGGCCAACATGGCCTGCAGCGACGGTAACGGCCTGCCGGCAGACCTGCTGCAGCAGCTGAAACAGCACCGCTGGGACCGGGAGCCTACGGAATGGTCCCAATGATATCCCCGCTGCTAACGCCTGCTGTATTTTTTTCCGGCTCTCCTGCCCGGTAAAAAATACAGCAGGCTACAACAAACCAGGAATAAAATAATGGAAGCCACCAGCGCCGGTATGGCGATAGCGCTTTTATGCTCCAGCGCGTTATTCAGGCCGCTGTACAGCAGCCATACCTGTATGGTGACCAGCAACAGCTGCACCACGATAATGGCCAGCGTAAGTGTGCTATTCTTATTGGGATGCGCCTGTTCCTGCGCGTTCCTGAAATTACTCATGACCTGAAGGATTAACCGGTCTTTGCAGCCGGGCCAATAACAAAAATATCATTCCCTTCTTCCTCCACCTGCAAAGCAGGCAGCGGCCGGGGCGGGGGGCCCTGTATCACCTCGCCGGTAGCGGCATCGAACCACCCGTTATGGCAGGGGCATTCAATTTTCCCCGTGCCGGCCTTATAGAATACCGCGCAGGAAAGGTGCGTGCATTTCTGCTCATATGCCCTGAAGGTGCCATCCTCCAGGTGCAGCAGGATGTAAGGCACGCTGCTGCCTGGTAGCTGGAAGGACCGTGTGCCGCCTACCGGCAACTCGTCTTTGCCGCATATCCGGTACCTGCCGGCCGGCTCTCCGCTGCGCGGCCAGTAAGCCTTGGCCACTACATATGCGCTGCCGGTGACCATTGCTGCAGAGATCAGGCACAGCATGCGGGAAAACTCCCGCCGGGACACCAGCCGGGCCTGTTCCTGCCGGTAAGGAAAATCTCGTTGCCAGTCCGGCATCATTTGCTCCTGGTCGGTTGCCATATCTACCTAACTTTTAATTATTCATACACCTGCAGTACGGTGGCGCCTGCGGGCATCATTATATTCACTTTGGTGGTCACCTCTTCGTTGCCGAACAGGAAATGGTTGACCGGGCTGCTCTGCGGCCGCATCCGGCTCATTTCCTCGCGGGAGCCATAGTACAGCGCGCCACTGGGGCACACGGTGGCGCACATGGGCTTTTTGCCAGCGCTGGTGCGGTCATAGCAAAGGTTGCATTTCATCATCAGGTCGTACTGCTCCTGCTTGAACGGCACACCAAAGGGGCAGGCCACTACGCAGTTGGAACAGCCAATGCAGCGCGCCGTGTTGGCCGTGTGCACCACGCCAAATTCATCCTTGCTGATGGCGTCCGCCGGGCATACCCGGGCGCACACGGGGTCCTCGCAATGCATGCACACCTGCACCGTTGTCTGGATAGTATGCGCGCGGTCCACGTAATTCACATGGATCATGGATTCATGCCCGTTGGTCTCGCATTCTGCGCAGGCCACCACGCAGGCCTGGCAGCCGATACAGCGCTGCATGTCAATAAAGAATTCCATGTCCGTTTTGTAGTAGTTGGCTGTTTCCATATGCTACTGGTATGAATGGTGAACGGTTCAGATACTGTTATATGCCTGTGCCTGCCCTGCCGGCGCTATCCGGCCTGTTGGCTCCAGGCGGCAGGCGCATACCTTGAACTCCGGTATCTTGGATACGGGGTCCAGCGTGCCCGGCGTGAGCTGGTTAACGGACTTTTGGCCCGGCCAGTGATAGGGGATGAACACCGTATCCTTCCGGATGGTTTCCACGATATTGGCGGGAAACTCCGCCTCCCCTCTCCGGGTGGCCACCTTTACAATCTCCCGCTGGCGGATGCCGTATTTTGCCGCCAGCTGCGGGTGTATTTCCAGCAACGGTTCCGGGTACTGGTCCACCAGCTTGCCAATGCGCCGGGTTTGCGTGCCGCTCAGGTACTGGGACACCACCCTGCCGGTTGTGAGCACCACGGGGTATGTATCATCCGTTACTTCTCCCGGCTCCCGGTAGGGCACGGGGTTAAAATGGGCCTTGCCGTCGGGCGTGGCAAATTTCCGGTCCTCCCACAAACGCGGCGTACCAGGGTGCTCCAGCGAAGGGCATGGCCAGAAAACGCCCATTTGCTTTTCTATCTTCTCGTAAGTGATACCATAATAATCTGCGGTGCCGCCTTTGGAGGCAATACGCAGCTCGTTGAAAATATCCTCGCTGGAGCCAAAGCTGAATTTGTCCTTTGCACCCAGGCGGGCGGCCAGCTCCAGGATGATGGCGGTATCCGTGCGCGCATCCCCGGGAGGCGTAACGGCCTGCCGGATGCGGGTTACGCGGCCTTCCGCGGTGGTTACCGTGCCTTCCTCCTCTTCATGCAGGGAGCCGGCCAGTACAATATCCGCATAGCGCGCCGTTTCATTCAGGAAAAAATCAATGGCTACATAGAACTCCAGCTTTTCCAGGGCCGCCCTTACATAATTGCTGTTGGGCAGCGACACCAGGGGATTGAAGCAGATGGACAATAATCCCTTTACCTCCCCCCGGTGGATGGCTTCGATCAGCTCATACGCCGTATAGCCCTGCCCGGGCAGCGCTGCTTCCTCAATACCCCATACGCCGGCAATGTATTTGCGATGCTCCGGGTTATTAATATCCCTGTTGCCGGGCAGCTGGTCGCATTTATGCCCATGCTCGCGGCCGCCCTGCCCGTTGCCCTGCCCGGTAATGGTGGCATAGCCGCAGTACGGCTTGCCGATACGGCCGGTGGCAAGTACAAGGTTGATGCAGGCCAGCACATTGTCCACTCCTTTGGAGTGATGCTCAATGCCGCGGGCGTGCAGCAGGAAGCTGGTATTGGCCTGGCCCCACCATTGGGCGGCCTGGCGGATCTTTTCCCGGTCAATGCCGGTTACGGCTTCCGCCCATTCCAGCGTGTAATCCTTCACGGCTTCCACAGCTGCATCAAAACCGGAAGTATGCTCCCGGATAAAATCATGATCCACCAGGTTATTGTCCACTATATATTTCAGCATGGCCCCGTAGAGCGCAGAGTCGGTACCGGGGCGGATATCCAGGTGGAGGTCTGCGGTGCGGGCCAGGGGTATCAGCCGCGGGTCTACCACAATGAGCTTTGCGCCCAGGTCGCGGGCCTGCCACACCCAGTACGTGAGGGTGGGAAATGTCTCGCTTACATTGGCGCCGCATATCATGATCACTTCAGCGCCTTTCAGATCGGAATAGTTATTTGATCCCCGGTCCAGCCCAAATGCTTTTTTATTGCCCGCCCCGGCGCTTACCATGCAAAGGCGGCCGTTATAATCCAGGTTTTTTGTTTTGAGGGCCACCCTGGCAAACTTGCCCATCAGGTAAGACTTTTCGTTGGTAAGCGATACGCCGGAGAGCACGGCAAAGGCATCATTGCCATACCGTCCCTGTATGCTGCGGATAGCCGCCACCGTCTGGTCCAGGGCGCTGTCCCAGCCTGCCGGCTCAAAGCCTTTGCCTTCCACTCTTTGCAGGGGGGACAGCAGGCGGTCCGGGTGATTGTTCTGCAAATAGCGCTGCACTCCTTTGGGGCACAGCCGGCCTTCATTGAAAGGGAATTCCATCCAGGGCTCAAATCCTACTACATGGTTTTCCTTTACCAGCAGCTTGATGCCGCATTGCATGCCACAGAAACAGCAGTGTGTTTCCACCACCTTGTCAGGTTCATCTCTGCCGGCATAGCCTTCCCTGGGCGGGTAATTCAGATGCGGGCCAAATGCCGCTATGAGCGTTTGAGGGTCTACTGGTAGCTTTGACATATTGGATCTATGGAATGTAGCAATTAACCAAAATACCGGCCGCTTTCCTGCCTGGCCTTTAAATGCGCCTGCGCCAGCATGGACCGTTTGCCTTCCGGGCTGTAGTCCAGGTGGGAGCGGTGCTCGTCTATTGTAAAATCAATGCCCAGCTCCTGCGTAACGGCCTTCAGGTCATCCACATGCTGCTGCGAGGTAAATTCCTTGCCGGTATGCGGGCATACAGCCATGCCCTTCCGGTTCCCTTCCGTATGATAGAGGTACACGCCAATCTGCGCGGGACGCTGGATAATGTGAAAGAATTTCCCGAAGGGTATCCATACCAGGAACACGATCACGGTAACGGCATGAGTTACCGCCATGAACTCGTAGGTGGTGCCTCCCAGGAACGCATAATCGTAGGACAGGCCCAGGCCCGTTACTGCAATGGCCACCAGCAGTATCAGCGGCAGCCAGTCGCCTTCAAAGCTCTGGGTGGCTATCAGGCCGCCGTTGGTAAAGCGGCGATAGATGAACAGCCCAACGCCGATGATCACCAGCCAGGAGCTCCAGCTCAGCACATTGAATATCAGCGAGGCAATGATGGACCCCAGTCTGAATTCAAACACCTTGAACCCGAACACGTGCGCCTCATACAGCTTGTTCATTTCAGGGTCCATACCGGTAGCGGGGTTCATGGTAAAATGTATCCATCCCAGCGTAAGCGGGATGGTTACCGCAAAGGCCAGCATGCAGCCCGTAGCCAGCAGGAAATGCCCCCACCAGCGCCTGCTGCCGCGCGGACGGATAAAGTATTGAAAGCCGATATTACGTACGGATTTACGAAGAAATAACCAGAGGTAAGGGAGGAAGCGTCCGCTGAACAGTATCTGCCAGGTGCGTTTAAAATACAGCCAGGTGGGCGGCCGCTGCAGCCATACCGCGTAGCGGTACACGATCCCGAAAGTAGCAAAGACGGTTCCGAACAGATAAGCTATTAACGCGGCATCAAAATTCTGGAGATTACGGGAGCCAATGAACACAAGCGCCAATAGTAACAAGGTAGCCAGTGCTGCTATCCAAAACGCTTTTTTGTTAAGATGATAACTAAACATAGGTCTCACTTGTTCATACTTATCATTAAACCTTAACGCAATAATACCGATAAGGTTTAAGAAATTTAGTGAGAAAAATCATATTTCGCCAGATCGCATATCGTTAATTTCATTTCAAACGGAGCACCCTATGCAGAGGCCTACTAATATTGCTTACCGCATTCTTTTCCTCAACACGCTGGCTTTTACCATATGCTTTGCAGGCTGGGTACTGAACGGCGTGCTGGTAGCGTTTCTTATTGACAACGGCATTGTAAACTGGACGCTGGTGCAGGCAGGGTGGCTGCTGGGCATACCAGTGCTTACCGGCTCGGTAATGCGCCTGCCGCTGGGCCTGCTGACAGACAAACTGGGCGGGCGCTGGGTATTCAGCGGGCTTATGCTGCTCTGCGCCATTCCATTGTTCCTGCTGTCTACCACCACCCACTATACGTTGTTCTTGATCCTTAGTTTTTTATTCGGTCTTTTGGGTGCCAGCTTTGCCGTGGGCGTAGGCTTTACCTCGCTGTGGTTCCCGCCGGAGTGGCAGGGCCGCGCATTGGGGATATTTGGCGTAGGCAATGCAGGATCGGCCATTACTACGATGGTGGCTCCTTCCCTGCTGATCCGCCTTACAGGCGGCGGTGCCAACCCGGAAGGCTGGAGAATGCTGCCGGTCATTTACGCCATTGCGCTGGTGGTGATGGCAGTGCTGTTCGCCCTGTTCACGCGCAACAAGCGACCTGCAGGCTCCGGCAAATCCCTGGCGCTGATGCTAAGGCCGCTGAAGAGCATCCGGGTGTGGCGCTTCGGGCTTTATTACTTTCTTGTTTTCGGGTGCTTTATTACCTTTTCCCAGTGGCTGGTGTCCTACTTCCTGAATGTATACAATACCACGCTGGTGACCGCCGGGCTGTTTGCCGCCTGTTTCAGCCTGCCGGCCGGCCTGTTCCGCGCCGTGGGCGGATGGCTGTCCGACAAATTCGGGGCGCGGCGGGTGATGTACTGGGTATTGGGCAGCTCGGTAGCGCTTACCTTCCTGCTGCTGATCCCCAGAATGGAAATATACTCCCCCGGCGCAGGGCTGATGGCCACGCAGGCCGGCATCGTTACACAGGTAAGCGCAGGCGCCATTACCGTGGATCATAAGACCTACCCCCTGCAAGCCCGGCAACCACGCCCGACGCACCCAGACCGGCAGCAGCTTATTTTTCCCACCAAAGAAAGCTGGCAGGAAGCCGCTGTGCAGCCCGGCGACGTTGTAAAGAAAAAACAGATGCTGGCGCAGGGCGTTACCCGTATCTATTTCCAGGCCAACATCTGGGTATTCCTGGCGTTGATCCTGCTCACGGGCATCTCCTGGGGCATTGGCACAGCAGCGGTGTTCAAGCACATTCCTGTATACTTTCCGCAGGAAGTAGGCATTGTAGGGGGGATGGTAGGCCTCATTGGCGGGCTGGGCGGATTTACAGGTCCCATTCTTTTTGGGTACCTGCTGCACCTCAGCGGCCTGTGGACCAGCTCCTGGTGCTTTGTATGCCTGCTTTCCGCGCTTTGCCTGGTGTGGATGCACAACGTGATCACGCGCATGATGAAGCGGGGCGCCCCCCACCTGGCAGACAAGTTTGAGCGGCCGGGCCAATAACCGTTAAGGCCGTTCATAATGCAAACACACAACCCCGGAAGAAAAAGTAACGCCGGTAACCAGCTTCAGTTGCTGCGGACCCGGCACATCCCGGAACAAAGGAATACCATGCCCAGCACAACGGGGTTCACCAACAGCCAGTAATCATCTATCAGGTGATGCTGCATGAGGGCATGCGCGGCAGAGGGACTGCCGAACATCAGGATATCCTTGCCCGGCCGTTGCTTCAAGGCACTGATCTGTGCAGGCAGGTCATCACCGATCACGGTAGTCTTCTTTGCAGGATCGCCCTTCATGGTCCTGGACAATACTACTTTTTCCACGTTGTTGTACCACCTGGCATGTTCAATGTCATGTTTGGTGGCGGAGGGCTGATCGGCAGCAGTGGGCCAGTAGCTGCCATTTCGCCGTTAGGCCCGGCTACAAAACCATCCAGGGTGGTGTGCATGAATAATACAAGTTTCCTCATAAGAAAAAAGATCTATTAAATTTGATTGTTAGTACAAATTTTACTACTTTAGGAATACTGTTCTGTTCATCATACCGGATACGCCTGTATCAGATAACCATCATCTTTAAGCTGTAGATAGAAAACGTACGCTACCATTATTTATCCAATGCCAAATTTTTTTCCATGTAAAATTTAGAAAGAAAATATTACAGCAACCGATCAATTTTAAGGCAACTAATCTAGCTCGTTGTAAGCGCTGCCGGCATTCCACGCGCGTACGGCGTTTATGGCGAACCTGTATTATCCACCCTCATTAAAAATTGCAACACTTTATGAAACCGGTCCGCACCCGGCGGAGCGGTTGCTCCTGACCAGAACAATTTAAATATTAACAGATGAAAACCTTTACCACGCAACAACTGGTACAGCTACTGCTTTGTACCATGGCGATCAGCTTGTTCACAACAGCAAAAAGCTTTTCGCAGACCTTTAACTACTACCAGTGCGCTGAAGTGTACGGCACCAATCATGCCGGCAACCTGCTCCATGTAAGAATGGCCGGGCTGCATGCTTCCATCCGCGCCACCAACACGGGAGGCAGCGCCAAAACCTACACCGTGGTGCTGAAGAACGTAGACCCAGATTTTATAACGCTGAGCGAAGGCACCACTACGGCCAAAGGCGCCAACACCCTCACCTTTACCTGGAACATTGCAGCGGGCGCTACACAAACCGTATGGATCAATCCCTGGTACCTGACGCCCTGGGACTTTTACTTCCTTGCCTGGGGCGACAGCCAGCACAGGCCCGCCAACTTTCAAAGGCTCCTTGCCAAAGCGGCGCTCATTAACCCCGTACTGTCCGTAGCGGCCGGCGACTGTGTAAAGCACGGCGACGATGGTGGCTGCGTAGGCGGCGGCGGGCGGCCCGATGTAGTGACGGACCAGATCTTCCAGGACTACCTGCAAATGTTCACCAGCTACCCTACGCCTGTGTTTGAAGCGCTGGGCAACCATGACATTACCCGCGGCGGATGGGTGGCCCATGACGATTCCAACTACGGAGCCGGTGAAAGGCTGTGGCGTAAGTACCTGGGGCCTACGGAGTACGGCTTTACCGTGCATCCCACCTATTCCGGCGGCGGCATCCACTTCCTGATCAACCGGTTCTACTATGACATGCCCAACTGGAATTCCCGCACCTATTTTGGCGGCTGTATGCCCGACGGGTATTTGCGGTTTGACAACGATGATTCCGTGGGCGTGGCCATCTACAACTTCTCCCAAAACGACCTGGCAGCCGCTTCCGGCGCAGCTGCCCGCATTTCCGTGACGCACCACGGCTTCAATATGTTCATTGACGATCACAACACGGTGGCCAATGCACGCGCCCTGTACCAGAACGGCAACGTGGACTACATGATCGTAGGGCACAAGCATATTTACGACACCGGTACGGACGGGCCTTCGCAGATACCCTACCTCATCACCGGCGATGCCAACGGGGTGGCCAATGGTGAAAACTCCGGCTTCTCCCTTGTGCACGTCAGCAACGGCAACATTACGGAGCAACATATGCTGGCGGACAACCTGAACCTGGATATCAACTATACCGCTAACGGCCCCACGCTTACCCAGGGCAAGGCCACCGTTACCTGCAGCGGCTACAGCCTGCCCTTTGTACGGCTGAAGTTCAGGCTGTCCAACACGCACGCTGCCTACCAGGCAAAAGACCTGGGTACCGGCACCAACCTGGCCACCTACAGCCACCAGTTTGGCGACTATACCGTGGTGTACGTGGAAACCAATATCGGCAACGGCGCTACCAAAAACATACAGGTAGACCCTATTACCACTGCCAGCGCATTGAAAAGCGTGGAGGAGGATATTGCCGTATTCCCCAACCCGGCAGGGGAATATGTAACCGTGCGGATGCCGAAGCAAAACAAGCTGGGCTACCGCTTTGTAGTGTACGACATGCAGGGCAGGCCGTTGAAGGAAATAAAAGGCGACCGCAAGGTGACCATTCCGCTGGATGGCCTGGCCCCCGGCGCATACCTGGTACGGATTGCGGAGGGGAATGAGTTCATTGCCACCAAGAGGATCATTGTCAAAAAATAATGCATCTCAGACCTGGCAGGTTGTAAGAACCTGCCAGGTCTTCATCACAACCTTTACAATATGGTATTGAAGAACATACTGAAAACATGCCTGCTCACGGCGCTCCTGCTGCCTGCTGCCGTTCAGGCGCAGATCATGGCCAGCTACTACGTATCGCCCGGCGGGAATGACGGTAACCCCGGCACGGAAGCGCAGCCTTTCCGCACCATACAGAAAGCCAGGGACGTAGTACGCGCCAGAACAGGCGCCTGGACCGGTGATATTTACATCTGGCTGCGCGGCGGCACCTATACCCTGGACAGCACCCTGACCTTTACCGAAGCGGATGCCGGGAAAGACGGGCATTACGTTGCCTACCAGGCCTACACAGGCGAGCGGCCCGTCATCAGCGGAGGTACGCCCGTTACAGGATGGCAGGCGTACGGCAACGGCATTTACCGCGCGCCCTGTGGTAATATGCATTTCCGGCAACTGTACGTGAACGGCAAAAAGGCCATCCGCGCCCGCACGCCCAATGCTGGCACCTACCACCGCCTGGTGTCCTGGAACACTTCCGGCCAGACCATCAGTATCCGGAGCGGTGAGCTGGGCAATGTACAGAACCTTTCCAATGGCAAAGTGGAAATGATCGTACAGCAATACTGGGCGGAAAGCATTATGCGCATTGCATCCGTAGCTGCCAGCGGCGCTTACAAGGATATTACGGTAAACAGCACGGAAAGGAATATTGTATTCAACCGCGACTGGCCGCAAAAATCGCCGGACCAGGCCTACCACCTGGAAAACAGCCTGGATTTCCTGGACCAGGCGGGCGAATGGTACCTGGATGACAATTCATCTCCCCACTACCTTTACTACAAACCCAGGGCCGGCGAAAATATGGCCGCCGCCGCGGTGGTAGCCCCCCGCCTCAACACGCTGGTGCGGGTGGCCGGCGCAGACTTTGACCATCATGCCCACCACATTATATTTGAAGGCATCACCTTTGAGCATGCCAACTGGACGCGGCCATCCCTGCAGGGCAATATCGGCCTGCAATCCCAGCAGTTCAGCGTAGGCAACGACCGCAGCGACCGGCCAGACGCGGCCTTCTACATTACCAACGCGGACCATATGCGCCTTACCCGCAACGTGTTCCGTAACTGCGGCTCCACGGGGCTGGACATTTACATCAGCACCAACAACATCATTACAGAAGGCAATGTTTTTCACGATATATCGGGCAACGGTATGCAGATCGGGAAATTCTCCGAGCCGGATGTGCCCATTGCCGCCGTATACAACCCCTCTGATGCGAAAGAATACTGCGAGGACCATGTAATCGCCAACAACTACGTATATACCTGCGGCACGGATTATTATTGCGCCAACGGCATAGCAGCCGGTTATATCCGCAATACCAGCATCATTCACAACGAGGTGACGGACCTGCCCTACAGCGGCATTAACAGCGGGTGGGGATGGACCTTCAGCACCAATGCCATGCGCAATAACCACATTGAGTACAACCACATTCATAACGTAATGCGCCTGCTGTGCGATGGCGGCGGTATCTATACGCTCAGCAACCAGGGGCCTGCATCTACCATACAGTACAATTATATTCACAACACGGTGCGCAGCATATGGGCCACTACACAGTACACGCCCACCTACCCCGTGGCCTCCATCTACCTGGACCAGGGCAGCAGCGGCTTTACCATTGACCAGAACTGCGTGGTGAACACCATTCCCAAATGGGAGGTGAACTTCAACGGTACGGCATCCTACAATACCCTGGGCACTAACCCTTCCCATGATGCAGGTATCATTGCCAATGCAGGCATTCAACCTGCCTACCAGGACATCAAGCTGACAGACCCCATGCCCACGCCTCCCGTTCCGCCTGCGCCGCCTATTCCTGCAGCCGGGTTAAGATTATGGCTGCGGGCAGATGCACCGGCCGGCGTAATTGTAAAGGATATCAACAACCGCGTGAATACCTGGGGTGACGGTTCCGGGTACACGAACACCGCCATTCAAACCGTGCAGGCCTACCAGCCCCGGTACCTGGCCAATGCGGTGAACGGACAGCCCACCCTGCGGTTTGACGGTACAGACGACCGGATGGACATCCTTTCCATGGCGGGCAGCTGGCCTGCATTTACCTTTATTATGGTAATACAACCCAACGGACTGGCAGACTATAACCAGAGCCTGGGGGCGCTGGGCGGCTGGGGACAGTTCCTGTTCCACGGCTCCGCCAGTGGCGCCGTTTATTGCGGCACCGGCGTGCCGGGGCGCCTCACCGCACCGGCCGGCACCATGACGGATGCCGAAGCGCAGATGTATGTCTACACCTACCCAGGCACCAGCGCGGCCTCCAGGCTGTACAAGAATGGTACGGAAGTAGCAGCCGGCGTGCTGTCGCAGGCCCCTGCGGACTGGACGGGCTTCCTGCTGGGCGCTACCAGCGCCGCCACCTTAAAAGGCGATGTACCGGAGATCATTATTTACAACCGGGTGCTGTCTGCCGCTGAGCGCAGCCAGGTGGAGGCTTACCTGCAGGGGAAGTACGGGTGCATGGCCTTTATGCCGGGCGGGATCAGTTTGGTGATGCCGGGGCAACCGCAGCCGGCAGCTCTTTCCGCTTCAGCCAGCAAATAACAGCAACAACCGTTACAACAATGGGCAGCGCTATCCCGAATTCATCAATGTAAAGCCTGGTATCCCCGGTATCCACTGTCAGCGGCGTGAACATGGTCTGGATGAACAGGTTATGGCTGGCATGCAGGATGGTGCCGGTCCACAGGCTGCCGGACCTCATCCTGAACCAGGTGTATATAAAACAGGCAGCTGTTACCAGCACTGTAAAGCAGATGAGCGCCAGCCATTTGGGACCACCCAGGTTATAATCTGCCAGCAGCAATAAGGGATAATGGTAAACAGACCAGATCAGGCCCATCCACAAAGAAGTGCCGGTATAGGAGCAAAGACCGGCCAGCTGCGGCGTAAGAAATCCTCTCCAGCCGATCTCCTCGCCCAAAGCGGAGCTGAGGGAGCGGGCCATGCCAAAGGTACCGGCCAGCAGCACAAACAGGAAGATCACCCAGCCATCCGGCAGGGACCAGCCAAAGCCCTTGGCAACGCCGGCCACAAATTCCCTGTTATAGAAGCCGCCCTTCCCGCTGATCCAGATAGCGCCGTAGGCCACCAGGGTGTATAAAAAAGGGATAGCGTAAGACCACAGCTGGTATTTGGTTTGCCCCCATTGCCATCCCAGCGATGCAACGGGGATGCCTCTCAGGCCACAGGTGATCAGCGCGCCCAGTCCCGGGCACCACATAATGAGCAATGCAAAGGACACCGGGCTATGCCCGGCTGCAATGCTGCCGCTATGGGCGCAGAGGTAATAAACAGGCAGGCATAAAAGCGTAGTGATCACCAGGAAGGTGGCAATGTTTTTCCGGATCTCGGGTTTTGCAGGTTTGTTTTTCATAAGGTTTATTAAAAGGGTTCAGGAACATAACGTGTTGATCCACTTCACCTCCAAGTTGCGGCGGAAGAAAAAGCACTTCCGCCAGGTTAGCCGCAGTTACAGCAATATGGCATAGCAACAGCGGGTATAGTTCTTGGTATGGTAAAATACTCATTTAAATGCAAATGGGGCTGACAGTAATGTCAGCCCCACTGTTCCATCAACTGTAAATGCGCTGTCAGAATCTGAAAGCCGCACTGGCAGAAAATCTTCTTGGCATCTGCGGTTCCAGGGTAGACCAGCCTTTATAATATTCCTTGTTGGTAATGTTATCCAGCTTCAGGGCAATGCGGAATTTGTCCGCATTATAGAACAGGGAGCCGTTCAATACCGTGTAGGACGGCAGGGTAAACACGCCCGTGGTAACCCTGTTCAGGATCATGTTCTCCCCGGCATAGTTGCCCCCAAAGCCAATACCGAAGCCTTTTACCGGGCCGCCGGTAAACCGGTAGCTCAGCCATAAGTTGGCCAGGTGCTCAGGGCCGGCTTCTTCCGGCCGCCTGTCCAGGTAATCCTTGGCGGTACTTTCCGTGAGCTTGCTGTTATTGTAAGCATAACCGGCCACGATGTGCAGGCCTGCAATGGGCGTGGCTACTACTTCCGCGTCTATGCCCCGGCTGTAGCGGCTGCCGCCCTGCGTGTAAAATCCTACGCGGCTGGCTTCCTGCATCACGATATTGGATACTTTAATGTCGTAGTAGCTCAGGCTGGCTGTCAGCAGGCCACCAACGGCATTCACTTTCACCCCGCCTTCCCACTGGTTGGCATGCTCGGGATCAAAGGTCCTGGTGGTGCCGTCATTCTGCAAACGGGGCGCCTGGTTCACAAAGCCGTTCATATAGTTACCGAATACGGACAAAGTGTTGGGGATGAGCTGGTATACCAGGCCAAATTTGGGCGACAGCGCCGTTTGGCTGTACTTGTCAGCTTCCGCAGCGGTAAGGCCGCCATTCTTAAAGTGATCTACCCGCAGGCTGGCCATGGCGGACAGCTGGGGCGTAATATTGAACACGTCGGAGATGTAAGCGCTGTAGACTTCCTGCGTTACGTTGGAATTGGTAACAGTAGCGCCTTGCAGCAGGGAATCCACATGCTCCCTGGAGAGGATGCCGGTATCATCTCCCTCCATGGTCACCGTGCCGTTTGCCACATAACCGGTGCTGTTATTGATAGTATTACTGTTAAAATAGTCCAGGCCAATCACTACGCGGTTGCGCATATTACCGATCATAAAATCGCCCAGGAAGTTCTGTTGTATATCGGTAGTAATGGTAGTGGCATTCTGATCGTTGATGTAACGGGTAAATACGCTGGGTATGCCAGGGAACCCAGGTGTGTATTGCGTTGTTTCATACAGGTAGGAATAATAGCCCTGTGATTTGGCGCTGCTCCTGGACACTACGGTCTGCGAGGTCCACTGGTCGGACAGCTTATACCGCATCTGCGCCTGCAGGGTGGTGGTAGGCGTTTTGATGCTCAGGTTGTTGCTGGTATAGGAGCGTTTTTTATCATAGCCCAGCTCCTCCAGGTTTTTGGCGTGCAGCTCCGTAGTCCGGTCAAAGAAGAGCATGGTGGGATTGGTGCCTTCCGCGTGCAGGAACTCGGCGTTGAGTAAAAAGGTAAGCCGGTCTGTAGCCTTGTAGGTAAGGGCCGGCGCAATAAAGCGGGTTTTCCGGAAACCGGCGTCCTGGAAGCTGTTCTCGTCATAATACGCGCCGTTTACGCGCAGCAGCACCTTGCCGTCCTTGTCCAGCGGGGTGTTGATGTCGGCCGCAAAGCGGTTCAGGCCGTAGCTGCCGCCCGTGTAGCTGATCTCGCCGCCAAAGTTCTCGTAAGGGCGCTTGGTAATGGTGTTGATCAGGCCGCCGTAGGAAATAACGGTGCCGCCAAACAAAGTGCCGGAAGGGCCTTTGACCACTTCTATCCTTTCTATGTTGGCTACATCCAGCCCCCCGTTGGTAAGGCCCGGCAGGCCGTTTACCAGGGTAGGCTGCACGGCAAAGCCACGCAGGGTATAATAGCCGGCGCCATCCCCGCCGCGGCCTGTAGAGGACCACAGCTTGCTGAGGCCGGGCGCGTTCTTCAGCGCGTCGTCATAGCTGGTCACCACCTGTTCCCTGATCAGGTTGCCGGAGATCACGGCATATACCTGCGGGTTCTCGATATTCTTCAGCGGCAGCTTGGCCACGTACTCGCTGCGGTGCCGGGTGAGCCGGTTATGGTTGCCGGTGACCACCACTTCGCTCAGCTTCTTTTCCGAGAGGTGCAGCTGCAGTTCCACGGTGGTGGTCTGCCCTTTTTCCACGGTTAAGGTCTGCGTCACGGTTTCATAGCCTATCAGCGACACTTCCACAGTGTAGGTGCCGGGATTGACGTTCCGTAAAGTAAAAACGCCCTCGTCGTCCGTAAGCGTGTTTCTCCGCGTGCCTTTCAGCTGCACGGACACGGCGGGCGCCGGTTTGTTATCTGAAGTTCTTACAATACCTTTGATGATGCCCCCATTATCTGTTTCATTCGTTTCATTGGCATAAAGGGAGGTGATGCCCAAAAGGCAGGAGAGAATAAAAAATACTGTTCTTTGCAGCAATACCTTGTACGTTGTGTTGTCCATAATATAGTCCCTGTCTATTTCAGCCGCAAAGTTCTCTCTCCCCGTACTGGTTTGGTATCTCCAATCGGGAAAATTATTTACGCAAAAGGGAAAATTATGGCAGTTTACGCGTACGCGGCCTCCTTATTGTACTTGTGCCGGTAATCCACCGGCGACATGCCGGTTATTTTTTTGAAGATAGTGCGGAATGCCTTGGTATCGTTGTAGCCCACATCGTACATCACTTCGGTCACGTTCTTGCTGCTGGTTTCCAGCATTTTCTTGGCAGCTTCTATTTTTACGCGCTGAATATATTCCAGGGGCGTGTTATTGGTCGCTTTTTTGAAACGCCGCACAAAGTGCCGCCGCCCAATGGCAAACTTCACAGCCAGCTCCTCCACGGAGATCTTCTCTGCGATATTGCTTTCAATGAACTCCTGTGCCTCCTTGATGGGCTCGTCCTCGTGTTTCTTCTGCCCGTTGAACATGATGAAGGGCGACTGGCTTTTGCGGTCTATTTCCAAAGCAAAGAACTTGGCAGCGTGAATGGCCATCTCCCGGCTGGCATATTTTTCCACCAGGTGCAGCAGCAGGTTCCAGTAAGAGCTGGCCCCCCCGCTGGAGTACACGCCCTGCTCCTCGGATATGATCCTGCCATCTATCAGCTCCACTTCGGGGAACATTTCCCGGAACTCATCTGCATACAGCCAGTGGGTGGAGCACTCCCGGCCGTTCAGCAAACCGGTGGACGCCAGCAGGAACGCGCCTATGCAAAGGCTGGCCACTTCCGCGCCCCGGCTGTGGTGCCGGATGATCCAGGGTATAAAATCCCTGTTGATCTCCACCGCCCTTTTCATGTCGCCGCTCAGGGCCGGGATCACGATCAGGTCCGTCTGCTTCACATCTTCTATCAATACATCCGGGTGTACAGAGAAAATGCCGTTATTCAGCGGCACATCCCTGGTGAGGCCTACCAGTTGCACCTTGAACAGGGGCGACTGGCCCCTGGCCTCCAGGAACTGGTTCACGGCCGTAAACATGTAACGCGGGTCAACGATGCTGGTGGGTACGGCTTCATTCGGAACGATGATGGAGATATGTTTCATACCTGGCATATCAGTTGCGTGGTTTAAGTTATCCTCCAAATTTAAGCGCTTTGGGCAATTATCGCAAATCCGGCTCTCCCCGCGGGCCACCGGATAAAAAGTCGTAATTGCCCCCTTTAAAAGTCGCGTTCGTACGTTACCCGGCTTCCCGGGCCGCGGTACCTTTGCAATGGAGAGCTATACTAACCCTTAAGCGCACTAACTATGAGAAAAGTAATCGTATCGATGAATGTTACACTGGACGGCTTCATGGCTGGGCGCAACTATGAGCTGGACTGGCATTTCAGCTACTGGAACGAAGAGATGGCGGAACATGCCTGCGAGCGGCTGAGCAAGATAGACACCATCCTGCTGGGCAGGGTCACCTACCAGGCCATGGCCGGGTACTGGCCCTACCAGGCTTTTAATACTTCCTTTCCCAGGGAGCAGCTTGCCTTTGCGGAAATGATGAACAATTACCGGAAAGTTGTTTTCTCCAGAACCCTGCAAAACACTGCCTGGAACAACTCCAGGCTGGTAAAGGCCAACCTGCGCCGGGAAATAGCCCGGTTAAAGCAGCAGCCCGGCAAGGACATGATCATCTATGGCAGCCGGAGCATTGTTACGGCCCTTATGCGCTCCGGCCTGGTAGATGAATACGAGCTGTGGGTGCATCCCGTGCTGCTGGGCAAAGGCAAGCCCCTGTTCCCCGGCCAGCCCCATATGCGGCAGCTGCGGCTGATGAGAACACGCAGCTTTGCCTCCGGCGTAATCATACTCTACTACTGCTGCAGGGATTAGCGGCTTCCTCCTCAGGCCGGCATCCGGGAAAAAGCGTATGCTTTTTGATAGATTTCGTTTATTTGTTAATGATGTCTCAACCGGGCAAATGGAAGATCCTGTTTACGGTGGCCTTCGGCACCTTTATGGCAACGCTGGACAGCAGCATTGTGAACATTGCCCTGCCTACTATCCGTAGCGACCTGCAGGCCGGCGACAATACGGAATGGATCGTGCTCAGCTACCTGCTGGTCACTACCAGTACGCTGCTTATTATGGGCCGGCTGTCCGACATGTTTGGCAGGAAAGGCATCTACATTGCGGGATTCTGCATTTTTGTGCTGGGCTCTTTTCTTTGCGGGCTGGCTTGGGATATATGGTCGCTGGTGGGCTTCCGGGTGGTGCAGGGGCTGGGCGCGTCCATGATCTTTGCCATTGGCCCGGCCATTGTGAGCGACGCTTTTCAGCCGCAGGAAAGAGGCCGCGCTTTGGGGTGGATCGGCACCATTGTGGCGGCAGGCAGCAGCACGGGCCCCGTGGCCGGCGGCCTGCTGCTGGAACATTTCGGGTGGCCCAGCATATTCTATGTGAATGTGCCTATTGGCGCCGTCGCCATCTGGAGGGCTTTTGCAGTGCTGCCGCCATCCCCGCGCGTAGCGCGCCAGTCCTTTGACCTTATAGGAGCCGCCTTGTTCTTTACCGGCGTAACCACGCTGTTGATCGGTATTGATTTTGGCGCGGAAGCCGTGCGCGGGTGGACGGACAGCAGCGTGATCACGCTGATCTGCACCGGGCTTTTCCTGCTGCTGCTCTTCCTTCTCTGGGAAAAGCGGCATACCGCGCCCATGCTGCGCCTCAGCCTGTTCAACATCCGGCATTTCAGCTCAGCCATCAGCGTGGCGGGCATCGGCTTCATTGCCACCGGGGCCAACATCTACGTGATCCCTTTTTACCTGCAGCTGCTGCTGCATTACAGCCCGCAGGACGCGGGCCTTATCATGCTGGCCGGCCCGCTTACCTTAAGCGTGGCAGCACCGCTGGGCGGCTACCTATCCGGCAGGATCAGCACCCGCCTGCTGGCCAGCACCGGGTTACTGTTTGCCGCTACGGGTTATTTCCTTTTCTCCTTCCTGGAAGCCAGCTGGTCCTGGCAGGATGTGATCTGGCGCAGTGCCCTGGTAAGCCTGGGATTTGGCCTGTTCCAGTCGCCCAACAGCAGCAGCGCCTTGAACGCGTCGCCTGTGGCGGTAAGAGGGGTAGCCAGCAGCCTGCTGGCGTTTATGCGCAACCTGGGGCTGGTATTGGGCATTGCATTAGGCGCCGCCGTATGGTACAGCCTGCGGAACAGCTATGCGGAGACCCACCTGACAGACCCGCTTTCCCAGGCAGCGCAGATAGCCGGCATGCAAACGGTGTACCGCGTTACCAGCGCCCTGCTGCTGGCAGCGGTATGCATATCCGCCCTGCGGGGCCCCAACAGGCCCGCAGGCGATCCGTATGATGCATAAATTTTCCTTTGTCGCAATCACCCCTGTACAATGTCATTTCCACACAGCATAACTACTGGCAGATACCAGTATGTTTGCATTATCAACTTAAAACAACCACATCATGGCAACGAAAATTTTTGTGAACTTACCAGTAAAGGATCTTAAAAGATCCATGGATTTTTACACCCGGCTCGGGTACTCCTTTAACCCCCAATTCACTGACGACAAGGCTGCCTGCATGGTGATCAGCGAGGACATTTATACCATGCTGCTGGTAGAGGAGTTCTTCAGGACATTTACCAAAAAGGCGATCGCAGACGCTTCCAACACCACGGAAGTGATCCTGAGCCTTTCTGCCAACAGCCGGCAGGAAGTGGAAGAAACCGTAAAAAAGGCAGTAGCTGCCGGCGGCACTACGCCTAACGATCCGCAGGATCACGGGTTTATGTACCAGCACGGTTTCCAGGACCCGGACGGCCACCTGTGGGAGCTGGTATACATGGACCCCAGCGCGATGGAGCAACAGGGCTAGTGATACCCCGGGTTTTCCACCAGGTTGGGATTATTACCGGTACGTGCAGTGGTGAGTGGTAAATAGTAATTACGCTCATAGAACACCGGGTTGGAAGTGGCGCCGTCAATATGCTCCGTCACTTCCAGCCGGTATTTACCGCTGCTGAAGTCCAGGATATAGCGCATGCCGCTGCGGTTCACGGAAAGCACGTCCACGGCTACCCGCCAGCGGCGCAGGTCCCAGTAGCGGTGCCCTTCAAAAGCCAGCTCCACTTTTCTTTCATGCCGTATCTTTTCCCGGTCAATGGATGTTAATGCAGCAATACCTGCCCTTTCCCTTACCTGGTTCACCGCATCCAGCGCGTCGCCGGGTTTGCCCAGTTCAAAGGCTGCTTCGGCATAGTTGAGCAATATCTCTGCATAGCGGAACAGCTGCCAGTCCGTGCCGGAAGTGGCCCGCTCGCCCATGTTATCCTTGCTTTCCTCCAGGTATTTCATTACGCCAAAGCCGGTGCCAAAGCTGTTGTCTACGGACTGTACACCTTTTGCCGGCACGTTCTGGTAGGAGCCGCTGTTCTGCACCGTGCCGTCCGGCAGCAGCAGGCCGTTATGAAAATCCACCTCGCTACCTTTCCAGGGCGTGCCCTGCGTATAGATAGTGGCGTAGAAACGGGGGTCTTTATCTGCCCACAGCTCCTCCATGGTCCACAGGCCCTGCTGGATGGCCGATCTGTTCAGCGTACCCGGCGTACCGTCCACATGCTCATAGGCTTCCGCCATTTCCAGGTAGGGCGCATTCTGGTTGCCGGCGTTCCAGGCCTGCGGCTTGGGCGCCTGGAAGAAGTCCCATACCCAGCCGTTGCCGCCGGTATTGCGCTGCACATAGTCATGCCGTTTTGCCCAGATCACTTCCGGGTTATTCTTCTGCAGGAAAACGTTTTTGAAGTTGGCCACCTTATCATCGTCTGCGTTATACAATGCATACTGGTTGCTCTGCATGATCTGTGCAGCGGCATCATATGCCTGCTGGTAGTAGCTGCCCGGCGCGGCAGGGATACCCACGATCCCCTCCAGCTGCACAGCGCCGTACTGCGCAATGCTGGCAGCATACAGGGCTGCGCGGCATTTCAGCGCCAGCGCCGTGTACCTGGAAGGCCGGCCGTATTCGGTGCCGTTCCGGTCCGGCAGGTCATGCACGATCGCGTCTATCTCCGACAGCACAAAATCATAAACCTGCTGCTCCTTATCCCGCTTGCGGTACAATTCATCGTAGGGCGCGTTGATGTCCTGCGGCTCGGTGATCAGCGGCACGCCGCCATAGCGCTTTACCATTGCAAAATAGTTATAGGCCCTTAAGAAACGGGCTTCCGCCGTGCGCACTTTCCGGAAGTTCTCATCTACCGGGGCTTCGGGCACCCGTTTGATGAATTCGTTCAGGGTGCGGATCACCGTATAGGCATGCTCCCACCAGTCCAGCACGCCGCCGGTAATGGTAATGCCGTTGGTTTTGGCCTGCGACTGGCCTACTACCCAGTTGCGCATGCATTCGTCACTCAGCTCGTTCACAATAAAAGGGCCGTTCCAGTCATCACTGGAAGCCCAGTCTGCATTGGGCGTTTCATTGGTAAGGATATACATCTGCAGGTAAGCCTGCGTAAGATAGGCATCTATCAGCGCCTGGTCGTTCCACACCACAGCGTCTGAAATGGAGTCCAGCGGCTGCTTGTCCAGCACATCTTTCAGGCAGGAGGTAAAGGCGATGGCTATAAACAACAATATATGAACAGTGCGTTTCATGGCTTGCTTTTTTTAAAAAGACCTGTCCGGTCTTAAAAAGAAATATTCGCTCCTATGGAGACGGTCTTTTGCTGGGGATAATACCGGCCGCTTTCGCTGGTGGGCGCTTCCGGGTCAATATCGTACTGCTTCAGCTTATTGAAGGTGAGGATATTGGTGGCAGCTACATACAGGCGGATGCGGCTCACTTTTATGCGGTCCAGGAAGGCTTTGGGCAGGCTGTATCCCAATGACGCCATTTTCAGCCGCACGTAGCCTGCTTTCTTATAACGGGCATCCGTGTAGTAATTATTGGTGCCGGCCCCGCCTATCCTGGGCACCAGTGCGTTGGGATCGTTGTGCTCCGGCGTCCAGCGGTTCTCATATACATAGGTGGGATAGGTTTTCCCCTGTACAAAAGTAATGTAGGTATAATGTCCCATGGCGCCCTGGAAAAGCGCGGACAGGTCAAAGTTACGGTAGCGCAGATCGGCGCTTAATCCCATCATCCAGTGCGGGGTAGTGCCCTGGCCTATTTCCACCTGGTCTTTCCAGTCTATCACCTGGTCGCCGTTCACGTCCTTCAGGCGCAGGTCGCCGGGGCGCAGGGTGGTATTGCCTTTCTGGTCCTGGTCAAAGGGCAGCTTGTTGATCTCTTCCTGGGAGGTAAAAATGCCATCTGCCAGGTAGCCGAATTGTCGGTCTACCCATTTGCCGGACATACCATTGATCCGGGCCTGGTCCGGGTCCGTATAGTCCGGCTCCTCGAAGTGATCCCATTTGGCCCTGGACCAGGACACGTTGCCGCTCAGGTCCCAGCTCAAGTCCCCGCTACGGCCGGCCGTGCCCAGGCTCAGCTCAAAGCCGCGGTCGTTGAGGCTGTTGAGGTTTTCCGGCGGCAGGGTGGAGCCGAATGACGAGGGAACGGTAGTGGCCCTGTTGGCCAATATGCCGGAGCGCTTGCGGTAAAAAACGTCCAGCTCTCCATACAACCTGCTGCGAAACAGGGAGAATTCAATGCCCACATTATAGGTGCTGATCTTTTCCCAGGTCATGTAGGGATTGGGCAGCCCTTTGGATACCAGCCCCTGTTGCGGCCCCTGGCCCAGTATGTAGGGCCATTGCGAAAGCTGGTAGCCGGACAGGTACTGGAAATTGCCGATGCCGTCATTGCCTGCAGCACCATAACTGGCCCGCAGTTTCAGGTTGTCCAGGAAGCGCACGTTTTTCAGGAATGGTTCTTCCGTTGCCCGCCAGCCCAGCGATACACCGGGAAAATAACCCCAACGGCTATTGGCGGGAAACTTGGCGGAAGCATCCGCCCGCAGGATGCCTTCCAGCAGGTATTTGTCGCGGTAGGCGTAGTTCAGCCTGCCTACATAGCTCATGCGGCCCATTTCCGTAGCGCTCCCGTTATTGGAGGCGCCCACGGTGCTGCCGGCATACAGCTGGTCAATAGCAGGCGTCAGGTAATCTTTCCGTGCAGCGCTGATCCAGTCGCCGCTATAGTCAATTGCCTCATACAACGCCAGGGCCGTAATGTGATGGTTGCGGGCAAAGGTTTTGTCATATTTAAGCGAATATTGCACGGTCAGCACGCGGCTTTTATCATCCCTCGTGCTCAGGGAAGCTTTGGCGCCGTAGGAGCCGGCAACCGTGTACACCTGGCTGGCCGGGTCATATGTATACAGGGTGACCGGCTTTACAAATACGCGGTTGGATACATAGTCGCCGGCGTAGTTCACAAATGCCCGTGCCGATAGCCCTTCTATGAACTTAAAGCGGTAGTTCAATGCCAGCGATCCGCGCAGGCTCTGCCCATCGGTATTGTTATAGCCGGATATCTCACTGTTGCTCACTACATGCGCGCCGCCGGTGCCGTTGCCATCTGCAAAGGGAATTTTGGAGGGATCGGGCAGGTGCGCCGGATAGATGGGCAGCGTGTTCCAGAAATAGCCCCAGGCGCTGGATTCCCCGGATTCCAGCGATACCTGCGGGAAATTGCGGTCCTCCAGGATGCTGGCGATAGTCAGCTCCAGGGAAAGGTTGTCCAGTATTTTGGCATCAATGTTCGACTGGAAATTGTAACGCTTGTAATTGCCGCCGTTGTGCTTAAAAACGGTCTCCTGGTTCAGGTAGCCCAGGAAGCCGTAATATTTGATGGCTTCACTGCCGCCCCGTATGGCTATGTTGTGCTGCTGCTGGGGCGCCCAGGGCCGGATCAGCTCGTCGTACCAGTCCGTATCGGGAAACAGCGGGTCTGTGCCGGCATAATATTTTTGCACCTGCTCCTCTGTGAAGGGGGCGGTGGCTTCCGGCTTACCCTCGTTGAGATGCTTTTCCCTGGCCAGCTCCGCATACTGCCCCGCATTTACAGGGGTAGGCATTACAGTAATGCCCTGCCAGGTCTGGGAGGTATTGACAGTAAAGACCGGTTTGCCGGCAGTGCCCCTTTTGGTAGTGACCAGTATAACGCCGTTGCCTGCACGCGCGCCGTAAATGGAAGCAGCAGCATCTTTCAGGATGGAGATGGATTCGATCTGGTTCGGGTCCAGGAAACGGAAATCGCTTTCAATCCCGTCCACGATCACCAGCGCATCACCAAAACCGCGGATGCTTAGCCTGGCCGCATCTGCACCGGGGCGGCCGCTGGATTGCAGGGAAACCAGCCCCGGCAGGCGGCCGGCCAGGGTATTGGCAGTGCTGGCCACCGGCGCCCTGGTAATATCTTTGGAGGTAACGGTAGCAATGGAGCCGGTCACGTTACCTTTTTTCTGTGTGCCGTAGCCTACCACTACCACAGCATTCAGGTCCGCGCTTTGCTCCAGCAGCGTAACATTTATGGTGCCGGCAGCGCTCACCGCGATCTCCTGCGACGCAAACCCGATGTAGTTAAACACCAGGGTGCCTTTGCCGGCGGCAATGCGGATGGAGTATTTTCCTTCCGCATCCGTAGTAGTGCCGGCAGCGGCCTCTTTCACCTTTATGGTCACCCCGGGCAGGGGCTGCCCGTTGCGGTCCCTTACTGTGCCGGTCACTACTACCGGTACGGCAGCGGGCGGCGGTGCAGGGGCCGCTGTTCTCTTTACCACCACGGTTTGCTTGCTGATGGTATAGGAAAGCGGCAGGCCGGTAAAGCACCGGTCCAGCACCGCTGCCACCGGTGCGTTGGTGAACTGCAGGTTGCTGACCGGCGTTTGCACAATACTGCCGTCGCACAGCACATTGTACCCGGTCTGCTTCCTGATCTCGCTGAACACTTCTTCCAGCGTGGCGCGCTGTTTTTTCATGGTAAGTCCCTGGGCGCTGCAGCTGTTGCTCAGCGCCGGCAATGCTACAGTAAACAGGATAAGGAGCAGCTGCATGCACAGCCATAGCGGCCAGCGCGCATACCGCTGTTTCCTGCATAGGTCAGGCGTAAAGATTTGCATAAGTGGAATTTTTTTTCGCGTTGATATAGTTGATGTATTACCTGCTGCTGGTGCGGGCGCCGGGATACACGGTGATCGTTCTGCCCGTCATGTCAAAGTGCACGGCTCCGGTAAGCTCCAGCATCTGCAGTACCTCAGATATGTTCCCGAAGCGGGATACGGTGCCCCATATGGCCCTGCCGCTAAAGTCCCCCTGGTATTCCACCGTCACATTATACCACCTCGACACCCTTCGCATGACGCTTTGTATATCTTCATTGGAGAATTTGAAATAGCCGTTCTTCCAGGCCACAGCGCCTTCGGTATCGCCGGGCAATACGTTCAGCGCGCCCGTGCTGCCGCGCAGCACCGCCTGCTGTCCCGGGCGCAGCGTTACCGCCTGCTGCCCGTGCCGCACCTGTACCGCCCCTTCCAGCAGCGTGGTGCTGATATGGTTTTCCTCATTATAGGCCATTACGTTGAAATGCGTGCCCAGCACCGCTACCTCCATATCCCTCACCGCTACCCTGAACGGCATGGCGGCGTGGCCGGCCACTTCAAAATAGGCTTCCCCGCTCAGCTCCACCTTTCTTTCCCTGCCGGTAAAGGCGGTAGGGAAACGCAACGACGAGGCCGCGTTGAGCCACACCCTTGTGCCATCCGGCAAGGTAAGCCGGAACTGCCCGCCATGCGGCGTGGACAGGGTATTGTAGCGCACATCCGCCACACCGGCATGCACTGTATATTGCAGCTGGCCGCCCTGCTGGCGCACCGTGGCGCTGCCCTGCTGTATCTGCCGGTTGCCCGCGCTGTCCAGCGTTACCGTAGAGCCGTCCGCCAGCGTAAGCACGGCCTTATTGCAACCGGGCATTACAACAGCTGCGGGCAAAGCGCGCTTTACTAGGGGTTGCTGTTCCTTCCCCGTAAAAAGCTGCGCCAGCAGCATTCCGCCCAGGAGCAGCGCAACGGTAGCCGCTATCGCCGCTCCCAGCCGGTAACGCCGGAGCGGAAGCACCCTGCGGGCAGGCGCAGGGGCCTCCTGTTCCGTTCCTTCAGCCATTCTTTCCGCTATAGCGGTCCTGATACGATCCACCACTTCGGGATGATCGTATTCAGCTGGCGCCTTCGACGCCAGCTGCCTGTCCATCATGTCCGCCAGTTCCTGCCTGTGCCGGGGGTCTTCCAGCAGCGCTGCCAGTAAGGCTTTGTCTGCCGCTGAAAGGGTGCCTGCTACATACCGGTGTACCAGGTCTTTAAACTGTTCAGAATTCATACGCTGTTCGTTTAAATAGACGCGGCAAAAAGGAAAGCAATAGGGTGCAAGGGAAATTTTTTTAAAAAAATTTTCACAGCAGCTCATATACCAGCAGGAGCAGCAGGGG
>Ga0164243_10000985_pt1 | contig 49574 bp, 37 predicted proteins | sample OricompcompostOP_FD_108781 | JGI IMG/M metagenome (GOLD analysis project Ga0164243, IMG submission 108781) | Organic Plus compost microbial communities from Emeryville, California, USA - Original compost - Organic plus compost (OP) | ecosystem: Engineered > Solid waste > Mixed feedstock >... | reverse complement strand
GGTGGTCGGCTCGATCGCCTCGCTGCATTTCGCGCCGACAGTGCGGGCGGCCGAGTCGCTCATGCGTGAGAATGTGCCGCAGGATCGCATTTTTGTTACCGGCAATACGGTCATCGACGCGCTGCTGCAGACCAAGCAGCGAATCGATGGCGCCGGCCATGCCGACCCGGTCTATGGTGCCTTGCCGAGCGGTGACGACAATCGGCGCATTGTTCTCGTCACGGCGCATCGGCGCGAGAACTTTGACGGCGGCATGGAGCGGATCGCAGCGGCCTTGCTCAAGATTGTTGAGCGGGAGGATGTGCAGGCCGTGTTTCCCGTCCATCCCAACCCGAATGTGCTCGGCCCGATGCGGGCGATGCTCGGCGATCATCCGCGTATCCGGCTGCTGCCGCCGCAGGATTATGTGCCGTTCGTCAGCCTTCTGTCGCGCAGCTATTTCGTGCTCACCGATTCCGGCGGCGTGCAGGAGGAAGCGCCAGCGCTCGGTAAGCCGGTGTTGGTGATGCGAGACACGACCGAGCGGCCGGAAGGCGTGGAGGCGGGAACTGCGTTGTTGGTCGGTACCGATCCGGCGGTGATCGCCGCGGAAGCCACCCGGCTGCTGCAGGACCGGCAACATTATCTTCGCATGAGCCGCGCTCATAATCCTTTCGGTGATGGCCATGCCAGCGAGCGCATCATCGATATTCTGTCCCAGGAAGTACTGCCTGCCAGCCGCAAGGAGCTGAAATATGCCGTTTGAAGTGTCGTCCGTCTGCGTCCTCGGCCTTGGCTATATCGGGCTGCCGACCGCAGCTCTGATTGCTAGCCGTGGCATCAATGTCGTCGGTGTCGACATCAATCCCAATGTTGTCGCAACCGTTGGCGCTGGCAATATTCATATTGCCGAAGCCGACCTCGATGGCCTTGTGCAGAAATGCGTGATGTCCGGACGGCTTCGCACCCGCAGTGAGCCGGAGCGTGCGGATGTGTTTATGATCGCTGTTCCGACGCCGCTATCGGGCAACAAGAAGCCCGTGGTGGATTATGTCCATCAGGCTGTGCGCTCGATCGGTGAGCATCTGACGCCGGGTAGCCTCGTGATTTTGGAATCGACCTGTCCGGTGGGGACGACGGAGCAGATTTGCGCTATCCTCGCAGAACTTCGGCCCGATCTGACATTCCCTGATCCCGCCGACCCAATGGCGGAAGCGGATGTCTGTATCGCCTATTGCCCGGAGCGCGTTCTGCCCGGCCGTATCCTTCTTGAGCTGGTTCAGAACGATCGCTGCGTGGGTGGCCTGACGCCGCGATGCGCCAACCGGGCTCGGCAGTTCTACGAACTGTTTGTGCGGGGTACTTGCGTGGAGACGCAGGCTCGCACGGCGGAAATGGTGAAGCTGACAGAGAATGCCTATCGTGACATCAATATCGCCTTTGCCAACGAGCTCTCGTTGATCTGCGACCGGGTCGATGTCGATGTCTGGGATGTCATCGAGATCGCCAATCGTCATCCGCGCGTCAAAATCCTCAATCCGGGGCCTGGCGTGGGCGGTCATTGCATCGCTGTCGATCCTTGGTTCATCGTTGATGCCGCTCCGCAGGAGGCACGCCTCATTCGCACCTCGCGCGAGGTCAATGACGGCAAGGCCGGCTATGTCACCGACCAGGTAGCCCGCCTGATTGAGGATTATCCGGATCGCGCGGTCAGCTGCCTCGGCATCACCTTCAAGGCCAATGTCGATGATCTACGGGAGAGCCCGGCGCTGGAGATCGTTGAATCGCTGGCGCAGACCTATGGAGACAAGATCAGCGTGGTCGATCCGTTCGTGAAGGATCTGCCCAAAACATTGGTTCAACATGGCGTGAAGAAGATTGATCTTGAGGAAGCCTTGGAGACGACAGGCATTCTCATTGTCCTCGTCGACCATGAGGCATTTCGGAGGGTGGCATCCGATCAGCGCAATGGCGCCGTGATTTACGACACACGCGGCATCTGGCGCCGCTAACAATCAGCTGGCGATCCGGCGCTCCTCGGGCGCCGGATCGGCATGGCGCAAGAGGATCTCGGTATAACTCTGCGCGATGCTTTGGCGTCGCAGATGCTCGAACGCTCCATTGCGCTGTAGATGCGCGATATTGACTTTGAGGGATTGCTCGCGCTCGACGAGCATGCGGATGCCCTGCGTGATATCCGCCACCGCTGTTGGGTCCGCGCGATAACCGATATCGTGGCTTTCGAAAAAGCCATCGACGCCGCGGTCTTTCGACCAGAGGATCGGCAGGCCCGCGAGGAGCGCCTCGACATGGACCATGCCGTAGGTCTCCCGATGCGGAGCCATGACGAAGCCGGTATATCCGTTGAGAATATTCTGAACCCGATCGTGCGGGGCAGCGCCCATCAGTCGTACGATCGATGAGGCGCGATGGCGGCTGATGATGGCGTCCGCCGCCTTGATCGATCGCGCCGCGCCCGTGCCATAGATATCGAGCGTCAGGCCTTCGATGTCCGCTGCGGCAGCGACCGCCGCACGGACCAGTTGCTCAAGGCCCTTGCGCCGCCAGGAATCAAGATGAAACAGCGAGACCAGCTGGCTTCCGCCGGTGATGCTCGGTGACAAGGTCGCGTCGGCTGCGGTCATTACGGGCAACACCTTGAATTTGTGATCGGGAAGCTGAAGAGCATCCCGAAAATAGGTGCCGGTCCATGGCGCGGCCGGAAGCAGCCTTTCTGCGGATGCGGCGATGCTGTGATAGGTGGATCTCAGGCCCCGCTTCACGTTGAAAACCCTGATATCTGTATCGCCCCATAAACTGCAGATGAACGGGATATCGCGCGCCTTTGCGACGTCTGCCGCGATCAAGCCCTCAACCGAGAATTTATGGGCATGGATGAGATCCGGCCTCAGACCACGTTCGCGGATGTCCTGCTCGATCGTCGCAGCCACGGGACGCAGAAAATGCTTCAGGCCGATGCCGTACGGCGGGGCGCCATAGGCAATCGCCGTATGGTCGTTGTCAAAGCGCGTCATGCTGATGCCGCGCGTCATCCGCCGGTTCAGCGAGTAGACGACATGACGAAAACCCGGCGTTTCGGCGATGAGGTTGGCGACAGCCTTGGTCTTGCCCGGCGCGATCGGATCAGGAAAATCGGCGCTGATATGCAGGATAGTGTTCATAGTCCCTCGTTGGCGGGGGCAGGGCAATGGCGATGCCAAAGGCAAGCGAGCAGATATTGGCGAGCGTCGTGAAGCCGCTGGATTCCGTAATGCCGTTGAGCAGCACGAAGGCGACCATGCCGAATGCAATACGGTCGCCATAGACAATGGCGCGCAGCGTGACGCCGGCGATCGCCAGCACGAACAGGATGACGCCGATCCAGCCGGTCGTAAGCAGAAGCTGCAGCATCACGTTATGCGCATGCGAGGTCGCAAAGCCGACTTCGTTGGCATGTTGCGGCAGCACGAAGACTGAGCTGGCATAGCCATAGCCCATCAGCGGCTGTGCTTCGACGAGCTTGAGCACCGCGTACCAGATCTCGGTGCGGCCGGTGAAAGAGGTGACTTCGCCGACGTCGCCGCTGCGGGACACCGCCTTCAACAGGATCTCCTGGCCGAGCGGGATCAGGGCTGCAAACAGCAGCACTCCTGCGGAGATCAGAAACAGGCCCGCGTAGAGCCGCTTCCAGGCAAAGCCATAGACCAGCAGAAGGATCAGCAGCGCCATCATCAACGGCGACCGCGAATTGGTCATCAGCAAAGCCGTGCCGCAAACGAGGATCGACACCGGCACGAAGAAGCGGTTCATGCGGTGAAATTCCCGCGCATAAAGGCCGGTCACGACAAGGCCGAAGGCGGCGACCAACGCCATATTATTGGCGCTGCCGGCGATGCCGGAGAGGCGGGGGCTGACGAACCGCTCTTCATTCACCCAATAGACGTAGTGCCCAAACTCCGGGATCGCGAAATACACAACGATCGAGACCGCGCAGAAGATGACGATCGAGAGAACGATTGTGGCAAAGGAAACGGCCGGATCGAACACCGAGAACACATAGGCGGAAAACACCACGCAGGCGAAGATGCTGAAGGTCGAGACTAGCGTGTAGGTTGGGTTCGGCGACACCGTGGCGGTCAGAAACATCCAGATCAGGAATAGAAAGGCCGGCAGATTGACCGGATTGCGCAGAAGCCCGATCCAACGCCGCGCATGGATCAGCGCCACGGTGGCGACCGTGATCCAGAGTACGATCTTGATCACGACCTGGAAGTCGACATCCTTGTCCTGATAGTCGCGGATACGAAACACCGCATGCATCAGGAAAGCCGTCAGGAACAGATGTAAGAGCGTTGCGAATTTGTTTCCGTTAATGACTCCCCAGAGGAGCGCGGCAACGCCGACGACAAGCGGTAGGGCGGCGATGGCGATGAGACTGGAGGGATCGAACAGCAGCAGCCCCGCGGCGATCGCGCTGGCGGCCACCGCGAACAGGATCAAGGCATGGTTGTATGTCAGCGTCATCGGGTGCTCCGCACCAGCCGGATCGTCGTGCCGACGACAGCCAGCAGCCAGCCCGCTGCGCAGGCAGCGATCGCGCCCGTTTCAGCATAGAACATCGCCAGCGGGACGCTCAGTCCGAATGCCAGAACAGACGCTGCGGCACGAAGCTTGAAGTAGTGGCGGAAGTCTTCTCGCGCATATACGAGGGATTCCAGTGGCAGCGACAGCCCCATCAAAACGTAAACCGGCAGCCAGGCCAGCAATGCTCCGCCGGCATCGGTGAAGCGTACGCCATAGGCAAGGCTCACCAGTTGATCGGCGAACAGGCCAGCTGATATGCAGTAGACGAGGCTGATCACGGCGTAGAACACGGCGCAGCTGAGGGTGACGGCAAGCGCATCGCGCGAGGCCGGATGTTTGGCGATGCGGGTGAAGACTGATTTGTCGGCCAGGTCGAGGCCACGCATGATGATCTGCAGCGGCTGCATCAGGCTTCGCGTCGCCACGAAGATCGCCGCATGGACCGGCGCGGCCATGGCGCCTAGCAGAAGCAGTGGCAGATGGTTGTAGCCGCTATAGGTCAGTGTGGCGGCAGCCGACCATGCGCCGTATCGGATAAGGTCATGACGTAGCAGCCTCCGTCCATGTTTCCATGCCGGTCGTCCGGCAACCTTGACCAGAGCAATAGCGTGAAGCAGCATGGCGCCGCCGAGGACTGCCAGCAGCGTCTCATAAGAAATGAGGTGCTGCAGAGCAGCTGCAGCGAGGCTGAGCGATACCAGGCCATACCAAGCCGCGCTGATCAGGAGAAAGCCTGACTTCCCGGACTTGATCAGATACGCGCGCGAAAATTCCAATTGCAGATAAACGACGAGACTAACAACGCTGGATAGAAGGATGAGGGTGCCGTAATGTGGCAGCTGCATCAGCAGCGTCGCGCTTGCTGCGGCAAGGCCGAGCAAAGCCACGACCAGCAACAGGATATATTGTTCAGCCAACAACGCGCGGTGCCGCCGCGCAATCCGGCGATCTGACTGAAGCGTCAGTGGGATGGTGACAGCATGCCGCTGCAGTCCCTGAACCATCAGCCCGATCGACAGCCCGATGCCGAAGGATGCAAACTCCTCGGCCGCAAACGACCGCCCGATCGCCAGCGTCAGCACGAAATTGGTCATCGAGACGACGACCTGATCGCTGATAGCGGCAAGCTTTGTCAGAGAGAGGCGCGAACGCCGCGCGTCCTGCGGCGCGGCTATCGACACATCTTGCGCCGCTATCGTCATGTACAGCCCTTGTTTCGGCTTAAGCCGCAACGACCTCGGGCTGTTCAAGCTCAGCCGACTGCGCCCCTTTGCGACACAGGAAGATCTTCTCCCCGCGCGACAGGCCATATTGCGACACGTGAGGTTCGACCGCTGTGAATTCGGTCACTTCAAATCCCGGCTTCGCCAGCCGTTGCCGCGCATCATTGCCGAAATAGCGAACATGATCATGCTGCCCGAAATGCAACAGCTGCTGGTCGGGGCCGACCTTCTCGCTGTTTTCATAGGTCTTCTGCCAGCCCTCCACGATCGGGAACATCGCGATCAGAAGACCATTCGGTTTGGTGACGCGATAAAGCTCGGAAATGGCGGCGCGGTCGTCGACATGCTCAAGAACATGCAGGCAGATGACAACATCAAACTGATCGTCATCGAGCGTCAGCGATTCGATATTCTCCTTGCGGTCCACGCCGTCCGCGAACAGGTCAGCGGTAACATAGGAGCTCGGCCGACTCTCCTGAACGAGCTTCTTCACAGCCGTCTCCGGTGCAAAATGTAGCACCGACTTGTCGGCAAAAAAGTCATTCTGCTTGTTGGCAAGATACAGCAGACGATGGCGCTCAAGCGAGCCGCATTGCGGGCAATAAATGTCGCAAACGTAGGGATAGCCGTAGCCGAGAAACTTACCGTGATAATTGCAGAGCGGACATTCACGCGGAAACTTGCCGAAAGCATATCGTACCGATCGCGACAGAAAACGAAGCGAGCGAATATACGTCCGCAGCATGAGTATCTCTCCGAAATCATGTTGAATGATGTTGGTATGATCGATGAGGACGGTCGCCAAGATGCGTGGCGAAAGTACGTCAAACTTCGGCAGATAGAATGAATGTGCGCACAATGGTATGATGAGCCAGCAACAGTGCGCTGAATGACATGAAGCAGTCGCACTCATCGCCAAGATGCCAATGGATCGATCAATCGTAGAAAAGAGGGTGGTATCATTGCAGGATCGACCGTTGATCGCGAGAGCGGTTCGTTGGCATCTGGCGCAGGCGATAAGGTTTGCCGCGTTGGCGATTGTGATTGTGGGGGGGCTTCCTCAATCCGCCACCGCAGCTCCGTTGGAGATCAAGCGTGCGGTTAATATTGCGCAATGGTTCACATGGCCGCGCTATGAACCAGCGCCGTCTGACAGGATTTCATGGCCGCCTTACAAGGATGTGCCGAAGCCGCCCAGCCTGAGCGATCTCAAGCGATTGAAAGAGGTGGGTTTTGATACCGTTCGGCTTCCGGTCGATCCGGCGCCCTTCATGGTGTTCGAAGGCGGGCGCCAGCGCCTCGTCTATGAACGATTGTTTGATGCGCTCGCCAAGATCAATGCGGCTGGAATGAATGCCATTGTCGATCTTCATCCGAACAGCAGGCATCCGGTCTGGGGCCAGCATGCTGTGATCAAAGGGCCGGGCACGCCGACCTTCGACCGTTATGCCGATCTCATTGAGGAGATGGCGCGCAAACTGGATCGCCATCGTGCGCGCGTTGCCCTGGAGCTGATCAACGAGCCGCGGATCAAATGCAAGGGCGATGATCAGGCAAGGTGGAATGAACTGGCCAAGGGCCTCGTCGATCGCGCAAGAAAGGGATCGACGACCCTGACATTGTTGATGACGGGGGCGTGTGTGTCCTCAGCGGAGGGATTGGTGGCGCTCGATCCGAAAGCCTTTGATGATGACAAGATCATCTACACCTTCCATTTTTATGATCCCTTCAGCTTCACGCATCAGGGCGCGCAGTTCATTCCATGGCCTGATAAGTATCTGGATGAAGTGCCTTGGCCAGCCAATGCCCGGCCCATGGAGAAGCCGCTGGCGAAAACCATGCAGCGTGTCGCCGAAGCGAAGATCGATCCGCTGGAGCGCGAGAAGGCGCTGATTGGCGCGCAGGCCAACCTGAAAAAGTTTTATAACACCAATGCCGATCAAGGGCTTATCCGTGCGCGGTTCGCTCCAGTGGCGGAGTGGGCGCGCAAGCACAACATTGAGCCGATCCGCATCTTCATCGGCGAGTTCGGCGTGCTGAAAAAACGGCAGGGTCTTCCCGGGGCGCTGTGCAAGGATCGGATGCGCTGGCTGACCGATATTCGCACGATCGCCGATGAGTTCGGATTCAGTTGGGCCTATTTTAATTACGATGGCCCGTTCGCCTTGCTGACCGATGAGAGAACGCGCGACTTCGATCAGTCCGTTCTGGCGGCGCTCGGAATGACACAGGCAAAGGTGGCTTGTCAGGACTGATGTGCCGCGCAGCCATCGGTGCCGTCACCGCTAATGGAGAAGCATTTCCCTTTGTCACGGCCATGCGATAGGATTGGTGCGATTGAACCTGACGGGGTGCAAGAACGGGTATGAGATGAAGCTGCCTCTTACCGGCGGATGCCAATGCGGCGCGCTTCGCTATGCAATCGCTGCCGAGCCGCTTTCGGTCTATCTGTGTCACTGCACCGATTGTCAGAAGCAAACAGGCAGCGCCTTCGGCATGTCGGTCCTCGTTCCGCGCGAAGCGCTCATCTATACCTCGGCGCATCCGATGACGTGGGAGAAGACGGCGGATAGCGGCCGCAAAATGGATGGCGAATTTTGCGCGACATGCGGCGTCCGCATTGCCCATCATCCGCGTGCCAATGAAAGGGTCTCAGTGCTCGCTGGATGATACGAGCTGGCTTTGGCCGGTCGAACATATCTGGACCAGGAGTGCGCAGCCCTGGATGTCGATCCCTCAGGATGGCTCCTGCATGAGGGCCATCCGCCCGATCTCGCCCCGTTTATTGAAGCATGGCAGCGCCACCGGCGGCCTGTGCTTGCATCTTAAACGAGCGCGATCGCGCGCACCGGACTGCCGCTGCCGTTGATGATTTTCAGCGGCGCGGCGATGACAACCGATCCGGTTGCTGGCAGACGATCAAGATTGCACAGGCATTGCAGGCCGAGTCGGCCATTGCCATGCATGATGGAATGGCAGGGATAGGGCGGGCGGAAATTGGCGGCTTGCCCCGCATCGGTGCCGATCGTTTCAGAGCCGAAGCCGATCACCTGCCGTTCGAAGACCAGAAACTCGACAGCCGAAAGATCCGGCCCCGGTGAATGCTGGCCGGCTATGTCAAAGTTCTGATAGGCGACAGGATCAGTGCGCTTGGACCAGTCCGTGCGCATCAGCAGCCATGAGCCTGCGGGGATGCGGCCATGTTCCAGCTCCCACTCTTTTAGGCGGTCCGCGGTGAGCAGAAAGTCGGCGTCGTTTTTCGCTTCGGTCGAGCAATCGATCACGCAAGCCGGCGCAACGAAGCCTTGCACGGGAAGAGAGTCGAGCGCGTTGTTGGGTAGGTCGCGGCCGGTAATCCAGTGGATCGGCGCGTCGAAATGCGTGCCGGTATGTTCGCCAAAGGAAATGTTGTTCCAGTACCAAGCTGGTCCGCGCTCGTCGTAATGGGAAATCTCTTCCATGCGGAACGGCGCGCATTGGTCGAATTCAGGCGGGAGAACAATCTGAGGAAAGCGGTTGTTCAGCGTTTGCGACAGATCGACAACGCGTAGGCGCTCGGTCGCCAAGGCGGCGGTCAGCTTGCGTAACACATCTGTCGGCGTTTCTGGCGTGCTCATTGCTCCCACAGGTCCCGCTCAAGCGCTTTGGCATTCAGCCGCCATTTCTGGAACAGGTCCTGCGCCACATCGCCGGGATAGATATCTTCGACGCCATCCTGAAGCGCTTTGACGATGGATTTCGCCAAGGCGGCCGGCGCGAGTTTCGGCGGCGGCACCAGTTGCGTCCATTCGTCATCGATGGGCCCGGGGAAGACATTGACGACGCGAATGCCGGCATGATGCATTTCCGCGCGCAGCGTCTGCGAGAGCGAGAGCGCGGCGGCCTTCGATGCTGAGAAGGTGCCTTGGTTTGGAAGCGATGACAGCGCATAGACCGACAGAACATTGACCCAGGCGGTCGCCGCAATGCCCTCGCCAGATCTTGCGCGGAGGGCGGGCCCGAAATACTGCGCGAGGCGCATCAGGCCGAAATAGTTGATCTCCATTTCGGCGCGCGCGGTCTCGGTGCCCGGACGGTCGGCGATGCCGGTGTTGCGATGGAACTCGGCATTGTTGATCAGGATATCGACTTTGGCGCCAATCGAAGAAGACAGGTCCTGAACTGAGCGAGCATCGGACAAATCGAGCGGTACAACGGTGATATTCGGATGTTTTACGAGCATGTCGAAGCCCGGCGGCTGCTTCCACGGCTCGGCGACGCCCGCCCAGACCATGTCCGCGCCGGCGTCTAGCAACGTTTTACAGAGCGCCTGACCGGTCGCGCTTTTGGCATCGGTCACGAGGACTTTTCGGAATTTCGGATCGGACGTCATTTCACGCAATATCCTGTCGTCGGCCATCTGCGGCGTATCAACGGGTGGTAGGGCGACCAGCACTGCTTGCCCGCTTTTGTCGAGATGCGCCTGCAAGCGAACAGGCGTAGGAGCGGGGGGGCAGTCGCCGTGAATATAAGCCAGCAGGGTGATGTCCTGCGGCAGCCGCACGAGACCGAGCCGCAGCGGCACGAGATGGCGGAAATACAATTCGTTGGAATGATGCAGCAGCGTCTCCGAAATCAGCTCGCCGCGGCCGTCGACCTCTTTCCATTCCAGCCGCACCGACAAACATCTGGTACAGGCGTCACGCGGCGGATACTGGATCTGGCCGCAATCATGACAATGCTGTAGTTCGAACCGGCCCTCGGCAACGGCTGCGGCCATCTGCTTTGAGGCGCGGCTGCGGGTGCCGGGCGGCAAAGTCGGTTGCCGTAACGGCAGGATCGGATTGCGCTTTTGCGGGCGCTTGAGCGGCTCGATCATTATCTTACGCCCGCCCCAGAATAGCGGCGCCCGTACACAGGCCGCGATCGTAATTGATCATCCCGAACCCGCTCACAAGTCCATGATTTGCTTGCGGAATTTGCATTGCGCCGGCCTGGTCCGTGACCTGCCGCAAAGCCTGGACCAAGCCAAGAAAGCCGCCGGCAGCGCCGGCCTGGCCGGCCGATAATTGCCCGCCCGAGGTGTTGAAAGGCAGGCTGCCACCGAGCGAAAAGCTGTTGTTTCGTATGAAGTTAGGCGCCTCGCCATAGCCGCACAAAGCAAGGCCTTCCATCTGCAGCGCGTTGATCACCGGATAGTCGTCGTAAGCCTCGAAGAACTGCATATCTTCGGGCCCGAGCGCGGCCTGAGCATACAGATCGTCCCGATCGAGCATCCATCCTCCGCGATCCTGAATCGGGTCATCCGGGAAGGCGTTGTGTCGCTCGATGGTGCCGAGGATGCGGGCATAGGGCAGGCCGAGCCGCCGCGCGTGCTCCTCGCGCATCACCAGAAAGCCTTCCGACCCGGCGCAGGGCATCACGCAATCGAACAGTTTCAGCGGATCGGCGATCGGCCGGGCGTTGAGATATTCTTCCAGCGTCAGCTTCTTCTTGAATAGCGCCAGCGGATTGCGCAGCGCATTGTCGCGCTGGGCGACGCAGAGCTTGCCGAAGTCTTCCGCGGTCGCGCCGAAGCGCCGCATGTAATGCGCCGTCAGAAACGCGAAGTTGGCATTCGGACCACCAGATCCGAACGGATAAACCGCATCGCGGGCGAAGCGCGAAAAGTTCGCGAGATTCTGCCGGAATGAATCGACGTGATTGGTGTCGCCGGCCACGCAGGCGATGACATTGGCATCGCCATTCTGCACAGCGCGCGCGGCCCGCCGCAAGGCGATGATGCCGCTGGCGCCGCCGAAGGGCAGATGATCGAGCCAGCGGGGCGAAAAACCGAGATGCTGTGTGAGACCGACGGCCGTATCCGGAAACAATGTGAAGCTCGACACGCCGAGGCCGTCGATCTCGTCCTTGCGAAGTCCGGATGTTTTCAGCAGCGCCGCCAGCGCTCGTGCCAGAAACCAATGCGCATCCTTTTCCGAATAGCGCACATAGGGAATCGTCACCGGCGCTGTAATGACGACGCCGTCATAGCGCGAACGCGGGAAGGCGGGCTGCGACTGAACCGACGCGCTCATGCGACCGGCGTGCCGTCGTCATTGCGGATCAGCATGACGACCTTGCCGCGCACATGGCCGGTTTCTGAGGCGTCATGCGCCTGCCGGAAATCGGTGACCGGAAGGGTCTGCTCGACGGCCGAGCGCAACGCGCCGTCTTTCATCATCTGCAACAGCTGATCGAGTATGTCGCGCCGCGGCAGGATCGGCGCAATCTTGACGGTGATGCCAAATTCGTCGCCGCGATCCTTGAACGGCGCCGCAGTGAGACAGACCAGCAGGCCGCCGCGCTTGAGCACCGGATAGCTGCGTTCATGAACATCGCCGCCCATCAGGTCTAGCACGACGTCCATATCCTGAACTTGCGTCTCGAAAGGCGCGCGATCATAGGCGATCGGGTTGGCGCCAAATGAGGCGACAAAATCGGCATTGCGCTGCGAACAGGTGGCGAAAACTTCGGCGCCGCGCGCCTTGGCGATCTGGATGGCGTATGTGCCGACGCCGCCAGCGCCGGCATGGATCAGCACGCGCATGCCGCTCGAAACATTGGCAATGTCAACCAGCGGGATGAAGGCGCTGGTGCCGGCAAGCGGCATGGCCGCTGCATCAATCAGCGACACATTGCTCGGCACTTGCGCGACGCTGTCGGTTGGCAGCACGATTTCTTCGGCCCAGGTGCCTTGTCCGCGCGGCGCAAAGAAGGCCACCCGCTTGTCCATCATCGAAGGATCAACACCCGCGCCGATGCCGCGCACGATGCCCGCGCCATCGCGGCCGATGGTCGCCGGAAAGGTGACGGGAAAACTGCCGGCCACGAGGCCGGCGCGGATTTTCCAGTCCACCGGATTGAGACTGGCAGCATAAACATCCACCAAAATCTCGCCTGGGCCGGGATGCGGCCGCTCCGCATCTCGCAGATGCAGCACGCCGGAATCGCCATAGGCGTCGAACTGAACAGCGCGCATGCTGACTTTATCCTCATATTCCAAGCCGGTCCGCCCAAAGCTGAGGCTTGACGGCCCAACAATTAAATACAGTATACTAATTTGAGCAAGGCTGGATTTGTGGCATCCTGACCTTCCCGCAACGGCGGAGTAGTGATGAAAACAGTTTCAGCCTTACCGCCGGTGCCGCCAACAAAAGCGCGTCAAGCGCTGCTCGGGCGCGCCGTCTCTGGTCGTCCGGTTTTCTGATGTGGTCACGCTACCCTTTATTATCGCCGCAACCGGGCACGCAACTTGCAGCCACCTTAGCGACACGTTGCCCGGGTGCAGCCAGAGGGTCTCCACAGCGACAATTCGGCCGTGACGCGGCCAGCCGCCAAGGACTGACGGGACAACCTCTGACGGGACATGCCCTGACGACAGCCATGCAATTTTCTGGGAGAGAATGACAATGGGAACGATGAACGCGCTGACCAAACGTGAGTTTGTGTCCTTGATGATGGGATTGCCGGCTACGGCCTTTCTGCCGAAGCTGGCGGGAGCGCAATCCAACGATCCACTCAATATCGCCTTCATGGCTGATATCCAGAGCTGGGACCCGACTTCGGTGACCTTCCCGGTCGGGCAATCGATTTACAAATGCGTGTTCGATTCCCCGCTAACCTATTCCTCCGATCAGGTCTTGCAGCCGCGCCAGATCGTCTCGCGCAAATGGCTGGATGACAACAGCACCCGCCTCGAAATCACGCTGCGCGACGACATCTTCTTCCATGATGGCTCGAAGCTGACGACCGAGGATGTGAAATACACCTGGCTGACCCGGCCGCAGAAAGACAAAAAGCTGGCGATTGCCGGCATGCTGCAGGACCTGAAGGATGTCGAGATCATCTCGCCGACCCAGGCGGTGCTGGTCTATTCCAAGCCGTCGCCATCGGCGGAATTCTATCTCGGCTTCCTGGCTGTCTATATTCTGCCGAAGGCCTATCACGAGAAGGTCGGCGACGAAGGCTTTGTGGCCAAACCGATCGGCGCCGGACCCTACAAGCTCGTCGATTACCAGCGCGGTTCGCGCATGGTGATGGAAGCCTTCGATAAATATTGGGGCGGCGTGCCGGCGATCAAGAATGTGGTGTTCCAGGCGATGCCGGAAGCCGCGACCCGCGTGGCCGCGATTGAAGCTGGCCGCGTTGATATCGCCATCCAGTTGCCGTTCCGCGAAGCGGTGCGCCTGCAGAGCAAGCCGGAATTGACGGTGAAGCTCTATCCGCAGGCCGAAATCTACATGTTGCAGATTCCGAGCTATGTAGACGCCTATCAGAACACCGATGTGCGCAACGCTCTGCATATGGCGATCGACAAGGCGGCGCTCGCCAAGGCATTTTTCAACAATGTCGCCAAACCTCTGCAGGTGCTGGCGACACCGGGCTCCAGTGGCGACGTGCCGGACTTCAAGGTGCCGTTCGATCGCAAGCGCGCGACCGAATTGATGGAAAAGGCCGGCTTCAGCAAAGCCAAGCCGTTCCAGATGACCTTCCTCTCCACCAACGGCACCTTCCCGAACGATTACGAAATGGCGCAGGCGATCGCCAATATGTGGCGGCAGATCGGCGTCGACGTGAAGATCGAGGAGACCACGGTCGCCAAATATCTGGAGCTCAATCACAGCGCCAAGCTGCCGGGCATCATGCTCTATAGCTGGGCCAATGCGACCGGCGATCCGGAAAACTATTCCGGCCGCATTCTCAATCCGGCTTTGCGCTTCTCGGCGTGGAAAGAGCCGGCCAATGGCGAGCGGATCGCCAAACTGTTCGCCATGAAGCTTGGCGAAGAGCGACTGGCCGGCTATCGCGAGCTGAACAAGGAAGCCTCGGAAAAGTCCTGGAGCATTCCGCTGCTGCAGCCCGCCGCCAACCTGGTCACCAAGAAGTCGGTTGAAATCCCGACCTATTCGCAGGGCTATGTGCTGCCGGCGGAAGCAAAGCGCAAGGCGTGATGAGTCTTTGCACAGTGTCGTCCCCGCGCAGGCGGGGACCCATAAACGTTGTCGTTTCGATGTCGTCATTCAGGGGCGCGGGCGTCATGCCCGCGAACCCGGAATCCATTTAACTCCGCCCTCATCCTGAGGAGGCTGCGCAGCAGCCGTCTCGAAGGATCTGGGCGGCCCCATCCTTCGAGACGCATTGCCAAGGCAATGCTCCTCAGGATGAGGCCGAGTGAGCATTCGGAAAGAGGACGACCCGTTCGTGGCGATGAGAGTTATGCCAACAACGAGCTACGGTGCCCGCCGTCGCGGGTGCGACGTCAAAATATTGAAGCGTAAGGCCTGATGTTCAAAGCTTTAATCAATGTCGCGGCAAGGCGGTTTGTGGGAGCGATCCCGACCATTCTCTTGCTGTCGATCGTGGTGTTCTTCGTGTTGCGGGCGTTGCCGGCCGATCCGCTGGCGATGATGCTGCCGCCGAATGCGACGCAGGCCGATGCGGAGGCGGTGCGTCACGCGCTCGGCCTCGATCGGTCGATCGTCATTCAATATCTGATCTGGCTGGGCGACGCGTTGCGTGGCGACCTTGGCACGTCGATTTCCTTTCGCGAGCCGGTGACGCGGCTGATCGCCAATTCGCTGCCGGCGACACTGGAATTGTCGGCGGCGGGACTGCTGCTGGCGCTTGTCATCAGCATTCCCGGCGGCCTGTTGCTCTATGGCGCGCGTGGCACGTTGTTCGAGAATATCCTCGATGTGCTGGTGGTGTGCATGGTGTCGATCCCGGCCTTCCTTTGGGCGATCTTTCTCATGCTTGGCTTTGGCGTCACGCTCGGCTGGCTGCCGTTTTCCGGCCGTGTCGATCCCGGCATCGCCATTCCCGCAGGCGGCACCGGCTTTCTGCTGATCGATTATTTTTTCACTTTCCAGTTCGGCTATTGGCAGAATGCGCTGTCGCATCTCGTGCTGCCGGCGCTGGCCTTGGCGCTCGGCTTCAGCCCGCTAGTGATCCGCGTGCTGCGCTCTTCGCTGCTGGAAGCATCCGATGATCATTATGTCGAAGTCGCGCGGCAGCGCGGCTTGAGCGAGAGGCAGATCATTCTCAAACACATGCTGCGTAATTCGGCGCTGCCGACCATCACGCTGATCGGCGCGCAATTCGGCTTTCTGTTCGGCGGCACGCTGCTGGTGGAGACGATCTTTTCCTATCCCGGCATCGGCAATCTGATGGTGCAGGCGGTGCGCAATCACGATCTGCCGCTGATCCAGGGCATCGCGCTGGTGTTCTGCGTGACGACGCTCCTGATCAATACCGTGGTCGATGTTCTTTATGTCGTCCTCAATCCGAAATTGCGGCGGGCCTGATATGAGCGACACTGTATCAACCCCCGTGGCCGCAACGGCCGCGCCGCTGGTCAAGCCGGCGGCGAGAACGCCATCGCCGGTGATGGAAGCCTTCCGCAGCGCCATCCGCTCACCGAAAGTGGTGGTCGGCGGCATCATCGTGCTGGTGGTGACGATCTGCGCGCTGTTCGCGCCGCAGATCGCGCCGAACGATCCGGACAATCAGGATCTCATCAACATGCTGCTGCCGCCGATGTGGGCGGAGGGCGGCGATGCGCAATATCCGTTCGGTACCGACAGTCTCGGCCGCTGCATCTTCTCGCAGATGATCTACGGCGCGCGGGTGGCGCTGGAGGTCGGCTTTGGCGCGGCGGTCGGCGCGATGCTGCTGGGTACAGCGCTGGCGCTGCTGGCCGGCTATTTCGGCGGCTGGATCGATCGCATCATCAGCCATTTCGTCGATCTGTGGATGTCGCTGCCGCCGGTGGTGCTGTCGCTGACGCTGATGGTCGGCTTCGGCACCGGCGTCGGCAATGTGATCCTGGCGATCGTGCTGGTGGACTGGACGCGCTTTTGCCGCGTCGTGCGCTCGGACGTGATGGTGGTGGCGCGGCGCGATTTCGTCTCGGCGGCCAAGCTCCTGGGCTTTGGCCACACGCGCATTATCCTGCGCGAGATCTTGCCGGGCGTGGCGCCGCTGATCATCACGCTGTTCACTTTGCAGATCGGCATCGGCGTGATCGTCGAGGCGATCCTCAGCTTTGTCGGCATGAGCGTGCCGGCCGACGTGCCGGCCTGGGGCAAGATGATCGCCGGCGCCCGCAATTATATGTACCAGGCGCCGTGGGGCATGATGCTGCCGATCATCGCCATCTTCGTCACCGTGCTCGGCTTCAATCTGCTCGGCGAAGGCCTGCGGGTGACGCTCGATCCGCGTCTGCGCAAGCGGAGCGTGTGACATGAGCGTTCTGACCTTCGACAATGTCACGGTGACGGCGAAGATCGGCCAGCGTCGCATCGACGTGCTGCGCGATCTGTCCTTCACGCTCGGCCAGAACGAGATTATCGGCCTCGTCGGCGAATCCGGCGCCGGCAAAAGCATGATCGGTCGCACCGTCTCCGGGCTTTTGCCGGATAATTTCTCCGTCACCTCCGGCGATGTGCTTTTCAATGGCCAGAGCCTGCTGGCACTGTCCCGCACCGAGCGGCGGGCGTTGCTCGGCCGCAAGATCGCGTTCATTCCGCAGGAGCCGCTCTCCGCGCTCAATCCGGTGCGGACGATCGGCGCGCAGTTCGACGAACATCTGCGCCATCTCGGCATCGACCGCGCGCGCCGCCATGCGCTGATGATCGAGCGGCTGGAGCAGGTGCAATTGCGCAATGCTGCGGAGGCATTGCAGCGCTATCCGCATGAACTCTCCGGCGGCCAATGCCAGCGCGTGCTGATCGCCATGGCCTTTGCCGGCGCGCCGATGCTGGTGGTGGCTGACGAGCCGACCACGGCGCTCGATGTGATGACGCAGGCCCGCATCGTCCGGCTAATCGCCGAACAGCAGGCCGCGCACCAGACCGCGCTTCTGTTTATCACCCATGACCTGCGGTTGGCCGGTCATGTCTGCGGCAATGTCGGCGTGATGTATGCTGGTGACATGGTGGAATATGGCCCGGCTGGCGCGGTGCTGAAGGAACCCTCGCATCCGTATACGCGCAGCCTGCTAGCCGCGATGCCGCAACTGACCGGACCACGCCGTGTGTTGCCGGCGCTCGCCGACAACATGCCGGGCATCGGCAGCTTCGCCACCTTGCCAGGATGCAGATTCGCACCGCGTTGCGTGGTCAAGGATCCGGTCTGCGCCGGCACGCGGTTGCCGCAGCGACCGGTGGGTGAGGGGCATTGGGTGCGCTGTTCAGAACAATGCGCGGCGGGCGCTGCGCTCGCCGAAGGCGCTCTGCTGCCGCCGCCGGCGATCGACATGGCGGCCAAAGAGCCGGCTGTCGCCTTCGACAATGTGCGGCTCAGCTATCACGCCGCGCGCGGCTTCCTTGGCCTCAAGACATCGCAATTCGACGCGGTGAAGGATGCGACCTTCAAAATCCGCGAAGGCGAGATCGTCGGCATTGTCGGCGAGAGCGGCAGCGGCAAGACCTCGATTGGCCGGCTGATCGTCGGGCTCGAACAGCCGAGCGCCGGCACCATCCGCATTGAAGGCGAGGATTATGTGCAGGACGGCCGTATCATCCATCTGACGCGGCGCGACACCCAGCTGATCTTCCAGGATCCGCAATCGGCTCTCAATCCACGCCGCAGCGTGTTGCGGCTGCTGACGCAGGCGCTGGAAACCGGCGACAGCTATCAGCCTGAAAGTGCGCGGCGGCCCTTTGCGGAAAATCTCCTGAAGGATATCGGCCTGCCGCCGGATTGCCTCGACCGCTTTCCGTCGCAATTGTCCGGTGGTCAGCGCCAGCGCGTCAATATCGGCCGTGCGCTCGGCGCCAAGCCGCGCCTCGTGGTGGCCGACGAAATTGTGTCCGGTCTCGACGTGTCGGTGCAGGCGCATATCCTGAATTGCCTGCTCGATCTTAATCGCCAGCATGGACTGACGATCATTTTCATCAGCCATGATCTCGCGGTGGTCCGTTATCTATGTTCGCGCATCCTGATGATGCATAGCGGCGAGATCGTTGAGGAGGGTGCGACCGAGACCGTATTCGCCAATCCGCGCCACCCCTATACCAAGGCGCTTCTGGATGCGGTGCCGCCCGAAAACAGCGATCAGCCCTGGCCGCCTGTTCTGCAATGAACTTGTCTGCCAGGAACCTGTTGTCATGAATTGGAACGCGATGACTCTGCCTGCGATGAGACAGATGCCATGACCAGCGCCTCCACCAAGGCCAGAGCCGCCGCAAAGCCGCGCGCAACAACCGCGCGCACTGAAGCCCCGCGGGCCGATGCGTCGCGCAGCAAGTCGCAAACGGGCGCGCGGAAGGCAAAGGCGGCACACAAACAGCCACCGGCGCAGACGCCGCTCCTCACGGCGAGCATCGCCGATCCCGCCAAATCATCGTCGCAGATGCAGGTGCTCAAACCTGCGCGGCTGCGCGAACAGGTCTATGACCATCTGCGCGAGCGCATTCAGGCCGGACAGATTACTTTTGACGATCGGCTGGTCGATGTCGACATTGCCAATAGTTTCGGCGTGTCGCGGATGCCAGTGCGCGAAGCGCTCATGCAACTCGTGCATGACGGAATGCTGGAGAGCACGACCCGCGGCTTTGTGTTGCGGCGTTACAGCGATCTCGAAATCGAGGAAATCTTCGAAATCCGCCGCCTGCTGGAGCCCGCTGCTGCCACGATCGCCGCAAAGAACATGACAAAGTCCGCACTCAGCGAGATGCAAAGCGCGATCGCCGAATGCACCAAGGCGAGCCGCGCCAACAACTTTGCAGCCTTCGTCATCGCCAACGCCGCGTTCCGCCGTGCATGGTTGGCCCGCGTGCCCAACAGCCATCTTGTCGCGTCGCTCGAGCGCTATGTCGACCATGTGCAGGTCATTCGGCTGGTGACGCTGTCGCAGCCGCCGGTGCGTGCGGATGTGCTGGCGCGTCTGCATGAAATCCACGCAGCTTTTGGCGCCGGCAAGACCGAGCGCGTGGCCGCCCTTTTCAAGGAGCATGTGGATGCGGCGGTGCTGGCCTATCAAACCTATCGCCGTCCGTGATGCGGGGGTGAAGGCGATGCGGTCTATCTCCGTCCTCATCCTGAGGACGAGGTCGGCCCCATCCTTCGAGACGGGTGCTTCGCACCCTCCTCAGGATGACGGGCCGAATGAATAGTGCGCTGGGCAGCTTTTATTGACAGGGTAAGACGCGGTCCGTAATCTGAATACTGTATACTGTTTGCGGATGGAGCCGCGCATGCACCAGGTCATCAACCCCATGTCCGATCCGGACAACAAGAGCTTCCGGCTCGGGGTATTTTCAGCCAATGCCGATCGTGGGTTGACCTTTTCCACCGTGCCAGAGGCATGGAAGGCGGATTGGGACGATATCGCCGCCGCTGCCCAGATCGCCGATCGCGGCGGCCTCGATTTCTTCCTGCCGATCGCGCGCTGGCGCGGCTATGGCGGCACCACCAATGTTCGCGAATGGTCGTTCGAGACCTTCACCTGGGCGGCGGGCCTTGCGGCGCTGACCGAGCGGATCGCCTTGTTCATGACCGTGCATGTGCCGCTCCTGCATCCGCTCTATGCGGCGAAGGCGCTTGCGACAGTCGATCACATCAGCCATGGCCGGGCCGGCCTCAACATTGTCTGCGGCTGGAATCCGGACGAGTTCGACATGTTCGGCGTCACGCTGGTCAAGGACGCCTATGTGCAGGCCAAGGAATGGATCGACGTCATTGTCCAGACTTATAACAGCGACAAGCCAATTGATTTCAATGGCGTGCATTATCAACTGAAGGGCGCGGTCAGCCGGCCGGCGTCGGTGCAGCGTCCGCGCCCGGTGACCATGAACGCGGCCTTCGGCGCGCCGGGCCGCGACTTCGCCGCGCAAAATTGCGATCATCTGTTCACGAGCTTCACCCATCTTGAAGACGGCAAGCAGCATATCGCCGATATCAAGGGCCGCGCGCAGAAATTTGGCCGCGAGGTCGGCGTATTCACGCTCGGCCATGTCGTGTGTCGTCCGACGCAGGCGGAAGCGGAAGACTATTACGACTATTACTCGCGGCAGAATATCGACGAGGCCGCCGTCGATTATCACATGAAGCAGAAGAAGAATTTCAGCCAGAGCCACGAGGACGAAGCGTTCCGGCAATACAAGCAGCGCTTCTCCGCTGGCACCGGCAGCTATCCCCTTGTCGGCACGCCGGACCATGTGGCGAGTGAGCTCGCGAAATTCGCCGGCGCCGGCTTTGGCGGCGCGGCTTTGTCCTTCGTCAATTACAAGGATGAGCTGCCGTATTTCTGCGAGACGGTGGTGCCGCGCCTGAAGGAAGCGGGCTTGCGTTCGTGATGCTTGCTCGGTTCCGCGACGCCAGGTTGAAAAGTTTATTCCGTCATGGCCGGGCTTGTCCCGGCCATCCACGTCTTTCTTGCTGCTTTGCGATGAAGACGTGGATGCCCGCGACAAGCGCGGGCATGACGGCGAGGATGGCGCCAGTTCTATGACCGACACAAACATCGTCTCGCAACTCCGTACCCTGTTCGAACCCTCAGCGCGCGTCGTGCCGGAGATGCTGAAACGGCAGGCGGCGCGCTATGGCGACCGGCCGCTGTTCGTCTGCGACGGCAAGACCTGGAGCTATGCGCGGGTCGAGGACATCGCTGCGCGCTCTGGCGGGCGCTTTGCCGCGGCGAAGATCGCCAAGGGCGATCGCGTGGCGTTGCTGTGCGGCAACCGTACCGAATTCATCGAATTGTTTCTCGGGCTCGCCTGGATCGGTGCTGTCTCGGTGCCGATCAATGTGGCCGCACGCGGTCCGCAACTCGAACACATGCTGCGCACCAGCGGCGCGCGGCTTCTGGTGCTGGAAGCGCAATGGCTGCCGGCGCTGGACTTCGTCGATTTCTCCGGGCTTGCGGTCGAAGCGATCTGGGTGATCGATCAGGCCGCCGATGCACCGGCGAAGATTCAATCGGTGCCGATGCTGGCCTTGCCGCAACTGGCTGAAAAGGTGCCAAGCGCAACGTTGCAGCCATCGGACTATCTCACCATCCTGTTCACCTCCGGCACCACCGGGCCCTCGAAAGGCGTGTGCGCGCCGCATGCGCAATATTTCTGGTGGGGCTATTATGTTGCTAAGCAACTCGGGCTGCGCGAAGGCGACGTGCTGCACACGACCCTGCCGCTGTTTCATGTCAACGCGCTCGGCACATTTTTCCAGGCGTTATTGACCGGCTCGACGCAGGTGGTCGAGAAGCGGCTGTCGGTCTCCAATTTCTGGTCCGCCCTGATCGCATCCGGCGCGACGGTGACTTATGTGCTTGGCGCGATGGTGCCCATGCTGCTGTCGCGTCCGGTGAGCGACGACGAACGCCGGCATAAGGTGCGCTGCGCGCTGGCACCGGGGGTGCCTGCGCATCTGCATGAGGTGTTCACCGAACGCAGCGGCATCGTGCTGCTGGATGGCTATGGCGCCACCGAGAGCAACGCTGTCATCGGCGCGACGATGGAAACGCGGCGGCCCGGCTGGATCGGCACCTTGGCCGAAGGCTTTCAGGCGCGCATCGTCGATGACGAAGACAATGACATTCCCGACGGCACGCCGGGTGAACTGGTGCTGCGCGCCGATGAACCTTTCGCGATGGCGTCAGGTTACTTCGGCATGCCTGAAAAGACCGTCGAAGCCTGGCGCAATCTGTGGCTTCACACCGGCGATCGCGTCGTGCGTAATGAAGAGGGCTATTACCAATTCATCGATCGCATGAAGGATTCGATCCGCCGCCGCGGCGAGAATATTTCTTCCTTTGAGGTCGAGCGTGTGATCATGGGCCATCCGGCGGTGGAGATCGCCGCGGTGTTTCCGGTGCCGTCGGAGCTTGCCGAAGACGAAGTGATGACAGCTGTTGTGGTGAAGGAAGGCGCGACACTGAGCGGTGAAGAACTTGTGCGCTTCTGCGAAGGCCGATTGTCCTATTTCGCCATTCCGCGCTTTGTCGAGTTTCTCAGCGAACTGCCGCGCACCGAGAGCGGCAAGGTGCAGAAATTCAAGTTGCGTGAGCGCGGCCGGTCGGCGAACACTTGGGATCGCGAGGCGGCCGGCATTACATTGAAGCGGTGAGGGCGAGTATGGCGATTTCCTGGTTCTGTCAGTGGGATGCAACGGCCGGGTCATCGCCGACGCTGGATGAATACGATCATCAGGGACTGGTGGCGTTTCTTCGCGGTTGTCCCGGCCTGATCGAAGGCCATGTGATGACGCCCGTGCACGCGCATGATCCGCATTATGCCGACACGCTGCACACCTCGCCCGCTTTGGTGCTGCAACTGGAATTTGCCGAGATCGGTGATCTGGAACAGAATCTGCGGCCGCATGGCACTCTGCAGATGCTGGCGCATGAGGACTTTCTGCCGAGCTTGGCCGGCTCTAAGGTCTCTCATCATGCGATGCTGACGCGCCGCTATCCGGTCGCCGAACCTGCGCTGGATGTCGGGCCTGAGGGGCTGCTCAGCTATCTCGTCGAATATGAGGGGCCGGCCGAGGACGAGAATGCCTGGCACCTGTTTTATGTCGAGGGCCATCCGCCGTTGCTGGCGAAATTTCCCGGCATCCGCAAGATCGAAATCTACACGCCCGCGACGCTGATTTCGGCGCTGCCGTTTGTCCAGCGCAAGGCGATGCAGCGGAATAAGACAGTGTTCGACAGCGCCGAGGCGATGAATGCCGCAATGCAAAGCCCGGTCCGGGCGGCATTACGCAAGGACTTCCACAATTTTCCGCCATTTAAGGGCGAGGCTGCGCATTATCCCTTCCGCACAATCTCTGTGCAGGGCCAAGGTTCGGTTCAGGGCGACATGCTGTGGCGCGGTTAAGGTTAAGTCTTTGCGAGGCGGGAGCAGCAAGATAAAATGAACGTTCCGGGGCGCATGTAGCCCGACAAGTGGCTAAGCTGATGCTGGGCCTTGTCCTCATCGTCGAGGAGCCAGCGTGTTTCGGAGACTGCGATGTCGGGTGTAGCGGTGCCTTTGCGTCACCGGATCGGACGGCAAGAGCCGCTCGGATTGTTCTGGTTGTCGCTCGGCTCGCCAGCGGTGATGGAACTGGCGGCGCAGGCGAAGCCCGACGCCATCGTCATCGATGCGCAACATGGCTTGTGGGATCGGTTGTCGATCGAACATGCGATCGGCGTCGTCCGCAATACCGCGCCGGTGCTGGTGCGGGTGGCGGAGAATTCCGCCAATGCGATCGGGCAGGCGCTCGATGCCGGCGCGGAGGGCGTGATCGTGCCGCTGATCGAGACCGACCAAGCCGCGGCAGCAGCCGTTGCGGCGGCGCGCTTTCCCCCTGAGGGCTTGCGCTCCGGAGGAGGCATTCGCCCGCTCGGCCGCGACTTCGGACAGTATTATGTCAACGCGACGCAGCACACGATTGTCGGCGTGATGATCGAGACACTGCGCGGCGTGCGCCAGGCGGCCGCCATCGCCAATACGCCGGGCATCGATTTCGTCCTGATCGGCACCGGCGATCTCGCCGTGTCGCTCAACGGTTTCCCGCGCATGGACGGCCGGCATGAGGATGCCTGCAACACAGTGCTGCAAGCCTGCCAGCAAGCCGGGATCACCTGCGGTATCTTCACCGGCAATGCCGATGCGGCGCTGGCGCGGCGGGAGAAGGGCTACCCGATCGTGGTGGTCGCCAATGATATCGACATGGTGGCCGGCGGCTTTGCACGGGCCATGCAGCATTTCGGCGGCGCGCGTGCGCCTGAACAGCCGACGCCGGGCTATGTCGATGAATCCGCAGCGCCTGCGGCATCCGCAAATCCAGCGCCAACACCACCACCTGCGCCGGCCAGTGCCATCAGCGCCAGCCTTGCGAGTGCGCTCGCATCTTTAACGAATGAAGAGGATGATGACGTGTCTGATCTGTTATTGAAATTTGCTTCCTTTATCGCCGAGGGCAAAATCCGCGTCGTCGACATGACACAGACGCTGAAACCCTCCACACCGGTCATTCAGCTGCCGCCGCCGCTGGCGCCGTCGAGTCCATTCCGGATCGAGGAGATCTCCCGCTATGACGAGCGCGGTCCGGCCTGGTACTGGAACAACATTTCCTGCGGCGAACATACCGGCACGCATTTCGATGCGCCGGCGCATTGGGTGACTGGCCAGCATTATGCGGATGGCTTTACCGACACTGTCTCGGTGCAGCGTTTCGTAGCGCCTGCGGTGGTGATCGATTGCAGCAAGGAAGCGGCGGCGGACGAAAAATTCCTGCTCGAGCCCGAACATATCGAAGCCTGGGAACAGAAGCATGGCCGCATTCCAGACGGCGCCTGGGTGCTGATGCGCACCGACTGGTCAAAACGCGATGATCCCGCGCGCTTCCTCAACATGAAAGAAGATGGCCCGCATGTGCCGGGCCCGTCGGCTGCGGCGGTGACGTTTCTCGTGCAGCAGCGCAACGTCAATGGCTGGGGCGTGGAAGCGGTCGGCACCGATGCCGGTCTCGCCTTCGGCTTCGATCCGGCCTTCCCCGCGCATCACCTGATGCACGGTGCCAACAAGTTTGGCCTCGCGAGCCTGTGCAATCTCGATCAGCTGCCGCCGACTGGCGCAGTGCTGGTGACAGCGCCGCTGAAGATCGAAAAGGGATCAGGCAGCCCGTTGCGCGTGCTGGCGCTGGTGCCGGCTTAAGTCATCCAGTTCGGCTCAGAGATGTTTCTGGATTCCGGGTGCGCATCCTTTGGAGGCGCCCCGGAATGACAAGGAACGCGATCAGGGTCTAATCCACCCGCACGTTCATCTCGCGGGCGATCTCACCCCAGCGGGCGAGATCGTCCTTCGTCATGCGGCCAAGATCTTCTGGCTTGTCGGCAACGATCGGCAGGCCAGCTTCTTCCAGCTTGCGCTTCACACCGGGATCATTGAGAGCGGCGACCAGTTCGCGATTGAGCTTGTCGACGACCGCCGGTGGCGTCTTTGCCGGCGCATAAAAGGCGAGCCACGAGGTTGCCTGGAAGCCAGGCACAGTTTCGGCAATCGTCTGCACATGCGGAATGCCGGAAAAGCGCTTGTCCTCACCGATGCCGAGAATGCGCAGAGCGCCGTTGCGCTCATGCTCCAGCATGGTGACGATGGTTGCGACGACTGACTGGATGTGACCGCCGAGCAGATCATTCATCGCCGGGCCGCCGCCCTTATAGGGCACATGCACAAGCTCGATGCCTGCGGCGCGATTGAGCAGAAGGCCGGCCATATGCTGCGGACTGCCGACGCCGGCGGTGCCGTAATTGATCGTCTTCGGATTCTTTTTCACATAGGCGATGAACTCGGCCATCGATTTTGCCGGCACCGAAGGATGCACGGCAAGGCCAAGAATGCCCCGCACAGCTGTCGTCACTGGCGCGAAATCCTTGATCGGATCGAACGGCATCGACTGGACATGCGGCGTGATCGTCATCAGCGCATTGGTCGTCAGCAGCACGGTATGGCCATCCGGATCGGCGCGCGCCACCGCCATCGAGCCGATGCTGCCATTGCCACCCGGCCGATTTTCCACGATCACCGGATGCTTCAAACGCTCCTGCAGGATCGGCTGCACCAGCCGCCCGACCTGTTCGGTCGAGGCGCCGGCCGGGTAGGGGATCACGATAGTGATCGGCTTGCTGGGAAAGTCCTGCGCAGGCGCCGCGCCCGTCGTGCCGAACAAAGCAAGACAAGCGAGCCCAGGAAGACAGGCAAGCCGCAGAGCACGAGCCAGCCAAGCGGCTCTCTTGAAAGACGCCACCATCGTTCCCTCCCTCAGGGATGATCCAAGCCTGCACCCTTTTCGGAATACGGCAGGACCGTTTTTATTTTTCGCTATTGCGAATTTTTTATCGATCTACCGAAATTACACCAACGGCGCCTTTGCATCAAGGTTATGGACGGGCCCGTGCGCTTCAAAGTGCATGCAGACGAACGATCGCGCGCATCGGCAAAAGCACCGTCGCAGCAAAGCGAAAGCTTGGAAAAATCGAGCAGCGCTTGCGTGAGCCGATATGCCATTGCATCCGAGTGTAGCGCGTTCGATGATCTGAGCGTGTCCGCCAGCCCGCTCAGCTTCGGCCGACGCCCGGCCCTAATACCGACTCCGCTGTTGCCACTGGGCTCGAAACAGCCGCGGGTGGTAACGGCGCAATATTGACATCGGCCGCGGCCCCTGAGGCCTGCGTTTCGCCCAACCGGCGGAAAGGTTTGCCGGCTTTCAGGTGCGCCTCGATTTCCTCCAGCGTCAGGCCTGAGGTTTCAGGCACCCAGCGCGCGGTGAAGAACAGTCCCGCGACGCATACTGCTGCATAGATGGCAAAAACGCCCGCAAGGCCGAGTCTGTCCAATAGCAGCGGAAAAGTGAGCACCACCAGGACATTGAAGGTCCAATTGGTGAGCGACGCGGCACCCATGCCCGGCCCACGCAGGTGAAGAGGGAAGATTTCTGACATCATCACCCAAGGCAGCGGACCCAGCGCAACCGCGAAGGCTGCAATATAGACCACCAACCCCACCAGCGAGAGGATCTGCAACTGGTCCGATCCAGTGCCTGCCGCGAAAGCGATGAGGCCAAGGCTGAGGGCGGCGCCGGCAAAGCCGATGAACAGCAAGAGCCGGCGGCCGATGCGATCGATCAGCGCCATCGCCACCAGCGTCATCACCACATTCACGGCGCCGAGGCCCACCGTGGCAAGCAACTGCACGCCGGTTTCGCTGAAACCGGCGTGTTCGAAGACGGTGGGTGCGAAATAGATCACGGCATTGATGCCGGAGAGTTGCTGAAGAAGAAACAGGCCCATGCCGACCACCAGGGCCGGGCGGGCGACGGGACCCGTAAGGTTCTTCCAGCTACCGGTCTCGTCCCGCGCGGCGGCGGTGATGGCGGCGATCTCCTTTGCCACTGCGGAGTCGCCAGTGCTGAGGCCGCGGATCCGGGCCAGCGCCTTCCTTGCCTCTTCACCACGCCCGCGCAGCACCAGCCAGCGCGGCGTATCAGAGAGGCGCGCGACCCCCACCAGCAACATGATGCCGGGCACGGCGGCCGTAGCGAACAGCACACGCCACGAGTCGCCTGCAGCAAATCCCACGAGATAGGCGCCGAAAATGCCGAGCGTGATGGCAAGCTGATAGATCGAGACCAGCATGCCACGCTGCGCTGCCGGCGCCGTCTCCGCGATATAGAGCGGTGCCACCATGGCGGCGATGCCAATGGCGAGCCCCAGCAGCAGGCGGCCCAGCGAGATCACCAGAATGGAAGGTGCAATGGCGCAGATCAGCGCCCCTGAGATGAACAAGACTGCTGCCCCCAGCAGCAGCTTCCGCCGGCCCAATGGCGCCGCCAGCCAACCGGCCGTGAGCGTGCCCGCCAGCGCACCGAGGGGCACGGAGGCGGTCATCAGCCCCTCTTGCAATGGCGGAATATCAAACCGCGCGTGGAGCGGGGCCAATGCGCCCGCGATGATCCCCTCATCATAACCGAACAGCAAGCCCGCAATGGCCGCGACACAGGCGACGACATAGATCATGGCGCTTCCCTTTTTGCTTTTGCCGCCGCCGGTAGAGACCGGGCCAAGAGGTCGGGCTTCAGGATCGATCGCAATGGTCGTTTGGTGACTCAATCGACGCAACGCGCGCCGTCATGGTAGAATCGGGTTCGCTCGCGACTGTTTCTCTATTTAAATTTTCGAAAGATCAGCCAAGAAGCAGCGTAATAATACGGGCGGATGTCATGCAAGGTCACAGCCGCGTCCATTAGTCTAATGATCGGCAGTGGAGACTGCGCCGTCTCGCATCTTGCCCGTTTAACGCAGATTTAAATCATTATTGTTCGTGGCGAATTTGCACCGCGCCGGGCATTTGTAAGCGCGATGTGGGACACGCGCCTTTACATCGCTGCCGCAGCCCTCAATGACGTCAATGCTAATTGCGTTGAAGTTGGTGGGGGACATGACATCACAATCGAGCGCGGTCGCCGCGTCGTTGAAGTTTGCAGTGCTGGCAGGTGTTGCGCCGGTGCTGCTGTTGAGCATGCCATCGGATGCGCAGGAAGTGTTGCCGACGATCGAAGTCAAACGCTCGCCGAAACGAAACCCGACCGTCCGCAATACTGCGCCTGCTGCTGCGCCCGCACCGGCGCCTGCTCCCGCACAGCCGCAGGAAAGCCCCTATGGCGAAGTGCAGGGCTATAACGCCACGCGCACCGCGACCGGCACCAAGACCGACACGCCGCTCCAGGAAGTTCCGCAATCGATCACTGTGGTGACGTCGGAAGCGATCAGGGACATCGGCGCGCTGAATGTTCAGGAGGCTCTTCGCTATGTGCCCGGCGTATTCGCAGACGCCTATGGACCGGATACCCGCAGCGATGGCCCGAAGGTGCGCGGCATTACGGCGCCGATTTATCTCGACGGTCTGCGATTGAATAGCGGCGGATACTGGAATCACACCCGTGCCGATCCCTTCACGCTCTCGCGTGTCGAAGTCTTACGCGGCCCTGGTTCCGTCCTCTATGGCGACAGCCCGGCCGGCGGCCTTATCAATATGGTCTCCAAGCGGCCGCAGGCTCAATCGCATAACGAGATCGGCGTTCAATATGGTTCGTTCAACTGGAAGCAGATTCAGGCGGATTCGACCGGCAAGCTGACGCCGGATGGTGAATGGCTTTATCGCATCATCGGCATCTTCCGCGATGCCGATACCCAGACCGATTTCGTCGGGAACGACCGTCAGCTGGTGATGCCGGCCATCACCTGGCAGCCGACACTCAATACCAAATGGACCGTGATCGGCCTTTATCAGAAGGACAAGACAGGCTCGTCCTCAGCCTTCCTGCCGCTGGATGGCACGCTGTTTCCCAATCCGAATGGCAAGATTCCGGTCAATCGCTTCACCAGCGAGCCGGGCTACGACATTTACCAGACCACGACGAGGTCGGTGACCAGCCTGTTCGAGCACAGCTTCAGCAATAACTTCAAAGTCTGGAGCAATGCGCGCGTTTGGCGCAATGACGGCGTCTATCGGACGATGTATCCGGATGTGTACAGCGGCGGTTCGCCCTATACCGATCCCGCTCAGCAGCGTGTGAACCGCTACGTCGATGCGCTTGATACCAAGCGCGATGCCTTCGCATCCGACACCGGCGGTCAATTTGATTTCGATACTGGAGCGATGACGCATAAGGTGTTGTTCGGCGTCGATGCCCGGCAGGTCAAAGAGCAGTCATCGTCGGCATTATATTTGGATAACAGCGGCTTCAATCTTTACAATCCCGTCTACGGTCAGACATCTCTGCCAGCTGGGATCTCTCTTGGCGCGTTGCCGCTAGTACAGCAGTCCGGCATTCGCCAGCAGGTGACGGGACTTTATCTGCAGGATCAGGCGCGGTTTGGTCCGTGGCTCGCCACCGCCGGCGTGCGCCGCGACAAGCTGGTATCCGAAGCCGAAGGTGTTCCGAGCCAGGAAAATACAGCCACGACGAAGCGTTTCGCGCTGATGTATGAGACGCCGTTCAACATCAATCCGTATGTCTCTTATTCGGAATCTTTCAATCCCATTCTAGGCGGCAACATTTGCATTGGAGGCTTCTGCAAGCCGGTGCGCGGCATCCAGTATGAGGCGGGCTTCAAATCCCAGCCGTGGAGTGGTGCGTCGTTCAATGCGGCCGTCTTCGACATCACCGAGAAGAACCGCACGGCCTCTGGCTTTGCCAACCTTGCGGTTCAGCTCGGTGAGTCCCGCATCCGCGGCGCGGAAGTGGAGTTTATCGGAAGCCTCAATCCGACGCTCGATATCATTGCGTCATATACCTATCTCGATACCGAGGTGACCAAAGGGAACTATGTCGGCAGCCAGCTCGAAAACGTGCCCAACCATTACGCGTCGCTATGGGCGAAACAGAAGCTGACATTGTTCGGGCTGTCAGGCTTTACGCTCGGGGCCGGCGTGCGCTACGTCGGCGAAAATTCGTCGACCGGGTTTTGGTATGCGAAGGGGATAGACTATACCGTTGTGACCCCCGGCAATACTTTGTTCGACGCCATGTTCGCTTATGAAAACGAGCATTGGCGGATGCAGGTCACGGCCACCAATCTCGGCGATAAAATCTACTTCGCCAGCTGTCTGGCGCGCGGTGACTGTTTCTACGGCAATCGCCGCACCGTTATGGGCACTGTGACCTACAAATTCTGACCTGGAGGAGAGGCCGGAATGTTGAGCTCGAAAACCATTAAGGTCTGGTCCAAGATTCACACCTGGACCAGCCTGGCCAGCACAGCATTCATGTTGTTGCTCTGCATCACCGGCCTGCCGCTGATCTTCAATCACGAGCTCAGTCACGCGCTCTATGATGAGGTCGAACCGGCGCAGATGGCGGCGGATGCGCCGAAGGCCAATCTCGATACCGTCGTCGCCAATGGTTTGGCGAAGATGCCGGGCCACGCGGTCCAGTTCATGTTCTGGGATCGCGACGAGCCGGAGGTGGTGTTCCTCAGCATCGGCAAGGCGGTCGATTCCGATCCGGAAGACAACCGCTTCATCCGGCTGGATTCACGGACCGGCGAATTTCTGGAAGAGGTCGATTTCAGAAACCGGCTGCTGTTTGTGTTCTATCGCCTGCATGTCGACATGTATGCCGGCCTGCCGGGCAAGTTGTTTTTAGGCTTCATGGGATTTCTGTTCTGCGTGGCCATCATCTCCGGCGTCGTTCTGTATTGGCCCTCGACGCGCAAGCTCGATTTCGGCGCCATCCGCCGCGACCGACCGCGCATGGTGCGCTGGCTCGATCTGCATAACCTGCTCGGCGTCGTCACGGTGGTGTGGGCGCTGACGGTCGGCTTCACCGGCGTCATCAACACCTGGGCGGATCTGATCTTCAAATACTGGCAGAACGATCAGCTGGTCGAAATGACCAAGGCCTACAAGGATCGCGCGCTGCCGGACGGCCCGACCTCGCTCGACGCTGCTGTTGCCGCCGCCCGCGAAACCATGCCCGGCATGCAGCCGTCCTTCGTTGCTTTCCCCGGCAATCCCTTCAGCAGCAAGAGCCATTATGCTGTCTTCATGCGCGGCGAGACGCCGTTGACATCGCGGCTGTTGCGTCCGGCCCTGATCGAAGCGGAGACCGGCAAGCTCACCGACACCAGAAATCTGCCCCTCTACGCCAGTGCCTTGCTGATCTCGCAGCCGCTGCATTTCGGCGATTACGGCGGCATGCCGCTGAAGATCATCTGGGCGATCCTCGACATCGCGACGATTGTGGTGCTGGTCACCGGCCTCTATCTCTGGGTCGTCCGCACGCGGCGGCGACGCGCGGCCCGCACCTTCCTCAAGCCGGCCTATTCGGCGGCGGCGCAACGTCAGCAGATCTGATGGTTCGTACCGCCTGGCAAGTCTTCCTGATCCCGCTTCTGCTCGGTGTCGTCACCGTGGTCGGATTGCTGTCCGCGCTGCTCGGCGATCATCTGTGGGACGCATTGTCCTGGCTGACGCTCGGCCTGATCTGCGGTGTCATGGCCTGGTATTGGTTCTTCGCCCGCTACACCCGCCGCGATTGATCGCGCAGCAGGCGAGGGGACCGCTCCGTCAGCGTGACTGGCGGATGCTGCCGGTGGGCGCCTGTGTCGCGGGTCTGCCGCCACCAAAGATGATGCGCGAGGGATTCTCGTCGAAATTCTTCACCGCGCGATCGATAGTGTTGAGCGTGCGCCGCCCATCCGCCGCCAGCGCATCGATCCGCTTCTCCAGATTTTCCGCCGTCGAACGGATTGCCCGCACGGCGTCCGGCACATCACCCTTGCCGTCGGGGCCACCGATCAGACGGTCGACGCCGGCCAGAACGCTGTCAATCCGCTCGGAATTGCGCGACAGGGCAGCCGAGAAGGTCTTTAGATTATCGACGGTTTCGGTCAGCGCATCGGAGTTCTTCGCCAGCGTCTCGGTGAAGGTCTCGATATTGCGCAGCGAGTTCTTCAGCGCCTCCTGATTGTCGGCGAGCACGCCATCAATGCGGCGCGCGACATCCTGCGCAGCCGCCATCAGATCCGCCGAGCCGCTGGAGCCGGCGGTCAGCACCGGCGTATCGCCCATCATCTTCGTTACCGGGCCGGCATTGGCGGCGCCGCCGCGCAGCGCCAGCATGGCGATGCCGGTCAGTCCTTGGGTGTCGAGCGACACGCGGGTGTCGTCGCGGATCGGCGTATTGGCATCGACAGCGATGGTCGCGAGCGCCTGTTTCGGATCCTGCGGATCAAGCGACAGGCCGGTCACGTCGCCAACGCGAATGCCGTTGAAGGTCACGGCTGCGCCAGGACGCAGGCCGCCGATCGGGCCCTGAAACACCACGCGATAAGTCGCGCGCGCGCCCGTGCCGCCAACATGATGAAACCAGTAGACGAAGCCGAACGCGCCAAAGATGACGGCGAGCGAAAACAATCCGACCAGAATGTAATTTGCCCTGGTTTCCATAACGCCCTCACATACTCGCGCGTCCGCGCTTGCCGCGGAAATAAGCTTTCAACCATGGATGCTCGGAGGCGAGCATCGTCGACATCGGTCCTGCCGCGATCACCTGCCCATCGGCCAGCACGGCAATGCGGTCGCAGACGGCGTGCAGGGAATCAAGATCATGCGTGACCATGAATACCGTCAGGCCGAGCGTCTGCTGCAAGGTGCGAATGAGCGCGTCAAATTCCGCGGCGCTGATCGGATCAAGGCCGGAGGTTGGCTCGTCGAGAAAAACAATGTCGGGATCGAGCGCCAATGCTCGGGCAAGCGCGACGCGCTTGATCATACCGCCAGACAATTCCGATGGCATCTTGTCGAGCGCTTCCGGCGGCAATCCTACCATCGCCAGCTTGGCAGCAGCCATCTCATCGCGTAGCCGCGGCGACAGGTTGAGATATTCGCGCATCGGAAACTGAATGTTCTGACGCACGGTCAAGGCCGAGAACAGCGCGCCATGCTGAAACAGCACGCCCCAATGGCGCTCCATCGACCCTGCGCGCATGCGCTTCGCCTTGAACCGGCTCTTGCCCCGCAACAGGCTCTTGCCCTGCAACAGACTTTTGCCGTCCGAAAAATCCCGCGCGAACAGATCGATGGTGCCGCGCTCGGGCGTGATCAGGCCGATCATGGTGCGAAGGAGCACCGACTTGCCTGCGCCGGACGCGCCGACAAAGCCGAGAATTTCGCCGCGCCTTATATCGAAATCGACGCCCTTCAGGATCCGCTGACCCTTGAAGCTGACATGCAGATCGCGCACGCGCAGCGCCACGTCGTCGGTGGAATCCTGCGCCAGCGCGGCAACGGCAGCAGCGTCCGGCAAAGCGGCCGGGGAAGGCGAGACGGTGGGGCTGGTGACAGTCATGCTGCTTTGCTCCGCCGCTACTTGTCGATGGCTGCGAAGAAAATGGCGAAGATGCCGTCCAGCACGATCACCAGGAAGATCGATTGTACGACGGCATTTGTGGTCTGCTGGCCGAGCGATTCCGCGCTGCCTTTGGTTTCGAGCCCGCGCACGCAGGCGACGATGCCGATCACCAGCGCCATGAACGGCGCCTTGATCATGCCGACCATGAAATGATCAAGGCTGATGACATCGCGCAGCCGCTGCAGGAAAACCTCCGGCTGGATTTGCCCGTAAAATGACGCCACCAGTCCCGCGCCATAGAGGGCGGAGATTTCGCCAAGAAAAGTCAGCATCGGCACGGCGATAACCAGCGCCAGAATGCGCGGCAGCACCAGCACGCTGATCGGATCGCGACCCATCGTTTGCAGAGCGTCGATCTCCTCGCGCATCTTCATCGCGCCGAGTTCGGCCGTATAGGCGCTGCCTGACCGGCCGGCGACCATCACGCAGACGATCAGCACGCCGATTTCCCGCAGCACCAGAATGCCGACCATGTCGATGACGAACAGATCGGCGCCAAATCTTCGGAAATGAAACAGGCCCTGCTGCGCAAGAATGGCGCCGATCAGGAAAGTAATGAGGAGAATGATCGGCACCGCTTTCCAGCCGACCCGGTCGATCTGGTTGACCATCGAGGTGAAGCGGAAGCTGCGCGGCTGCCAGAATACGCGCAAGCCCGCGAGCGTCACCGCGCCCAGCATCTGCGCATATAACATGGCGGAGCGGCCGATCTGGGCGACATGAAAGCCGATCGTCGCGAGTCCATCGCCGATCGAGCGGCGCCGCGCTGGAGCGGGCAGGGGCGCATCGATCGCCCGCTGCACGGTTTCAACGATGTCGCGGAATTGCGTCTGCAGGCCGACCAGATCGGCGCCGATGCCGCGCTGCCGGGCGCTTTGCAGCAGCCTCGCCAGCAGGCCAGCGCCATAGGTGTCGAGCCGCGCCACGCCTTGCATGTCGATGCGCAGGGCTTTCACCGGGCTCTTTCGGCCGGGCGTTGCCTTGATCACCTGTCGCTCAAGTTCACCGGCGCGATCGGCAGTCCAGTCGCCAGCGGCCACGAGCTCAAGACGCTCGCCGCTGACCTGGCCACTCAGCAACGCTTTTACGCTCATTGAACCCCGCGTCCTGTACGCTTGGTCGGGCCCGGCCGCTCCGGCAGACGGGTATACCGCACGTCCATCATGCTTAACAGACCGTTACCGGCTGTCGAGCATCCCGCCCGAGGCGATTCAGAAATGGTTAACCAGTCGAGGCCGCAGCTTTCCGTTCGGGTCGAAACATGGCCTATCGCAGGGCAGTTCACCATCAGCCGGGGGGCGAAAACCGAAGCCCAGGTGGTGGTGGCGGAGCTTGACGATGGGACCGCGCGCGGGCGCGGCGAATGCGTGCCCTATGCCCGCTATGGCGAGAGCGTGGAGGGCGTGGCGGCCGCTCTGGAGGCGCTGGCGGGCGACGTAGCAGCCGGGCTGTCGCGGGCCGATTTGCCCTCCGTCCTGCCGGCGGGTGCTGCCCGCAACGCACTGGATTGTGCCTTCTGGGATCTGGAAGCCAAGCGCAGTGGCACGCCCGTTTATCAGCTGGCCGGGCTGGAACCGCCGAAGCCGCTGACGACGGCCTATACGATCTCGCTCGGCACGCCCGAGGCCATGGCGGCTGCGGCAAAGGCTGCCGGCGATCGGCCGCTGCTCAAGATCAAGCTCGGCGGCGAGGGCGACATCGCGCGCATCGCCGCGATCCGGGCGGCGGTGCCGCAGGCCGAACTGATCGTCGATGCCAATGAAGGCTGGACGCCGGACAATCTCGCCGCAAATCTTGCGGCCTGCGCTGCGGCCGGCGTCACCTTGGTGGAACAGCCGCTGCATGCCGATGCCGACGCGGCACTGGCCGATGTTCCACATCCCATTCCGGTCTGCGCCGACGAGAGCGCGCATGACACCGCGTCGCTGCCAACCCTGCGTGGAAAATACGACGCAGTGAATATCAAGCTCGACAAGACCGGCGGTTTCACCGAGGCCTTGGCCATGGCGCGTGCAGCGCAGCAAATGGGCCTGATGACGATGACCGGCTGCATGGTCGCCACGTCATTGTCGATGGCGCCGGCCGTGCTGATTGCGCAGCGCGCGCGCTTTGTTGATCTCGATGGGCCGCTCTTGCTGGCAAAGGATCGCGATCATGCACTGCAATATAAGGGCAGCATCGTCTCGCCGCCGACACCTGCATTGTGGGGTTGATGCGCTGTCATCGCGACGTCACAAAAAGCCTTTGTTGGCGGGAAAAAAGTCACTTGCTGCCGACGATGAAGGCAACAAGATTTTATCTGCGGTTCCGTTCTGAATCCGCTTGGCAACGCCTCATCGCTCCGTCTAGTTTTCCAGTCAGGGATGGCCCAGGACAAACGGGGAGGGGCGGAGGAATGATCTTCCGGACCGCGTTGGCCGGCGCTACGCTGGCTTTGTTGATGTGTGCCAACGCAAATGCTGCGTTGAGAATTTCCAACGACAAAGGCGGGCAGATCGGCCCTTATCTCGACGCCTATACGAGCTTGCGCGATTCCGGTCAGCGCGTGATCATCGATGGCCCGTGTTTGTCAGCCTGCACGATCGTGCTGGGCGTCGTGCCGCGCGATCGCATCTGCGTCACGCCGCGTGCGCGGCTTGGTTTTCATGCCGCCTGGAATCCCGGCGTCGATGGCCGCCCGGTGCGCAGCGCTGCAGGTACCGATGCGTTGTGGAATCTCTATCCCGGTCACGTCAAAAGCTGGCTGAAGCGTCGTGGCGGCCTGCAGCCGAAGATGGTGTTCCTGTCGGGATCCGAATTATCGGCGATGTATCAGCCGTGCAGATGACGCTTCAGAATTGAAGCGGCAGAACAGGCCGCTTCAGATGCGGCTTTAAAGGCAGCGCTTTTAAAGCGCGGTTGCCGCCATGGCGGAGCAGCATACTGATCTTACAAAAGAGCCCGATCGGTTGATCGGGCTCTTTTACATTTTCGGTTGAGCGACGAGGCTTAGAGGCTTGTCGCGTTTTCGAACCGGTATCCACTTCGCTTGAAACCGCTCTAGAACGCGGCCGGATAGACGCCGCCATCGATCAGCAAATTTTGCCCGGTGATATAGCCGGCCTGTGCCGAGCACAGGAACGCGCAAGCCGCTCCAAACTCATCGGCGGTGCCGAAGCGTTTGGCGGGCACGCTGTTGATGCGGTTCTGCCTGGCCTGTTCGAACGGGATATTCTGCCGCTTCGCATTGCCCTCGATATTGGATTTCAACCGGTCGGTATCGAAGGCGCCGGGCAAAAGGAAATTGATGGTGACATTGGAGCCGGCGACCGAACGGGCGACACCGGCCATGAACGCGGTGAGGCCGGCGCGCGCACCGGACGACAGATCGAGCCCGGCCAGCGGCGCCTTCACCGTTGCGGAAGTGATGTTGACGATGCGGCCGAACTTGCGCTCGATCATCGGATCGATGACCTTCTGCGTCAGTTCGATCGCCACCGCCATATTGGCGATCACGCCGTCGATGATCTCGTCGCGCGACAGCTGACGGAAATCGCGCATCGGCGGGCCGGCATTGTTGTTGACGAGAATGTCCGGCTGCGGACAGGCCGCCAGCAACGCCGCCTGACCGTCGGGCGTGGCGACATCGGCGGCGACGGCGGTGACCTTGCCGCCAGAGGCTTTGCGGATCTCATCGGCGGCGGCGTTGAGGCGCGCTTCATCGCGGCCGTTGATGACGACCTCGACGCCTTCTTTCGCCAGCGCCAGCGCACAGCCAAAGCCGAGGCCACGGCTCGACGCGCAGATGATGGCCTTGCGGCCGGCGATGCCCATATCCATGCTGTTCTCCGGTGTCATCGTCCGCGAAGGCGGACGATCCAGCCTCGTCAGGCTCTTTGCCCGACTGGATGCCCCGCCTTTGCGGGGCATGACAAGCGGAAAGATCGCGCAGGCTCTTTAGGACAACCGCGCGCCTTCGGCCGCGCGCATGTCGTTGCCACGCCATTCGAAGCCGCGGCCGAGCCAGGCATTGACGTAAAGCACCGGCAGCATCAGATCGCGCAGCATGTAGGTTGGGATGGCGCGCCAGGAATGATGCCAGCCGGCCCGGATCGCCAGCGCCGACTCCGCGCCGTACCAGATCGCGAGGAAGGCCAGCAGAATGGGCATCACCGGCATCTGCGCGAGGAGGGCCGCGGCGATGACGGCGAGGGTGGGGAGAAAGCCGCCGGAGAGAATTTCCAGCGAGAAATAGAGCGGGAAACTGGCGCGCCGCAGCCGCGCCCAGCGGCGCTGGCGCTTCCACACATCGATGGCCCGCCGATACCCGAGCGGCTGGCGCACCGGCGGGCGCATCAGACGCACGCGCAGGCCGAGATTGCGTACGATCTTGGTGCAGGCGGCATCCTCGGCCGATTCGGCGCCCAGCGCGCGAATGCCGCCGGCGCTTTCCAGCTGCTCGCGCCGCCAGAACAAGGTCTTGCCCTGCGCGAAGCCGAGGCCGATGAAATCGGCAAAATACTGCCAGCGCGCCTGATAGGTGTTGAGCATTGCGCACTCGGTTTCGGCAAAGAAACCATCCGGGCGGCAGCCGATCGGCGGCGAACAGACGAGGCCGGTGCGGTCGTCGAGCTTCTGGATCAGCCGTTGCATGTAATCGCGCGGCAGCAGCACATTGCTGTCGCAGATCGAGATCAACGGATGGGTGGCTTCGCGCCAGCCTTTGAAAACATTGTTGAGCTTGGGATTGTCGCTGATCCGCTCGTCGCCGATCAGGATGCGGGCATTGATCCACGGATAATCCGACATCAGCCGTTGCAGCAGCGCGATCACCGGATCGTCCGGTCGGGCGGCGCAGAACACCAGTTCGTAATGCGGATAATCGAGGCGGAAGGCCGAGCGCAGCGTATCCTCGATGTAATTCTCCAGCCCGCAAACCGGCAGCACGATGCTGACGGGCGGCGAGTCGAAAGCCGCCTCGATCAGCCGTCCATCCTGCCGGCATTGCCGCGCAGCAACGATGATGCTGACGAGATGGATCGCGAGCGCGAGGGCCGCGAATATTGCGAGGGCAAGGGCGATGATCATTTCGTGAATCATGCCGAATGGCAATGACATGGCGATGACGCCACATCCGCTGCACTTCGAGCCGAAAGGCTTTGTGTCATCAAACCGCAATATGGATATGCGAGACCGCGCACAGACCACGGGGAATGGTGACCTTGCTGATGAATGCCACAAGGCCTCGCCGGTTTCGCACGCTGTTCATTTCGGATGTGCATCTCGGCGCACGCGGTTGCCAGGCGGGCAAGCTGCTCGACTTTCTGCGTAACCATGAGGCGGATACGATCTATCTGGTCGGCGACATCGTCGATGGATGGGCGCTGAAATCGGGATGGTACTGGCCGCAATCGCATAACGACGTGGTGCAGAAACTCCTCCGCCAGGTCCGCAAGGGCACCCGCATCGTCTACATTCCCGGCAATCACGACGAATTCCTGCGCGGCTATTACGGCACGCATTTCGGCGGCATCGAAGTGGTCGAACAGGCGCTGCATACCGCCGCCGATGGCCGCAAATATCTCGTGGTGCATGGCGATCATTTCGATCTCGTCGTCACACAGGCGCGCTGGCTGGCGCTGCTCGGCGACAAGGCCTATGACCTCGCGCTGACCGTCAACCGGCTGTTCAACACCATGCGGCGCTGGTGCGGCCTTGGCTATTGGTCGCTGTCGCAATGGGCCAAGCTCAAGGTTAAAAATGCGGTGTCCTATATCGGCGAATATGAAAGAGCGCTCGCCGCCGACGCCAAAAAACACGACGCCGAGGGCATCATCTGCGGCCATATCCATCACGCAGCCATTCATGACGATTTCGGCATCCGCTACGTCAATTGCGGCGACTGGGTGGAGAGCTGCACCGCCATTGCCGAACATGGCGATGGCCGGCTTGAAATCATCCAATGGATCGCCGAACATCCGGAAGTTGAAGTTCCAGATCTTTCAGAAGTCCGGGCGGCCTGATTTTGAGCGTTTCAGGCGTGAGACATTGTAGCTTTGGACTTTTCAAGGACCGGCGGGCTAACCTGCGGCGGTCCATGCTGACACGAGCAGACCGCCGATGACGACACATCCCGCCTTGAAGCCCGGACAGCCGGTCGGGGCTGCATTGCGGGACATTGCCGCAGCCATTGTCGATGAGAGCCGGGCGGTGCTGGGCGATGGCACCGGCGATCCCACCAAGACGGTGCATGGCATTCGCCGCGCCTTCAAACGCTGGCGCGCCTTGCTGCGGATGCTGGCGCCGTTCACCGGCGACAGCGGCCATCAACTGCGGATCGAAGCGCGGCAACTCGCCCGCAAGCTGTCGGTCGCGCGCGATGCGCAAGCCAGCATCGATGCCATTCTTGATGCGGCCGAGCAGAGCGGCAAAGGCCCGCAGGTTTTCTCGCCGCGGTCGATGACGACGATTCAGAAGCGGCTGGAAGCGTTGCGCGCGGCCAATGAAACCGAATTCTGGACGCCGGAACTGCGCCAGGAGATGGCTGACTATCTCGATCGCGCCGCGGCTGAGGTCTCGCAATGGGACTTAAGCAAGCTCGATTTCTCCAAACTCGCCGGCATGCTGGCCAAGACCTATCGGCGCGCCCGCGCTTCGATGCCTGACTCGTGGGACGATCCGGACTCGGAAGACCTGCATGAATTGCGGAGGCGGGTGATCGAACATCGCTACCAGATGGAATTGATCGAGCCGGCCTGGCCGCGGCTTGGTCGCATGTGGGTTGATGAAGCGCAGCGGCTTCGCACACGGCTCGGCAAGGTTCAGGATCTCGCCGTGCTTACCGAAAAAGCCGGCCCGCATCAGGTGCTGGCGCCATGGCGATCGAAGCTGGCGCCGCTGATCGCGCAGCGGCAAGTCGAGCATGCGCAGGCCGCGCGCAAGATTGCCACCCGCATCTTTGCCGAACCGCCAAAGACCTTCCGCCGCCGCATCGAAGCGCTGTGGGACGCGCAGGAGGATGAAGTGGGCGAGAAGTAAAGCGCGGGCTCGCAACGATACCGCCGCAACGAAACTCAAAACCAAAAAGGGCGCATCGGATGATGCGCCCTTTTTTCATTGTCGTGATCGCGCCCGATGCATCGGGCGAGAGAGGAAGACTCAGTCGAAGCGACCGGCCGCGTGCGCCAGCATCGTATAGACCTTGCCGGTTTCCGAGGTCAGGTAGGTGCGGACCATCGCCTGACCGCCACGGTCGTCGCGGGAGACATCCTCCAGCAGACGTTCGAATTCGGCGATATAGCGATCCACCGTCTGGCGGAAATTGCGGTCGCCACGATAACGGCCGCGCATGTCGTCGAAGGCCCGCTGACCATGCGGCGTGTAGAGCTGGCGCGTGAAGGCGTTGCGCTCGCCGAGATTGTAGCGGTCCCACATATCGATCGCCGCCTCATGATCGACCATGCGGGCGATATCGACCGACAAGGCATCAAGCGAATCGATACCCTGACGTGCCGGCGGAGGAGGCGGCGCAGCGCGGCCGCGTGAGGGCTGCTGCGGACCCTGTTGGGCGTCCTCATTGCGATGCAGGAGGTCGGTCAGCCAGCTCTGGTTGCCGGCGGGCGCCGGGCCACGCTGCGGCTGGGCCGGGCCCTGCATGTCGGGCCGGCGCGGTCCGGCCGGCTGGATGCTGGGCGCGGGAGCAGGCTCCGGCTGTCGGGCGCGAGCCGGCTCGCTGCGGCCACCGCCGACAACGGCGAGGGCCGGTTCTCTGCGCTGATCGGCGACATCGAGGCTGCGACCATGGCGGCTGACGATGCGGTTCAGTTCGGCCAGCGCCTCGATCTGATCGACGATGACGCGGCGCATTTGCGCGGCGTTCTCGGCGGTCTCCTGCGGCAGCTCCATGATGCCGCGCTTGAGTTCGGCTCTGGTCTGTTCGAGCTGCGCCTTCATCTCGGCCGCCATCGCCTTCATGCCGGCGAGCGTCTCGTTGAAACGCTCCGACGATTGCCGGAACATGGCGTCAGTCTCACTGACCGACTGGTCGTAGATGGCGCGCAGTGTCTCGCTCGTGCGCTTGCGTTCGTCCTCGGTGGTTTCGCGAATGAGGTCGAACTGCTCGGCGATCGAGCGCGTGCCGGTGGTGGCGGTTTCCGCGATCACGCGGCCGATCTCGCGGGCGCGGGCTTCGGCGCCATGCAGCGACTGGTCGAGAAGGGCGGTGAAGCGTTCGAGGCGCTGTTCGAGATCCTCGGACTTGAGGTCGAGCGTGACGATGAGATTTTCCAACATCGTGCTGCGATCGCCGACCGCGACTTCGGTGCGCTGGTTGCTCTTTTCCATCGCCTCGACCGCCTGCGACAGTGTGCGGCCATGCTGATCGAATTGCGCAATCAGGCCGGACAGGTTTTCCACCATATTGGCGGTGTCGGTGCGGAACGAGGTGATGTGCGCGCTCATGCGCTCGCCGGCGACGCCGCTGCGTTCGGTGACGTCGTTGATGACGTCGGCGAACTCGCTCAGCCGGCTGTTTAGCGTGCTTTCGATGGCGCCCATATTGTCCTGGGCGCCGGTCAGCACTTCATGCAGCAGCACATTGGCTTCGCGCATGGCTTCGAACAGGTTGGTCGACTCGTTCCGCAGCCGGGCCTGATTTTCCAGGATCTGCGAGATCGATTCAGCCGAGATCTTCTGCGACTGGTCGATCGCCTCGCGGGTGCTGTCGCGCAGATCGCTCAGCGTCTGGTTGACCTTGGTGGTGGCGGTTTCGCCGGCATCGTTGATCATCCGCGCCAGCTCGTTGGAATTTTCGAGCATGGTGCGGGTGAAGTCGAAGCCCTTAGCCTCGATCGCGCTGACAGCGGATTGCGTTGCCTTCTGCACCTGGCCCGTGAATTCGGCGCTCTTCGCCGACAGGGCGGAGAGGAGGGTGCTGGAATTGGCGTCGAGAATGCGCGTCATCTCGGCGGCGCGGCTTGAGACCGACAGCGCGATCTCATTGGCCTTGCCGGTGAAGCCGCGCGACACTTCGGCGCTGACGCCGAGCAGCGTGCGTTCCACTTCAGTCGAGCTCTGCTTCAGCGTGCTGCCGATGCTGGCCGAAACCGTCGTCAGCACGCGTTCGGCTTCGCCGGTGGCGGCCCGGAGCGCTTCAGTGGAGGCGCTGGTCAGACTGGTCAGCGACTTTTCCGCTTCGCCCGAATGGGTGCGGACGGCATCGGAGATTTCCGCGATCTTGGCGGTCAGCGTATCGGCCACCGCCTTGCCGCGGGTTTCGAGATGGTTGGTGGCGGCATCCGAACGCGTGGTGAGGAATTCGACCACGGTATGGGTGCGGGTCTCCAACTGCTGGGCGACCTGTTCGCCGCGTTCGGCCAGAGCATCGGTCGCGCCGCGGGTGCGGCCTTCGACCTGAGCGGCGACCCGCTCGGCCCATTCGACCAGCGTTTCGCCGGCCGCACGGGCGCGGCTCTCGATCTGGCCGGTCACGGAATCTGTGCGCTCAGCCAGCAGGTTGGCCGCACTGATGGCGCGGGCTTCAATCTGGCCGCTGACCGCGTCAGTGCGTTCGGCGAGCAGTTCCGCCGCCGTCCGGGCGCGAGCTTCGATCTGGCTGGTGATGCTCTCGGTGCTCTCCGCCAGCAGGCTGGCCGCGGTGCGCGTGCGACCCTCGACCTCATCGGCCAGGCCATGCGTGCGTTCGAGCAGGATGTCGCTCGCCGTGCGGACGCGGCTTTCGACATTCATGGTGGCGGCATCGACGCGATCGACGAGGAATTCGCCGGCGGTCTTGGCGCGGCCTTCGATCTGCTCGGCGAGGTTCTGCGCGCGCTCGATCAGAAGGTCGGTGGCCGAGCGGGTGCGGCCCTCGAATTGTGAGACGGCGCCTTCGGTGCGCTCGGTGAAGAATTCACCGGCGGTCTTGGTGCGGCTCTCGATCTGATCGGCGAGATTGGTGGTGCGGGTGATCAGAGCATCGGCCGCGAGCTTGGTGCGGTCCTCGATCTGCGTGGTCATCTTCTCGGCGCGGTCGAGCAGGAAGTCGGCGACGAGCTTGGAGCGCGCCTCCATCATCTGCGCGGCAGTATCCGAATTCTCGGTGATCATGCGAGCCGCGGTTTCCGAACGCTCCGAGAGCAGGCGGGCGGCGGTGTGGCTCTTGTCTTCAACGAGCTCCGACACCTTGGTGACGCGATCGGTGATCAGGTCCACCGCCAGCTTGGTGCGGGTCTCCATCGTCTGGGCGGCGGTGTCGGATTTCTCCGCCATCAGCTGCGCAGCGGCGGTCGAGCGCTCGGTCAGCAGATCCGCTGCGGAGGTGGACCGCTCGGTCAGCAATTCCGCTGCCGACGATGAGCGTTCGGTGAGCAATTGCGCCATGGTCGCCGACCGTTCGGTCAGCAACTTGACGACATTGTCGGACCGCTCGGTCAGCAGCTGGGTGACCGTCTCGGTGCGTTCGGTGAGGAGCTGGGCGGCAGCGCCGCTCTTGACCTCGACCTGCTCGGTTACCTGAGTGATGCGGTTGGCCAGCGCGTCGGCAGCGGCGCGGCCGCGCGTTTCCAACTGCTGCGTGACGGTTTCGGTGCGGCCGATCAGCAATTCCTCGAACTTGCCGATGCGGGTATCGAGGCTGGCGGCGATCTCCTCGGCACGGTTGCCGAGGGCACCATCGATCTCCTGGCTCTTGGCAGCAATTGCGTCTGCAAGGGCAGCGGCGCGCGAATTGATCGCGCCGGTGACGTCGCTGATCCGGGTATCGAGGGCGGCGACGACTTCCTTGCCGCCATCGGCGAGGGTCTTGGCGATTTCGAGCACACGACTGGACAGGGCGTCGTTCAGGCCCTGAGTGCGGCTGTCGAGCGCTTCGGAGAAGCGCACGAGGCGCAGGTCGAGCGCGTCGGTGATCTCGCCGGTCTTGTTGCCGATCTTGCTGTCGAATGTGTCGATGCAGGCGCGCATCGTGCCGGACAGGCTTTCGGTGCGGTCTCCAAGGCGCTCAACGAGTTCGGCGCCATGTGTCTTTACGGTGCGATCGAATTCGCCGAGATGACGGGTGATCAGATTGCCCAGCGTGGACGAGTCATTGGCAATGCGCTCGGCGAGGGCGGCGCCGCCATGATTGAACATGTTCTCGAAGGATTGCAGGCGGCTTTCCAGCGTTTCCTTCAGGGCGTCGCCATGCGTGCCGATGGTGGTGGCGATGGTGTCGGCCGAACCGCTGAAGGTCGCCATCACCTCTTCGCTGCGCGAGAGAATGGTCTCGGTGATGGTGGTGCCGGTCTCCTCGAATTTCCGCACGACGTGATCGCCGCGCAAGGTGAGGTCGACCAGGAGGCCGTCGCCGGTTGCGCGCAAAGCGGTGGTCACTTCGTCGCCGCGCAGCATGATGGCTTCGGCCGCCTCGGAGGAGGTCGCCAGCATCTGCGCGGAGATGTCCTGCGCACGCTCGTTCATCTGCTCGGTGAGGGCGGTCGCGCGACGCTGGAAATCGTCAGTGACGTTGGCGAGCCGCAGCTGCATCATCTCCATGAGATTTTGCGACAGCACGTCGAATTCCTCGGCGACATGCTCGGTCTTGAAGGCGAGGCTGGCATTCAGCCGCTCGGTCGCCGAGTCGATGGCGTTGGTGGTCGCCTGGCCGGAGGTTTCGATCTGGCTCGCCGCCGACAGGCTGATATTTTCTACAGCCTGCACGGTCTGCTGCGCGGTGCGCTCCAGCCGCTCGAGGATTTCGCCGCCGCGTTCGCCAAGATGCGCCAGCATCTCATCGCTGATGCGGCTGAGCGCCGCCGCAATATGTTCGCTCTTTTCGGCGAGTTCCCGGGTGATGCCCTCGGTCGCCGTGCTGACCTGCTGGGCGACCTGATCGCTGATGCCGGTGATGTCCTGATTGAGGTCGAGGTGAACGCCGGTGATGGCGTTGCGCACCTGTTCGGCCTGGCCGATCAGGCTGTCGCGCTGCGCCGCCAGATCGTCGAGCAGGCCGCGAATACGCACTTCATTGTCGTTATAGGCGCGCTCGAGCGCGGCGACTTCGTTTTGTACGAGCACTTCCAGCTCGGCCGCGCGCGCCAGAGCGCGCTCGACGCCATCGCCCATCGCGGCGACTTCACGGCGAATCGCATGACCCACCGTCACCAGCGATTCGCGCGCGACGCCTTCCGGCTCGGCCATGCGGATTGCCACTTCGGCCATCGATTGCGTGAGCATCCGCATTTCCTGCGAACGCGCGACCATATGGGCGATCGCAAAAAAGAATCCGAGCGGCGCAACGAAAGTCACCACCAGCGCCAGCAGCGCCGGCGCAAAGTTCTCCTGCAATTGCGGCAGGAACGACGTTGTCAGCACAGCCGCCATCACCAGCCAGATCGCGGAGGCGATTGTCGCCAGCACGTAATATTTGCGGGTGGAAGGATGCGCTTGCGCCGCCTGTAGAATGCGGCCGGCCGAACGCCAGTCGTCATTGGCCGGATCGCCCGGCTCGACATCGAGATTTTGATCGTCCTGGAACATATCCTGCGAGGCGACCACCGGTTCCGGCGCTGTCGTATGCCGCGGTTCAGCCGGCTTCACTGGTCCGACTTCGGCATTTTGTGGCGGAACCGAGGGCGCTTTTGCGGCGGCAACCGCGGCTTTGCGCTCCGCATCCCGAACATTCAGGGCTTCCTGAATGGCGGACATCGCCGCTTCCGTCGGGTCCTGAGCTTTTCTTGTGTTGTTCGACATTTTGCCGCCTCACCTGACGCCACTAACAAAAAGCAATTCACGACCCGGCCAGGCATTCCCCCCGAGCGCGTCCCGCTTACAGACTACGCCGCTCCCGCATCCTAGCGGGAGGCCCTGCCGAATAGAATATCGGGTTTTAAGCCCTTTTTAATCATCGTTAATTTGTGTGAACGGAGTCTGTGCAGTTTTGGCACAGGAAGCGATGGAACAAGGGTCAGCGATGCCCGTTTGTTAACTATTGTGTCGGTTTCGCCGGTGGGAATGGTGTTCCTCAATGCGTTTTTACCTCTTTTTGGTCGATACCGCGCCAAACTCCTCATCCAATAGGAGCCAAAAGAGCTCCGGGAGGCAGTGTTATGGTTGAATGGACCGTTGCGGGGTTACGTCCCGTGGCCGCGCCCTCGCTTGTTCCCGAGGCCTGCCCGATCGATCTCGCCCATCTCTCACGTATGACCATGAATGATCGCGAGCTTGAGCGCGAAGTTCTGGCGCTGTTCGATCGCCAGATGGGCATGATCATGGAGCGGATTGAAAGCGCGACGCCGCCTGTTGCGGCCGCTGCTGCGCATACGCTGAAAGGCTCAGCCAGCGGCATCGGCGCGTGGCAGGTAGTGGCTGCTGCTGCAGCTGTGGAAAACGCCGCCAAGGGCAGGGCGCTGAGTGATTGGCCGGAGCGGATCGCCGGTCTTAACCAGGCCGTGCGACAGGCCCGGTGCGGTATTTCCGAGATCCTCGACACGGAATGATAGATCAGCCCCCGTCCTGCGTCGGCTTTCATTGATATCCACAGCCTGATGCACTGGCAGCGCCCATGCCGGCCGCTTGCGCAGCGCTGGTCTTTTCCAGATTGCGGTATATAACGATCCCAAACTGGCGATCCGAACGCTGGTGCCCGCATCTTTCCAGAGTCAGGTTCCAATCTCCGCAATGGCCAAGATTACGTTTATCGATCATGGAGGCGAAAGCCGCACCGTCGACGCCGAAACGGGTGCCACCGTCATGGAGACGGCGATCAAGAACAGCATTCCCGGCATTGAAGCTGAATGCGGCGGCGCCTGCGCCTGCGCGACGTGTCACGTCTATGTAGATGAAGCCTGGACCGAGATCGTCGGCGCGCCGTCGCCGATGGAAGAGGACATGCTCGACTTCGGTTTCGATGTGAAACCCAATTCGCGTCTGTCCTGTCAGATTAAGGTGAGCGACGAACTCGACGGTCTCGTGCTGCGGACGCCCGAACGCCAGGCGTGAAGTGATTCAACCGGCGGATCAGCGCGCCGGTTGAATGTGACATCATCACACAAATTCAAAAAATAGAAACGCGCCGTGAGTGCATCGCGCTGCAACTCATGCAGCGCGCATCACGGTATCAGCGCGTGACCGGGGGCAGCGGCATCAGCGGCGGTAGCTGTTCGACCTGCACCTGTTGCGGTGTCGGCAATTCAAGAATGTTGCGCAACACTGGCAAGGCCGCATCCGCCATCGCCGCGTGACCTTCGGCGGTCGGATGCACGGCGCCGCCATAGACCGCGCTGGTCGCGCCCCAGGTGGCGTCATGCAGATCGCTCGGCTGCAAATTTGGTGACACGCCTTCGGGGAAGGTCATCGCCGTGAAATAACTGTCATTGGCCGTCCGGATCCAGCGGGCGCGCGAGGCATAGGGACGGAAATCGCGGGCGCGCAGGCTGCAGCGCAGCGGATCGCTGGCGGCCACCGCCGGATTGGTTTCGAAGCTCTCGCCATTCTCAAGGAAACATTCGCGATCGAAGGCCGGGTCCTCTGCGCTGCGTGCACAGAAGCCGTGATTGGCGAAGTCCTGCATATGCGTATCGACAAATGTCATGCGATCGGTGAAGGCATCGCGGCAGGCGCCCGGCGTATCGCAGGTGGCGAGCGCGCGTAAGCGTGGGAAGAAGCTGCCCTCGACGAATTCCGAAACGTCGCGCAGGCGCTTGGCATCGACATTGAAGGCCGGATGGACATCGAAGCCGCCACGGCCGCCGCGGCAAACCTGGCCACCGTCGGTCGCCGCCGGATTACCATAGGTCACATAGATCACGCGCTGCAGATTGCCGCCAAGATGCGGCTTCAGTGCCGCGCGCAATCTGGCAAAGCCGTCAGGCAGATCATTGACGAGCGCACGCTGGGCATCGGCGATGTCGGTGATCAGGCCGCCCTTCTCGAATAAAGCGCGTTCAGTGGAGGCTTCGGTGATGACATTGGCGACCAGACCGGAAAAGCCGATGTCGTTGGCGCCGATGGTAAGAAGAATGGCGTCAAGCTTGCGGTCCTTGTCGGTCTTGCGGGCGAGTTCAAGCGCCTCGGTCAGCCGCGCCATCTGGGCCGGGGCTGATGTCGTGCAGCGCCCGATGGCCGGACATTCGCGCGCGCGCATGGCGTTGAAAAAGCCGTTCTCGATGGTCGAGCCGGAACAGGCGAGCGGCAGGAAGGTCACCGCGATATGCGGGTTCTCGATCGCAAGCGCCAGTGCCGCCCGCACCTGATAGCCATAGAGCGAGCGGTGACAGGTGGCGCTCCACCAGCGGGCATTCAGCTTCGCCCAGTCCGAGGAGGCATTGCCGCTGCCGCTGGCCAAAGCCGGATCGCAGGCGCGGCTGCCCTTGAAGCCGAGCCGACCTGGCCGGAAATATTCCGATG
>Ga0164243_10000983_pt1 | contig 49621 bp, 45 predicted proteins | sample OricompcompostOP_FD_108781 | JGI IMG/M metagenome (GOLD analysis project Ga0164243, IMG submission 108781) | Organic Plus compost microbial communities from Emeryville, California, USA - Original compost - Organic plus compost (OP) | ecosystem: Engineered > Solid waste > Mixed feedstock >... | reverse complement strand
GTTTTCGGCCGCTAACCCTGGCTTTCATAGGGCCATTGGTTTTACCGGGAATGCGGTCGCTGCCTTTTTGTAATTCTATGTCCTGCAGCAGCCGGAGAACAGAACTGTCTTTGAGCGGCGTTTTGATAGCCTGCTGATCAAAATAATATTTGGGTGATTTGGTGAGCAGAAAAATATATTCATGAGATTTAGTGCAACGATCCATTACGCTTTCAGGAAGCGGATTTGGTTTATGCCAGATGATATCCTGGCGTAAGTACCAACCAGCATCTCTTAAAGCAAAAGCCAGCATCCAGGGTAGGCCGATCAAATCTTTGGCCTTGAGTGTAGGGTGTTTTCCTGTAGTTGGTATTCCGAACCGTGATGTATGTGTAGATGGTTTACCAAATTCCGTATGCTTTGCCTGATACAATGGATCTTTACCCGCCTTTCCCGATCCCCAATAGGCATCTCCGATATTTAACCAAACAGTTCCATCTGGTTTGAGAATCCTTTTCACTTCTGCAAATACCTCGACCATTTTCAATAAGTATTCTTCAGGAGTAGGTTCTAATCCATATTGTTCTTCAATGCCATAATCCCGAAGTCCCCAATACGGCGGGCTGGTCACACAACACTGTACAGATGCATCCGGCAGCATTTTCATGCCCCGGATACAGTCCATATTATGTATGGTGTTGGTGGCCAGCATCTGTTATTTTTTTAACCCCTTGTTTTTATCAGGTGAAACAATTCGGGGTTGTTGACTATGCTTTAAGTTTTGCGTATAGGGTGTTAAATCAGTGAAACCTGTTTTATCAAGCAATTGGACAAACTGTTCTTCGGTGATGTTCTTATTATCCCATCCTGCCATTTCTCTAAGCAGGTTGTTAAAGGAGGACAGGGCTTTCCATCCATCATCGTATGCGCTCAGCTTAGGAACCTTCTGGCCTTTTATGTCTTCCCATTCAATGGAAATTTCTCCTGCGGTACCGTCATCAGGATGATACAAGCCGATCATGATCGTAGGCTTTGCCAAATCCCTGTCTGTCGCATACCAAGCTTTTGAAAAGCGGTAGTAGGCCCGTGTCAGTTCCTCTTTCTTTTGAATTGTTTCCTTCATTAAATAATTTTTTGAAATAGTTTAGAAAAGCGTTGCCTGGTGCTGCGATTCCAGCGGGTAATTGCCAGTCAGCACTTCAATTTTTTTCTTGTTGCTTTTCAGCTTTGCTGTTACCGAAACTGTTTGCTCAAAACTTAGAGTGTACCAATTGTGTCCTTTGGTATATTCTTCCAGTAGACTGGATGGATAAGAGGATAGCAGAAATTTTCCCTGTATGGTTGATAATAACTGTAACAAATCCTCAAAATCCTTTTTGGTGTAACCCTTATAATGCCCCATGTTGGAATTGAAGTAAGGCGGATCGCAATAAAAAAAGGATTCGTTATTATCTCTTGACCGGATGATGTACAATGCATCTGCATTCTCCAGTTGTACTTTTTCTAGCCGCCGATTGTATATTTCAGTAAATTCAGTTTTATTAAAATAAATTTTTCGGGAGGTGCTGTCTGCTTCCAAATCGTATCCCCATACATTATCCAGCTTGCCGGAAAATCCCTGTGAAGAAAGCACCCATACCGCCCATGCTCTTTTTACAGGATCAAACAGTTCAGGATTACTATAAATCACCCAGGCATGTTTATGTAATCTTCTGCTGTGCAGGGTGTCATTGATCTCAGCGATCAGTTTGTCAAATTGATTTTTGATCACGCGGTAAAAGTTGATCAGTTCGCCATTCATGTCATTAAGAAGTTCTACAGGGGATGGTTTCTTGGCAAAGAACACAGCGGCGCCACCACAGAATGGTTCTGCGTACAGGGTATGCGGCGGGATAAGCTCTATAATTACAGGAGCGAGCTTCTGTTTTCCTCCATAATATGTAATGGGCGTCTTCATTTACATCTGTTTTTTACATACGGTATCGGTTTGTTTTTTGCGGTTGTTGAGTAGACGACTGACCGTAACCTTCTTTTGCCAGCCGCTTTACTGCTTCTCGGTAATCCCCGCCACATTCCAGCATTGCATATACTGCGTAGGGCAGGTAACCGGCGCGTGGAATAAAGTCGGTGCTGGTACTGAACACCGAGAAATAATTAAGCTCATGATTAAAGCTGCCGGAGCTGCGTTTGTCCGTTTCTCCCGGCCTTCTGAAATACGTTCTTTTAGATGTTTGATCCACCATTATCCATCCATGCTTTTGCAGCAGTCCGATCACATCACCCCGCAGGTTGTAATCGTCCAGGGGGCTTAGCTCCCCTGCGGGACGCATTTTAGGCGGACGCCGTTCTATTTGTTTTTCCTGGTATTGGTTAAAGCTCCTGCCAGCAGCCAATATAAGGTTCCGTTCCTCCGGTGAAATCTCCGGGATTCTGGTAAAATCATGCTGCAAAAAACGGTAGCCCGGAGTGGGCGGAACAAGGACATAACCACCTTGGCCCCTTGTTTCGATCAACACTTTTATTTTCTCTTTAGGATGGATCGCCTTTTCTTCTGCTGTTGTAGGCCGCCTGGCAAGCGGTTGATTCGGTTCTATCTCTCTGCAACGGTAATACAGATGATGACCACCCGACCGGGATTGTGCTATAACCAGATTCTTAACTAATCCGGAACCAGATGCTTCGATATTGCAAAGCAGCCTTTCCAGCAACTGATCCCGGAGATCATACTTGGAATCTATGTCTATTACTTCCAGGTTGTCGCTAACTGTTCCTGTTACTATAGCCAGACCATGTGCAGCAGGATGATGGAACATCCGGGTGAGTTGCTCAGCGCTCGCCGGTTTCTCCTGAAAGTCTTTCCATTTTATCAGGCTCTGTTTTAGTGCATCTGTTGCGATCACGGAGAGTCCCCACTGACGATATTGAAGCGCAGTTGCTAACAGATCGCTCATATTATATCGCCTTTCCTTTTTTGTTCTCGCCTGTCTGCACGACCCTTGGTCTTTTATTTGGTTTTAAGGAATCAACAGCTTGCGCATCATTCTTTTTTTTTACCGCGTCTCCATTTTCCTGCATGGTGGTATTAACATTGAAAGATTGCTCCTGTTGGGATCCTTTGACAAAACTGACACTGGACTCTCTTGTGTTTTTTTCCTGCTGGATGCGTTGGCGGGCTTCTTCCGTTCTGAATTGATCATGGTAGAGTGGTTTGCCTGCCGTATCCAGGAAAGTAACAGTATTTCGTTCGGGATTGGCTCTCATATAAACCACCTTGTGCTGTTCCTGATTAACGGGAGTCAGTTCTATCTCCCGGCCTTCTGTCATATAAGCGGCAGCAGTTATTTTTTGTTTACCAGAAGAAAGTTCTACGAAAGCAAAATCGTTTAATTTACCTGCCAGATCGTAATCACCAAATCGCTTGGTCAGGTGATTGCCGCTGTCTGTCTTTTGCGCAAAATCAAGTTGTATCCATTGACCGTATCGGTCACCAGTTTCATCATAATAGGTTTTAAGAACGGCACGGGGATGCTGTTGGTCCATCATCAGGATATAGGCTTCGTTCATGGTAATGCGGTCGCTGGCCTTGAACCATTGCTCTACTGTTGTTCCATCTTCATTATACAGGGTTCCTTTGAAACCGTTGTAATAACCTTTGCTTTCGTTAATCTTGATCTCCGGTGCAAAATCCATTCTTTTATTCTCAATGACTTCTGAAGTGAAAAGACGCACTTCAGTTTTTCCGCCTGCAAGCGCTTCATCAATTTCTTTATTGAAGCGGTCGCCAAAACCGGCGTTGCCAATTCTTTTTTTCAAAGCATCCATATTTTCAATAACAATAGCTTGTTCCATAAAAAGAAATTTAAAAGTGAATAATGTGGTTATCGCCTCATCCCTTTGCTTTGGGTGGCAGGCATTTGTACACGGTGTTTCACCGGCAGTTTGCGGACAATGGCTTTGGCCTGCGAGACAGCGGCTTCGGTTTGCTGTTGTCGTTTTAAAGCTTTAGCATTGTTCTGAGTAGTTCCGTTCGCAGATAACTGCTGTTGGGAATCGTTTAAGGATTTATACCTGCCGGTTTGTGGGTCACGAGCATATAACCTGGTGGCGTTGGTAGTGGATGAATAAGCGGGTTGAGGAGGAAACAAGGTGTTACCAGCTCTCGCTATTGCCCTGAATGCGATGGCAATTGAGTTGCCTGCAAATACCAAAACGTTCCGTGTTAAACGCACAAAGGGATTGGGATAAATCTGTCGCAGCAGGTTACGATGCTGGCCACGCAGCACACGCATTTCCGCCTTTTCAAAAAGGTTAAGCGGTCTGGTTTTATGTTTATCACGGATATGTTTAAAGATATCCCGCTTGGCTTTTAGAAAGTCGCGATCATACACAATTTTACGACCGTACCGTTCGGTCAGCTTATCTTCTACCCGCTTCCATGTAGCCATATCTCGGGCGATCCGATTTTGCTCTGCTGTTTTATGTATCTCCATACATCAATCTTTTAAAGTGAATAAATCGGGTTATTCGCCGGCGGCATTATCAACCGGATCCTGTGACAGTTTCTTTGCCCGCAGGATATCTTTGCCCTTTAACTTGCAGGCCAGCACCCGGTCGCCGTTTTGTTCAAATACTTCAATGGAGAAGTGCTTGTTGTCTGCAATGGTGAACTGGTCAAAAGCCAGCACCAGCATGGTACGCTGAACGCGACCTGTTGCAGCTTCATTTTCCACGTGAGTATAAAGCGGATGAATTTCTTTCTCCGTTACGGAAGTGCGCCTGGATCTTCTTTTATCACGCACATAAGTGCGGGTAAAATCTACCTGGTAAGGAATAGGCGCAACATTAACAAGGGAAAGCTGGAAGAACAATACACCTTTCACGAAGTATGCGCCCTGTATGGCCAATTGAGCACCGCCGATGCGTTTGGATCGAGGTCTACCCCGCAGCGGTTTAAGTCCGGCAATCAGCGCTGCATAACGAGCCACCTGCGCATCATTGAGCCGGTTAGCCGTAAATGCTACCGGCGCTTTTTCATCCTGACTTGACGTAAGATTATTCAAATCAATGGTCAGGTGCGGTGGTAGCGGATTGTACGTTATGTTAAAAGCATACACTTGCCCGTCTGCTGTGAATACATGAAGATTGGAGGGTTTCATGCTATCATTGGCTGCTTTCAGCTTCAGCACATTGCTGACACCCTTTACTGTTTTGGTCAGGACGTCCCTGCTGCCCCTATCCACACTTTTAATGGCAGTGGAAAAAATAAGCACGCTGGTTTCGTTCGTTGTGATCGGTAAATCCATCGGGTGAATGCTGCGCGGCACTGATGATTGTCCCTGAGCAAATGATACAGTGCAGTACAACAGGCCGAGGAAGAATAAATAGCTTTTTCTAAAATGGTTTTGCATAATGTATTTTTTTGAATGAGAAAATCAGGAATTGCTTTTATCCGGTGCAAGCAACAGCGGGTGGCCCGCTTTTACCATGACTTTAATGAGCTTGACTTTTCTGGATAGCAGATTTTTGGCAGCTTCAATACCTGCCGCAGCAGCCTGCGCGCCAACGGAAGGATCCAGCGTTCCCATATTGAGGGTTTGAAGCGCCCGTTCGGAACTTTCTTTGGAGGCATCACGGTTGATGCTGCCGGGAATACGGATGCCAGGCAGCCCATCCATATCATAAGCGATCAGTGATACCGGGAAAATGGAGTTGCCGTAACGGATGGAGTTAATAGCTACTTCCAGCCGCTCTCCATTCAGCGTACAAATACCGAATACAAAACTTCCTTTGGGGATGAGTTGTTCCTGCACATAAGCATCCTGCTCCAGCCGGATTTTAATGGTCGCACCGCTTACGAGCGTTTGGCTTTCATGAACAGCAGCCAGCAATGCATTTTGTTCATCGGCAGGAGCTGCCTCCTCATCATAAAATCCATCATCGGACCGGCTTATGATTGATCGTGGTCTGCCGGGGTCATCCAGTAAATCGCTCACTTCTTTTTCAGGTACCGCACTAACCGGGTACACTGCTTTTTTGTTTTCAAGAGATTGCTTCCTGATGCGCTGCCGGACCCGTTCAGGATGCTGCACATCGAGGATTTTGTCCATCAGGGAAGATGCCTGTGCCAGTTCCGGATCGGAAGCAGTCGATTGGCCGGAGATGGATTGCATCATGGCTTCCAGGCGTTGCAGTTCCGGTGAGTCGTCGACAGATGATGTGTTGTGAGGCGTATCTGCAACAAGTGTGTCCGGGGTCTGCAGCGTTCGCTCCAGTTGTGCAATTTTTTGTTCCAGTTCTGCTTCGGGTGATTGCCGGAGTTGTTCCTCCAGCGGAGCCGTTGAGGGATACTCCGGTATGGAAGTGGAATAATTAAAATTATCAGGCTCAGCCGATGGTAACATTTTCGTGGTATCCACCGGCATCCATGCTGCAAAAGGATCATTCATCTCGTTTCTTCTCTGTTCTTCAGAATCCTTTTCTGCCTGCTGATAGAGGCTGAGCTTATCGGTTGGTTTGTGATCGTCCAGCAACGGATCGGGCAGCGTGGTGCTGAGAGCGCTGGAGCGGGAGGTCTGCGCCTGGCTTTCTCCTTTACCACCGCCGAGTGAATAAAAGAGCAGCACGATAAAAGGAATGGTCAATACAGGCAGCATGATCAGGAATTTTCGTTTTCGTTCTTCGATGAGTTGTTTGTCTTGTTCCATTTTTTTTCTTTTTAGTGATGAGGAAATGATTGCCGGGATAGTTTTTCTGCGAAATCCAGGCTGTCCATGAAGCCGGGCCTTTCTTTCAGAAATCGTTCATATTGTTTTTTGCCCTCCGGTGTCCGTATCAGGCTGTCTAAATGCTGCCGGAAGCGATGAAAGACCATTGTGTCGGTTGCACCCGGCGCCGGAAGTTCCGGTGGCGGGTGGATGAGTGGAGGTAATGGCTCAGGTGTAGAAAGGCCGGGAGACGTTGCTACATTGGAAGCGGGTCTAAACAGTTGCAGGATGCTAAGCGTACTGCAACTGCCCATTACCAGGCAAAGGATAAATAAAAATCGTTTTTGTTGCCTGGCTTGCCAGTGTTTCGTCTTTGCCTGCAACCGGTCTGCCCACTTGCGTTGTAGGGATTGCAGCCGAATTGCGATCACCTGTAATAACCCGGTTGATGGCCGGAGCTTCGGGATTCTTTTATTTCGGTTGAACATGGTTTATCGTTTGGTAGTGGAAAGAATGCTGTTATCTATGGTGAACCATTTTTCAATGAGAAAACCATGAGGGTTGTTGTCGGTGCGCTCGTTCAGCTCGCGCAGGTAACCTTCGGTAACGAGCTTGCGGATAATGGTAGCGCTGGAGCGAATTATTTGTTGCTTGCCATAATAGCGGAAGTAATAAGGATACTGCGTTGTGTTCAGGGCGATGCTGTCGCAAGTCACCAACTGGCTCACATTCCCGCTAACGGCGCTGGTATAAAATCCCTTTTCTTTAAGCGCATCGTATTGTTGCTTGGCGCTTTCGTCGGCTAAGTACAACGCCCGGCGGATGTTCGCTTCAATAGCCTTTTCATCGGGGGAGAAGGACAAGAAATATTCATGAAACATACGGATATGATCCCTTGCTTCTACCGGCAGGTTTTCTTTCCTATTGGAAGCGGTGGCTAAGAGTGCCTTACCATTGGCGATCACATATATTTTTTGCTGCGCTTCGCTAACTTTTTGCATACAGTAGTACACACAAAAGCCACAAAGCATCATGCTGGCAAGAATCAGTACGGCAGTAAACAGCCTGACGTGCTTAAAGGCTGTATCAATGTTTTTGAGTTGTTGAATCATATTTGTTCCTGTTATGGTTAAAAAGCAGGAACAAAAGTGGTCTTATTGAAAAGCTATTATGGTGAGATATTGGTAGGTAGGAAAAAATAAAAACAGCGCAGTTATACTGCCAACTAACTATGACTGTAGTTGTCTAGGGTTTCTAATTTTCAAGCAACAAACATCTGTTACTATTACGAATTAGGAAGTGGGTTATATAAGATAGCAATTTTGATTAATTTTAAATAGTGGATCACTCTATTGAGATGCTTTCAGTAGCGATATACACTAATTGCTATCTTTATATATATTCAAAAAATCTGCTATTCGGAAAGAATAATCGTATTTTGTAAAAATAATAAGGTGAATTTAAAATTGACAAGTAATCCTAAAGGCTCTGTTTGGCATCGTTGGGAGCCTCATATTCATACGCCAGGCACGGTATTGAATGACCAGTTTGCCGGCGCCGACCCTTGGAGCGATTTCTTGGCTAGGATTGAGCAATCTTCTCCCGTGATTAAAGTTTTAGGCATAACCGATTATTACAGTATTGAGAACTATGCAAAAGTGTTAGAGGAGAAGCGAAAAGGACGATTGAATGATGTTGAATTAATATTTCCCAATGTTGAATTAAGATTTCTTACTGGTACGGCGAAAGATGCTGCTATAAACGGACATCTTTTAGTTTCTCCTGACGACCCTGAACATATAGAAAAGGCTAATCGTTTCTTACAGGAGCTTGAATTTTCCGTAGGAACGGAAAAATTCAGATGCAATAAAGCTGATTTAATCAGGCTGGGACGATTCCATGACAAAAATGCCTCTGATAATTTTACTGCATTGCGCATTGGCACAAATCAATTCAAGGTTACGTTCCCACAATTAGAAACAGCGTTCAAGGCAAGTGCTTGGGCAAGGGAGAATATCCTTCTGGCTATATCTGGCAATACAGGGGATGGGACATCCGGTCTTAATAACGATGCTACGTTTAGTTCAACAAGGCAGCATATTGAGAGAACGGCGCAGATTATTTTTGCTGCAAGCGAAAAGCAAAGAACTTTTTGGTTAGGCAAAGGTGCAGATAACTTGGAGAAGTTGGTCGAGAAATATGGCGGCTGTAAGCCCTGTATTCATGGTTCCGATGCGCATACACATGATAAAATTGGGAATCCGGACCTGAATAGATATACATGGATTAAAGGTGATTTGACCTTTGAGTCTTTACGACAAATTTGTATTGAACCCGCAGATCGTGTTATTGTTAGTTCAGCCCCACCTAATAATCAGATTTCATCAAATATTATTGAAGGCATTACTGTCAACAATGCCGATTGGATAACGCCGACTATTATTGATCTTAATGCAGGTTTAGTCGCAATAATAGGTGCGAGGGGATCAGGTAAAACGGCCTTAGCCGATCTAATTGCGGTTGGAGGTACTGCCATTTCTTCCCAACTAAGTGATACCTCTTTTGTCAATCGTGCCAAAGATCATTTAGAAAATGTTGAGGTCACATTAGGATGGCAGACAGGAAACGCAACTTCGCAGACAGTAGGAAATATCGAATTTGAAGATTTGTGGGATACACCTCGCGTTCAATACTTATCCCAACAATTTGTTGATAGGCTGTGCTCTTCTGAAGGGATGACAGATGAGTTAATGAATGAAATTGAACGCGTAATATTTGTTTCGCATCCACAGGAAGATCGCTTGGGGATGTCAGATTTTAAGGAGCTTTTGTCGCAACGAGCGGCAATTCCAAGACAAGAGAGAAAAAATCAGCAAGAAATAATTGATAATTCTTCTAAAGAGCTTACTAATGAAAGAATTAAAAGAATTAACTTACCCGGATTACAAAAAAAATTAACTGAAAAAGAGACTCTGATTAAAACAGATAAAGATAATCGTCAAAAGTTAATAACAACGGGAAATAATGCAAGATTGACCGAATTTCAAAATGTTTCAACTGCACTCGATAAAGTAACCGTATTATTAGAGCAGGCTAAAAGAAAAAGGCAATCACTTGGTGAATTAAAGCAAGCGATTGAAAAAGCAAGATCATCTACTTTCCCTGATTATGCAAAAAAGTTGTCAAACAATTATTCTCAAGCCGGGTTAAATACTATTCAATGGAAAGAATTTGAAGTTGATTTCAAAGGGGATGTATCAAAGATTATCAATGAAGAAATTACCAAAGCGGATAAGGCTATATCAGATATAAGAGGAACTCCTTTAACCATTACAAAATATGATGCAACATCCTTGCTTCCTGCTGGAGTTGAGCTAGAAAAGGTGAGTTTTGAAACTCTTACCCATGAAGCAGGGAGATTAAAATATTTGATTGGCGTAGATAGTGAAAAAGGCAAACAATATACGCGCTTAAGTGATAAAATAGTTAAGGACGAGTCCGAACTTGATAAAGTAAAAAAGGAAATCGCTGATGCAGAAGGCGCAGCAGATCGTTCGAGAAATATTCAAGAAGTAAGAAAGCAGGCATACAATGAACTATTTAAAGCTATCATCGAAGAAGAAAAGCAACTCACCGAGCTCTATCGACCTTTAATGAATAATCTAACAAACCAAAAAGGCTCTTTATCTAAACTTACTTTTAAAGTCCAACGAATAGCTAATATCAGTGAATGGGCGACAGTTGGGGAAGACCTTCTTGATCTGAGAAAAAATGGACCATTCAAAGGGAAGGGTACCCTTTTTAGTCATGCAACTAATGAACTTAAAAAGATTTGGGAAACCGGAACGGCTGATGAAATTTCAGAGGCAATGGTGAAATTTAGACAAGATCACGAACAAGCTATTTTGGAACACGCGCAGGTTGAAAAGACAGATCAAATTGGTTATGCGAATTGGCTCAACAGAGTTTCAAACTGGTTGTATTCAACAGATCATATCACGGTCAATTATAGTGTTCAATATGACAGTGTTGATATTAGGCAACTATCTCCTGGTACTCGTGGCATTGTCTTGCTGTTACTTTATCTTGCGATCGATAAAGAAGATGACCGTCCTCTTATCATAGATCAGCCGGAAGAAAACTTAGATCCAAAATCAATTTTTGATGAACTTGTTCCTTTGTTCAGAGAAGTAAAAAATAGAAGGCAAATTATCATTGTAACCCATAACGCCAATTTAGTTGTGAATACAGACGCAGATCAGGTAATCGTTGCAAATTGTGGTCCCCATAGACCAAATCAGCTCCCGGAAATTACTTATGAGAGCGGCGGTTTAGAGAACTCCAAAATCCGACAGTTTGTATGTGAAATACTTGAAGGCGGCGAAGAAGCCTTTAAAGAACGTGCGAAACGTCTACGAGTTTCTGTTTAGGGATAAGTGATGTTATAGGTGCATTATTAGCTTACCGGCAATCGTTTTGCATCGTATAATGATGGTTGTTAGTTACAAAATAAAGTGATTTATTTATCCGGGCAGTTCAGCCGTAGCTTTTCCGTTCATCCGATCATTTACCAAACGGGCGATGAAAGCGGTGAATGGTTGTATTTTCTGCTGTACGCTGGCTTGTTCCAACGCCTGCATATATTGTTTGCGGCTTTCTACCGGTATTACTGTCCACGGATAGCCGCCTGAGGCCAGCATTACATTCATCAGGAAACGCCCCATTCTTCCATTGCCATCCATATAAGGATGAATGAACACAAAAATAAAATGACCTAAAACCGCTCTTACCGCAGGTTCAGTTTCCTGCTCCAGCAATTCAAACAGCACCGGCATGGCATCACGCATAGCGTCCACGTTCAGGGGCACATGCATAGAATTGCTGATATATACCTGATGGCTGCGGTAGCCGGACAGGTCGGCAGCTTTCAGCAAACCGGTGGCAACACTTGGATCAAAAAGTTGCCTGTACCATTTGGAGTGATCTTTGTCCGCCTGTGCGCCGGGGTTAGCACCTTCCAAGATGGCAGCAATGCTTACCTTTACGCTTTGAAAAGCCAGGAAATAACCTCTTGCTGCCATTGCATCCCTTTGTTTGCGATCTTCCTCGTTTTCCTTGCTGTTCCACTCGCCGCTGCTCACTCTGGCTATTAGTTCTGGCGTTACCTTATAACGTTCTATGGAAAGTGAGTGATAAGCATCTGTTACATAAATTTCATCTACTTCTTTCATATATGCGGCATGGTTCTCCGGTATGCCCGGAGCTTTGGGAAAGAGCGGCAAAACCACTTCCCGCATTTGCTGCCACATCAGGCGGAGACGGTTGGCGTAAGGCGACTTGTCACGGAACGAAAGGTTGAATGGTAGCCTGCTCTCAAACGGATCTTCTTCCCGCACCTCGTACCCTGCCTGTTTTACGGTTTCAACCAACTGGTCGGCTATTCTGTCCCGCCCGATATTGCGAAAAGCTCCTGCTAATCTCCCGGTGATGGTACTGTGACCATTTTCCAACAGGATGGGCAGGATTTCCGATGCGTCCCTTATCAATGAAAGAGCAGTCCGGGCATCAATGGCATTGCTGGTGAAAATGCCGGGAGTACTGTACACCAACGCCGTCTGCAGGTTGTACATCCTGATACCTTGCTCAACGGTGGTTTGCCCGCCCGATGGGATACTTGTTTTCAGATTGAACAGCGAGGTATCATGTGGCAATGGCGTGGGCTTGTTATTTCCTTTAGGTGACCGTACCATCAGTTGGAGAGGCACGGAACGGTTTCCGGCATGGAGCAATAGGGATTGATCTGCCGACAGACACCAATCGTCTCCATATTTATGATGCAGAAATTTAGCGCAAAACTCCCAGTAAGAACTGTACCATGAAGTTGTTTCCCCCTCTTTTTCCGCCGGGTCGGAAGCAATATACCAGCCCTTAGTCACTTCTTTCAGAAAACCGTTTTTCACCAAGGTTTCCCGGTACGCCCGGTTAGGTATCTCATGCGTATAAATGCCCACTATACCCTGATCCTGCAGATCTTTCAGTATTTTAAGCGCCTCTGCCAGCCTTTCTCTTGGTGTCGCCATACTATATTATGGATTGATTATCAATTTATTTTACCGATATCCGAATGTCTTTATATTGCTTATTTGTGTCAATCTTAGCAAATGATGCTGTGACAAAATTAGTAAATATTGTTGTACTAATTTTAGTAAATAACGCTGTGATAAAATTAGTAAACGTTGTGCAACTATAGTTTGTCCTACCTCCCCAGGAACCCCCTTTGGCTTCAAATATTAGCCACTTTTTCAAAAAAATGGCTAATATTTGATTTTTAACCGAAGCAACATCCTCATTCTCAGCCCTTCCCCGACACCTTATCCGCAAAATACCCGCTGTTTGTTCCTGAACTGCTCATACTTTGGCTCATTTTGAGGTTGGCATCTCCAAAAGCATCGGCGGCCATACCGGCAACGCCGCCGCCTATTGCCATTGTTGTGGAAGCTGCTATACCGGCTCCGCCTGTAAACACCCCGGCAACTTTGGAACTAAGCGGGCCTGCACCACCGGCATTAACCACCATATTGGCGAGGCTCGGAATGGTGAAATAGGAAACGATGCCAATGATCATAAAAACTATATAGCCTACATCGCTGGTAGTGAAAAACGAATCACCGTATTGCTGTATCTGAGCCATATCCAATTTGATCATCCCTTCCTGTATTTTTCCGAGCAGGGATCCCAGGATATTGGCAATCGGCAGCCACAAATAAAAATTGATATACCGCCCCAAGTACACCGGGAGGGTATGCTGAAATCCGTCAAAAACTGAAAGCCCGAAAATAATTGGGCCAAGGATGGCAAGTATCAATAGCTTAAAGGTGCGGATGGTGTTGATGCAAAGCGCAGCGGCTTCATATAGGATTTGCAGCAGGAAGGAAATAAAATCCTTGAACATGCTTTTCATATTATAATAGGCTTTCGATACGGCAAATTCTATATCATAACCGATGCCGCCGAAAAATCCCTCATTGCCTACCTTATCGCTGTGCGTGTAGCGCATCCATTCATCGCGGTTTCCGGCACCATCGTTCACGCCATACATTTTATAGGCAGGCGTCTCTTTTCGTTCTTTTTCGCGTTGCTCGATCAGGCGCTGTACCGACTGATTGGTATTGTTGAGCAGTTGGCTGGTTCCCTGCACCGTAGGGCTTAAAATGCCGTTCATGATGGCAATCACGTACTGGAAGTTGAGGATACAAAAACCCAAAACAAACGGCCTGAATAAAGGAAAGAAATCTATCGGCTCCGCATTGGCAATATGCCGCCACACCCGCACACCGATGTAAAACAGGGCGGCAAATCCTGCCAGTGCTTGTCCCACGCCGATCAGGTCTTTACACATCGGCAGCATTTCTTTATAGAGATCGTCCAGGATTTTGTGTAGTCCCCTGATGTTTTCGGGAATGCCCTGTGCCAACAGGGTATGCGGCAAGAGGAGCAGCAACAGGAGGGGCAAGAGCGATAAAATTTTTTTGACTGGCATATTGAACATATTTAAGAGTAATCAAATGGTTTATTTCAGGCCGTTTAAGTTACGGAGGGTTTCATTTTCTGTTTTATCGTGCAGCTTTTCTGCGGCGATTGCAGCCTGCCGTTTGTTGAAGCTGCGCAGGAAAAGCAATTTCTGCTCTACGTCATTGAACACCCGGTCAATCCCCTGCAACCGTTCGTCATCGCTCATACGGAGCTTCCCGGCAGTAATGATCATCAGCAGTTCATCCATATTTTTCATGCTGTCATCAAAGAGCCGCTGGTACACTTCCTTCATATAATCCAACTGACCGTTGGTAAAAACATCGAGGGAAGAAAAGTTTTTAAAGGCGGCTTTGTATTCTTTGACAATCGCTGCCTGGTAGCGGATAATATCTGCTACACGGTGATATTTTTTCACTGCCGGGCTTACCTGGTAAAGTCCGTCAAGGAAAAGCTCGTGGATTTTATAATTGCCCGATGTGATATCTTTTACTTTGTTATATCCTTCGCTGATGATTTTATATCCGTCATAGAGTTGTTGCAAAATCTGCTTCAGCTGGCTGAGCTTTTCTATATTGAGGAGTAGCTGCGCGATCTCCTGCTCCTGTGCGCAGGTACGAACCGGAATAGCGGTCAGGCCAAATAAAACAAACAGGGCGGCTAAAATATATTTCTTCATAATCGTTCTTTTTTATGGCAGTCCGTGAAGCTCACGCAGGGTCTGTTCATCTGCCCGTTCCTGCTCCAGCGATTTGACCAGGGTGAAGATTTCGGTGGCAAACTGTTGGGTAAATACAAATTGAGAAGTGCTGCTTTCGTATAATGCGTTTAATCTTTCCATCCTTTCGTTATCGGTAAGCTCCAGTGTTTTGTCGGAAGTGATATCAAGCAACTCCTGCCGGGTTTTTTCTACATCTTCCAGTAAGCGGCTGATACATTCGGTGATATATGTTTTCTGCTTCTCTGATAGCTGGTCTGCTGAATGCAGCAAATCTTTCAGGGCATCAGTAGCTTTCATGATATATTGCTGATGGCTTACGATGCCCATTGCTTTGGGGGAATTGCGGATACGCGGATTGACCAGCCCGAGAGAAGTATAATACAGATCATGCAGGCTAAATTCTCCGTTCTTAATATCGTGAACCGTATTTAGCCCGGAGGATACGATCTTGTATCCTTTCTTAACATAGCCGAGATATACCTGCAGCTCCGCAATTTGGGTAGCGAGATATTTGATCTGCGTTTTTTTCTGGCTGAACCATTCTGCAAAAGTCTGCGCCCTACTCACTGTCGGCAACGCCATACAACAGACCAACAGCAATATGGATATCTTCTTTATCATACTATTGTGTTTACCATCTTTTCCTGTATTTAAAATCGCCCCGCATCATCCTGTCCCAGGGCCTGGGTCTTTTAAACCTGCCGATCACGGCATTTTTACCTGGGATCTCGTGGTTATTTCTCAGCGAGAGCTTTTGTGTTTCTTTGGGAAATTCTGATTCGATAACGAGTCCATTTACCTGGAAACCGCTCTTTGCTGTGAAATTCACGGCGAACCGACAGAACTTATAATCGTCGGCGCTTAGATATTCTGCATACGTGTATAAGTAGAACCGATCCTCTGTAACAGCGTCCTGCTGTGCATGCCACAAATAGTCTTTCAATAAACTTGAAAGATGTTGCGATGGTACAGGCTTCGCCTCACCGAATTTGCCGATGGCGAAAGGCTGGTTATAGCCTTTTAGGTGCATCAGCGATTCAAAGGAGCGGTAGTGTTGTAAAAAATCATTGCTTAATTCCATGTCATCAGGATTAATAGTTGTGTTTACTCAATGCCGTAATAGGATTTCATAATCTGCTGTTCCTGCTCATCGCGGGAGCGTTCTATCGAGAGCATAATATTCTGGTTGGTGAAGCGGCGCAGAGCCGATAAATTCTGATTGATCTGCTCATCCGCCTTAGCGATCAGTTCCAGCCGTTTGGCATCAGACATTTGGGTGGAAAAAGAATTAACCACCAGCATGAGCTGGTCAATGTTCTTGACACTTTCTTCGAGGATGCCGGTATATACGTCAGCGATATAGAGCAGCTCATTGGGACGAAAATGCTTGTCCTGTTTGATCAGTCCGTAGGCTCTTTTATATTCCTCCACAATCCGCACCTGGTTGGCTGTAATGTCTTTGATGCGTTTGTAATAGGCGATGGTTGTTTTTACCTTCCAGAGCTCGTCGTAGTAGGTTTTGAATAATTGCCGTTGCTTATCTCCCCATTCGGCAATTTCTTTCAGCTTTAGCTTCGACATCGTGTTTTCAATTTCCTTCTGGAGATTTTGCAACCGGATGGTTTGGTTCTGTGCGCGCTGGATGGCGAGATCAACGGCTTTGATAACTTTTACAATGGCCGCCTTGATGATCTCCAGGATGGCAAATGCTTTCGCCTGTTGTAGTGGAGCGGAGCCAAAGAGCAGCAGCCCGGTCAGCAACCCGGTGAGTATCGTCTTTTTGAGTACCATAGCTTTTTATTGAGGTTTATTGGATCTTGTGATATTCAATGCCGTTAATGGTCACCGTACTGTTTTCCAGGTCGAAAGAATAAAGGAGGCCGGGATCAGGCGTGTGCATCACATGGTTGTCCTGGTCGTAGGTTCCGGTAATGGTGCGGCTACTTTTTTTATTGAAGCCCTGGTCTTCTTTTTTCTTGAAATGCGTGCCGGATCGTTGGGATATATGATAGCGTTCTGTTGATTTGTCGTTGACCGGAGAGAAAATAACCGTATCGTATAACGTGTTGAGTTCGCTGTCGGCAACCCGCACGTAGGTGCCGCTAACGGCCTTGCTGTCGTTTTTTGTAAAGCGGCAGGCGAACGGAAAAATAATAATTGCTAAGGCAAAGCATGCTGTATTCATCCGTATATTTTTTGTTTTTAATTTTTTGCCGGATGGAACTCCGCCTATACACCCGCCTGCCGGCGAGGTAGGTTTCCCTGTGTGAGAATAATTAATCATGCTCCGTTTCATAATTGAAGTTTTTATTGTTTAAGTAATAAAGCCTGTTTCTTTTTATCGGCAAGCAGTGTAGTGATGGCCTTTTCCACGTCACCGTTAAACCGTTCCACATATTCCATCACCTGCACCCGCTCTTTGCCATCGGTGGTAAAGGCATAATATTCTTCCGGGCAGAGCTCATTTTTAAATACTTTGGACATTTGCCCGCCGAGGTCAATGAAGATTTCCCGGTTATCCTTGTTCACAGAAAGCAATATGGTCTTTGCTTTGTCCGACAATCCCAATACATCCTGCAGCTTGTCGAACTTGTTCATGAACTTTTTCATGTCCATGAGAATCTTGATGTCGGCATTATTGATGATTGCATCTTTGATCACAGGAGAGCTTACCAGGTCGTCGAGTTCCTGTGTAATCACACCGGGGATGCCATTGAATTTGCGGATGGTCTTGAAAGCGTATTTCAGAAATTCTGCCATGCCGGATTTTGCAATAGCTTTCCATGCCTCGTCAATGATCAACACCTTACGGACTCCTTTAAGTTTGCGCATCTTGGAAACGAAAAGCTCCATGATAATCAGCGTCACCACCGGGAAGAGGATCGGGTGATCTTTAATATTATCCAGTTCTATCACAATAAAAGACTGCGCCAGTAAATCGAGATTCTCATGCGCATTCAGCAGGTAGTCAAATTCTCCGCCCTCGTAATATGGACGCAGCACATATAAAAAATTATCCAGGTCAAAATCCCTGTCCTTTACCTTATGTTCTTTCAGGATGCCGGCATAGGTGGTTTGCAGGTAATCGTAGAAGCTGTTGAAACAGGGAAAGATGGTTTTATCTTTTTCCAATAATTGATAATATCCCTGCAAGGCGTTGGACAGCGCAATGTATTCAGAACGGTTGTAAGGATCATTCTCCTGCTTCCAGAGCGCTACCAGTAATGATTTGAGGCTTTCCTTTTTCTCGGTGTCCAATCCCACGCCTTCCGGCAGCCAGAAGGGATTGAACTTAATCGGGTTCTTTTCTTCATAAGTGAAATAATATCCTTTCACCAGTTCACAGAGTCCTTTATAGCTGCCACCGATATCAATTACCACGCAATGAGCGCCCTGGTCGTACAGGGAACGAAGAATATGGTTCAGGGTCATGCTCTTGCCGCCACCGGAAGTGCCGCAACAGAGCAGGCCCATATTACTGGTCCATCCGTATTGGGTGCGGGGCAGGTCAAACAGGTCTTCAAATACGGGACGGCCAAAGCGGTCGCAGAAGCGGATGCCCTGTTCCGGTTTTACGGTGCGGTAATTGGTTTCGAGGGCAAAAAAACAGGTGCCCTGCTCCGCAAAAGTGTCGAAGGTTTCATTCGCGGGGAGATCGGCTGCATTGCCGGGCAGCGATGCCCAATAGAGTTGTGCAGCGCCTTTGATTTCCTGCCGGGGCGAGGCATCCATTTGTGCAATGGCGGAAGAAGTTTTATTGCGCAGTTCCTTTACCTGGGCGGAATCATCCGTCCAGGTAATAATATTAAAGTGCGCTTTTACCGGCTGCCGTTGCTGGCTGATGGCTTCGTTGAGGAAGGCATTGGTGGCATCGCGGGAAATGGCGTTTTCCCTCGAATAAGCGGAAAGCGACTGCAATCTTCTCCTTCGGGCTTCCAGACGTTTCAATGTTTTGGGCGTATCCTCAATCATTAAAAACTGGTTGTAGATATGATTGGTACGCAGCAACAACCCTGCAGAAGCGGCAAAACCAATAGAGAATTTTGTTACATCGGTGCTATACTTGTCGTACGTAATACGGCTGCCGCAAATGGAAGGCAGGTCTTCCGGGTCGGCCAGGCTGTATAATTGCATCAGCTTTTCGCCGATCTGCCATTGTGGTTTAAAGATGATGTCCCGGCGCACGGGCTGTTCTGTGGGGGCAAGCATAAAGCAATATTTTTCGATCAGCCCGGCGGTCTTTTCATCACCCGCCAGCTCATCGGCCAGTAGTTGCCGGGAGCGGATCAGGCTGCCCTCTGAAAGCAGGCGCATCACCTGGCTGGTTTTGTCCAGAAAATCCTGCAATGCCTGCGGCTGTAAGGCAATAGTGGGAACGATGGTCGGTCGGAGCAGGTTGGAGAAAACGGAGCTGGAGAGCTTCCGGTTATCCGCTTTGCGAGTGATCATCAGGTAGCTGTGATGGTTCAGGAATGGACGGCCATTAAAATACGCTTCGCTTTTTTGTTTGAGGAAGGACTGGTTATCAGCAGCATCAGCCTTGTACTGATCTTCCGTGTACCAGTCCTGTTTTTGGATAATAGTGCCTGCCGGTAAGAGCTTGATGGCCCGCAGCCATACATGGTGCAGGTGCTCGTAGTCCTCTGCTGAAAGCGTGAAGATCTCCGGCAGGCTAAGCTCATAAACAATGGTGATATCGCCTTGTTTGCTGATAATACAATCCTTTTCTATTTTGTAGATCGGCAATATCTTTTCCAGGTCGCGGGTATCATTGGGCGGCTGGCGCAGGTGCAGCAGGAGCGCAGTAATGATCACCAGACTGATGATAAGCAGTAGGATCATAGGTTACCTCCTTTTTGTTTAAGGCGCAGCAAGGGCTTTCTGCTCCTGCACACAATGGCCATTGGCAGGCTGCGATAAGCGGAGGCTTTCATTATTCCGTGTTCTCCATACTTGTGACTGAGTTTATAAATCCGGCTTACCAGCACAAAGCCACCTCCCCCAATCAGCGGAAGCAGCAGGTAGGAAGAAATGCCGACCAGGTACCCGATGGCGAAAAGCAGCAGCAATACCACCAGCGAGATGGCGAGGTAAGTAATGTATTGCGCCCGGAAACCGCGAAACTCTATCGGGCGGTTAATGCCCTTGTTGATCTCATATACACTTGCCATAAAATCTTGTGATGAATGTTGAATGAATGATCATACCCCGAAAAAGCCTTTGAGAACAGTGGCAACCACTACCAGGAAAATGCAGCTTCCAAACCAGGCGGCCGCAACTTTCCCGGTATCATTGTCGCCACTGTTCCACTTGTTATACACTTTCACCGCTCCTACGAGGCCAACAATGGCGCCGATGGCATACATGAGGGTAGTTCCCACACTGAAATAACTTTTCACTTCGTTGGTGGCGGCATTGATGCCCGCTGTGCCGCTTTGGGCGGCTGCGGAAAGGGCCTGCATCATAACCAGCACAGTTAGCAGATGGCGGGTCGTAATGGTCAGGGAGCACCTTTTACGACTGAATTGCTTTATGTTTCTGTTCATATTTTCTCTTTTTTTTTAACTGAAATGGTTGTCTTTTAAAGGGAAAGGGCGGACAGCTTCCATGAAAAGCATCTCCTGCCGCACTTCCGCTGTCCTGCTCCTTTCATTGGTGTGAGCCGGGCATTCGTTATGCTTCCGGCCAGCATTCCCTTGCTTCTTCTTCCGTGATCGTGAGTTGGCATTCTTCTTTGGCAACCTTGATGATCAGGTTATTGATCGCCCGCTGAAAGGCAGGCTGGTGCAGCGCCGGGTAGCGGGCAATTTCTTTTTTGAGCTGCCCCAGCAGTTCCTCTTTGCTTGTCGGTGCAGTGCCGTATTGCGTAATGATCACCTGCAGCTCGTCAGCGAGCAGTTCCAGGGCGTTGAACTCCGGATCCTCTGCGGGCGCATTATCATCAGTTGTTGTGGTGATTGGTTCACTTTCTTCCGGTCTTTCTGTGGCAGGCGGATCAGGAGCGGGCATTGTTTCCTTTTTCCCCGGAGCAAAAGGGGCGGCAGGATCATAATGGATGCGTTGCCTTGCAAAACGCAGTTTTCCGGCTACCGCCAGTATGCCGTAATAGGCAGCGCAGCCACTGCTGATGGCGATCAGGAATTCTTTCCAGCTTATTTGTTCCAGCATGTTGAATAATTTTTAATGAATGAATTTTGTAAACGTGGACTGCAAATTTGAAAGGCTGGAAAGGCGGTTTGGGTGAGATATTCCTATCTACCAGAAATTATTTCTTACATGGCGTTCTCGTTGTCGCGGTCTATTCTTCTTTCAAGGGCGGCCTTCAGGGCGTCCAGAAAAGGCGTGCGGTTCTTTTTGCGCAGCCGGATGTCTTCGTAAGTCTTGTACACATTGGCAAAGCGCACCTGGAAAACCGTTGAAAAATAATCTGCAATTTTCTTGATCTCTACCGGCGCGTTATTAAATACACCGTATTCCTGCAGGGCGTAGATCAGTTCTATCAACCCTGCCTTGGCGGCTGTCCAGCGCAGGGCGGATGTATCATCGGGGCTGTATTTTCCGGCAGGAAGCGCTGTGCGGTCCATTATTGCGGCAGCATGTTCTTTGAGCAGTTCGTAAGCATGTATCCTGGCAGCTGTGGCGCTCATCAGCGTGTTGGTCTGCCAGTCATAATGAACCTGGTTTTCTTCCAATAGCGGGAACGTGTTTTGCGACCGCCGGAGAAAATAATGCTCGTCCAGGTCTGTCTGATCCATGCGGTAATACTGCCAGAAGGAATAATGCTGCTGGTAAAAAGGTTGCAGCCGTTCCAGTTCCCGCGCATAAGCGGCATGGCGGTTCATGGGGATTGCGGATAGCCCGGCATGCATCCGCAATAGCAACAGGTAAAAGATCAGCCTGCCGTCAAACTGCGGCTTGATCTTCTTAAAAAACCGGATCTCGTCATCGGTGGAGCGAAATTCCCCGGTAGTGATGATCGTTTTTAATTGTACGAGGGTTTGCGAAACAATGTGAATGGCCTCCTGGATACTTTGCAGATCATCTTCGGCGAGGCCGGTGATGGCTGCCAGGTTACTATGCATTTCTTCCAGGAGCTGTATGGTTTCCTGCATCATGGTATATTGGTTTAACTTGTTTAACAAATGCGGGTAGTTCCGCTAAAGTTTTCTTTGCGATTGCTGCCAATGGCTTTTAAGATTCGGAAAATGAGTTGTAGGAATAGCGCACAAAGACTGTGCAATGCCAGGTGTTTTTCGGATGGCGGGGATGGTAAATAGATGGTAATGGGATGGGTTTTAGGTGGCTGTCAGGTTGGGAAAGGGGAAAATAACGGGGGAAAAAGTTATTTTTGCACCGGGCAGCAGGACTGCCCTTTAACGTATTATAGCGATAGCTATTCTTTGTGGACATAGAAAACCCGCGAATTTTTCTAAAACAACACGCAAAGGTAGACTGGTCGCTCATGCTCCGGCGTGGGCGCAGTGTATCGGTGTTGTTGGGTCCTTCGCGGGTACCTCTATGCCTGAAAAGCTGATGTCCCACGCTTTTTTTATTTTTTATAGCTTGCCGGGGGACAGGCAGGCAGCAAAAACAGGAGTATGCAACCCCGCCAATCATTAGATTTTCTGCAACAGTCCTTTGAGGAATTAGGTTTTTCGGCCGGTTTTATTAGCAAGGCCGCCGCTATGCAACTAAACAACCCGGAAGATATCATCCTCAGTAAAGAAGCTGCTATCCGGCAACACCCGGAATATTCCGATGAGTGGTACGATGAACTGATTGAATTTTTGGATCAGAGGAATGCCTTATATCTGCTGGATGCTGATTATAGGACGGAAAAATAAAACCCCGCCGGTGCGGGGTTGGCAACTGATATCAGAGGAAGCATTATTCTTTGGGCCTATTATTTTGCAGATAACCGGTCATCCAGTTCCTTACGCAGATCCTGCAATTTTTCCTGCATCCGGTAGATGATCCGCTCCACACTATCTAATGTTTTTACATCCGTTTCAAACATTTTGTTGTAAATATTCTTGGCAGAGCGCACGTGGATGGCGCCCGTTGCCAGGCTGGTTACGTAGGTAGCCATAAAAGAGGCTACTTTCTTTTTATTGTCGTTTATAAATACGCCGGTCATAAAAAAGAGGCGCAGGAAAGTGGACAATTCCGGTATGGCGAGGCTGGTCTTGATCTTATCTTCTTCTGACAGTTTTATCCTTTTTCTTTTCCCTGCCAGCGGCTGGCCACCGAAGGTTTCTGTTTTGGAGAGCTGGCGGCCGATCCATCCGGCGATCCATGTGGTGATGATTTGCGCATCCACTTTATAAGCCATATTCTTTTTTACCGGCAGATGGGTAAAATGCTCGTGAAGGCGTTGCAGCCGCACGGTTCTTGTCTTAGGCGGTTGCGCTTTTACATCTTCGGTTATCAACTGGCTGCAGGCTTTATAAAAGAGTACGCTGTTCAGGTTCAGATGACAAAGTACATCCACCAGGCTTTTGGTTATCAGTTCGCGATCATTGTCTCGTGCAAAAACCTGGCTGATGGCTGGCAGCATGTCCTGTATAAACCGGATGCGACCCGTGCGGATGGTATTGTCCGGCTCGGTGACAATCACCTTTTCCAATGGTTCGGTAATAGCATAGCGTAACTTTTCGTGCAGCTTCCTTTTGGCGCATTGCTCCCTGATGATAGTTAGCTGTTGCGCTACGTAATGGCAAAAGCCGGGCAGGTGATCCACCGGCACCAATTTGCAGCAGTCCGACTCCGATGGGAAGCGCTCCACCAAGAACAGGTACAACTGCTCAAAAGCCGCCACACAAGGGTGGTTTTCCACGGGATTACAGGATTCCATCAGGTGTAATAATTCCAGTTGGTGAAGCCTTATATAACGGTTAAAAGCTGCGGCATCACTCGTTTCCATGGCCGCATTGATCCAGGCTTGCTGAATGCGGCTCACCTCTTGCTGAAAGGCGGCGGTATTCTCCATATTTTCTGTATGGTTCAGCCATTCGCTCAATAAGGTTAATTCATACTTCATATAGCTTAGCTTTCTTTATTTTAGGATAGAGGTTTGGCAGCTTTAGAAGCAGGGGATATCTCCTGTAAGGGGGACAATAGGACAGAAAACCCAAAAGAGGGCTTATTTAAAATGCAGGACATGATTCCTGTCCACATAAGAATCTATACCGCCAATGAGTTTCAGGTCGCCCTGGAAAACGGAAATGGGCTGGTTGCGGTCCAGTACGCCTACAAACTTTTTATGTTGAATAGCGGGGTCATCAATCACCACCTGTATGCCAAACCACCGGGGTACTACCCTGGCAATTTCCTGCAGGGTGGCTTCATCAAAATAGAATAAGCCCTTTTGCCAGCCAAGCACGGATCTTGCATCGAAAGCCTCCTGCCTGATCGGTTGGCCCGCCCGGTAGATCGCCTCCCTGCCCGGCGCCAGCTTCGTTTCGCCGGTAGGAGCCGTCATATTCACTGATCCTTCCACCAACGCCACTTTTACGATGCCGGAATCATACGAGTTTACGTTGAATTCCGTTCCAAGCACCTGTACGGTGGTGTTGGGCAAATGCACCCGGAAAGGTTTTTTAGCATCTTTGGCAACTTTCAGGTAGGCTTCCCCGTTGATGGTGATCTCACGTGTGTTACCCGGGAAAGCCAGCGGAAATTTTAGTTCTGTGGCGGAATTCATCCATACTTCTGTGCCATCAGCGAGGGTGATCTTATAGTCCAGCCCAACCGGTACGGTAAGGGTATTAATGGCAGTGGCTGCGACATCAGCACCTGCAGAATAAGTAAGTGTTTTGTTGTTATTGTTGAGCTGTGCCGCATCGGTGCGGATGCTTCCCTGCTGCCGGGAAAGGTTGATGACGCTTCCGTCCGCCAGGCGGAGTTCTATATTGGGTTTACCCTTTGCCAACAGATCTGTCTTAGCCGGCTGGCGAAATTGGTTCCACAGGAATACTGATCCGGCGGCTATTACTCCAATAATAACAGCGGCAGCCACCCAACGGCGGCGAAAAAACGACAGTGGCCGTACTTTGGCCGGGGCTCCTGGCGCGGCGGCAGGCTTATTTTTAAAAGACTCCGTAAGGTCATTCCAATAACCCGGCTCATCCACGTAGCTGAAATGACTATCCACCTTATCCGGCGGCAGGTTTTGTACAAACTGATCGTATGTGGCTGCCACTTCGGGTAACTCCTTTACCAATTGCTCCCACTCTCTTAATTCCTGTTCATTCAGCGTATTACTCACTTTGCCAAGCAGCAGATATTCCTGGTGCGCTGTTAAATTATTCATCCGTACATTTCATTTTCAGGTGATCGAATAGGTATTCTTTCAAACAGGGCTTGCGCAAGCCGTCTATTTATACAAGACCCTTTTTCCTATTGCAATCACTAGTCGTTTTCTATATTTTTTAAAGTTACCCGTAGTTCTTTCAGCGCACGATCTATATGGCTGCTCACTGTAGATGTACTAATGCCCAGTTGCTCAGCAATTTGGGCATGCGGCAAATGTTCCATGTAATGCAGCCGGAAAACCCTGCGCGCCATAGGCGGCAGGTGTTCAATAGCTTTGTCCATTTCTTTTCTTAAATCTTCCTGCTCCAGGTGGTTGAGGCTGGTTTCGGCAGGCCTTCCCGGCAGCGCCTGGTTTTTGCGGGCGGCCGCTGCCTGACTGCGCAGGTATTTTAGGGACCGGTTACGCACGGCAAAGAGCATATAATGCTCCAGGGACTGCTCAATACGCTCGTAGCGCCGGTTCTCCCAAAAATCTATAAAAAACTCCTGTACAATGTCTTTGGCGGCATCGGTGTCATGGGTGATGGAATACGCCAGCACATACAGCCGCTTACGCGCCAGATGAAAGAGCTCATCAAAGGCGGCAAGACTGTGCTGCTGAAGCTGCACCAGCAATATGGTATAGTCTTTATGATCGGCCATATTTTATAATGGTATTCCTGCAACACGAAGGAAAATAATAAAAAACTAACTCCAAATATAATTCAAAAACACAAGAAGGGCGCCGGTGGTGAGTGGTCCGGGATGTGCCTCTTTTACCGGGCGGTTAATAAAATTTTAAATTTTTATTAAAAAAAACGGTTTTGGACTAGTGAGGCATTTCCCTTCCGGGGTCTTACATACATAAAGGAGTCAAAAAATAATGTAACCAATCAATTTAAACTGTATCAATCATGTATTACAATAAAGCGCCCTAATAGCAGTATATAACTAAAAACCCCTCCGCCTGCGAAGCAAAAAGGGGTTTGGCCTGAAACATTAATTGTCAACATTTCAAACTACTGCAATTTATGCAAAAAAGAGGTATTTTTTATACCCTGCCATACCTGGCATTTCATAACCAAAACTGGAGATTTATTATGAAAGTGACTGTATTTGTATGTGTAGGTATCCTGGTGTCGGCTCAACTGCTGCTGGCTACCCCTGGTTTTTCCCAAAACTATGAGCAAAAAATTATTTCCCTCCACTATTCCGATGCCCCGATCAGAACGATTTTCCGGGCGATAGAAAAGAAAGCGGATGTGGTGATCATGTACCTGGCCACTGATGACATTAAAAAAGAAAAGGCCAGCATTTCCACAGACGGCAAAACGGTGGCAGAAGTGCTGGATCAACTCCTGAAGCCGGAAGGCATTTCGTGGGCCATCAGGGATAACGTTATAAGGTTATATCGTAAAAAGGATAACAGTTCCCGAACAAATTCGCCACAACCAACAAATAGTAATCAAAAAGAACAAATAAAATCTCAACAACCTATTACCGGCCGGGTTACAGATACTACCGGCGCTCCTTTGGCTGGCGCTTCCGTTCGTCTAAAAGGGAGCAATAAAGGAACCAATACAAATGCCAATGGAGAGTTTACCATTGATGCACACCCGGGTGATGTGCTGGTAATCTCCTTTGTGGGGTATCAAAACAGGGAAGTAAGTGTGGGAAATAATAACCTGACGGTAGTACTAAAGACTGCTGAATCTGCTCTGGATGAGATACAAGTTATTGCCTATGGCCAAACCACCAAGAGATTACAAACAGGAAATGTAAGCACTGTAAAGGCAAAGGATATTGAAAACCAGCCGGTAAATAATCCGTTGCTGGCATTGCAAGGTCGGGTTCCTGGGCTATTCATTAATCAGAATACAGGAATAGCAGGTGGTGGAGCTACGATTCGAATTCAAGGGCAAAATAGCATTGCCAATGGTAGTGATCCGTTTTATGTTATTGATGGCGTACCTCTTACATCTCAACTGCCAAGAACAGGTTTAGCAAATATGCTCCTCGGAAATTCTGGAGGATTAATTAATGGCATTACAACAGGCGTCGGTAACCCTTTAAGTTTTATCAATCCGGCAGATATCGAGAGTATCGAGATATTGAAAGACGCGGATGCAACAGCAATTTATGGTTCAAGAGCTGCGAATGGAGCCATATTAATTACCACTAAAAAAGGACAAATCGGAAAAGTAAAAGTTAACATCAATATGCAAACAGGATGGGGTAAGGTTACGAGAGAATTGGAAATGCTGAATACTGCCCAATATTTAGAGATGCGGAAAGAGGCAAAGAAAAATGACAACCTATCCAATAATTCATCAGATTATGATATAAATGGACTTTGGGATACAACAAGAAATACGAACTGGCAGAAAGAACTTATTGGTAATACAAGCCAATACAATGATGCTCAAGTTTCCATTTCAGGAGGAAATGCTCAGCTTAGATATTTAGTTGGTAGTGGCTATCATCAAGAAACAAGTGTATTCCCAGGAAAATTTTCGGACAAAAAGGCAAGTTTGCATTTTAATATTAGCAGTAATTCAAGAAATCAAAAGTTCAATTTTCAATTGACGGGTAATTACCTCGTGGACAATAATAAATTACCCAGTACTGATTTAACCCAAGATGCAATTAATATGGCTCCGGATGCACCGAGTCCATTCAATGCCGATGGATCATTAAATTGGCAACCTAATGCTGCTGGTAATTCGACATGGGATAATCCGCTTAAATATCTATATCAAACCTACAGAAATGAAACTAAAAATTTAATTGCCAATGCGACATTGTCTTATAAAATACTACCTGGACTTCGTATTAAAAGTAGTTTCGGATATAATGATATCGAAACCAATGAATTTCAAGTTAATCCGTTAACTACAGTCAAGCCAGAACTAAGGCCTACAACAGAGAGAACTGCGGCTTATGGTGCGAGGAATTTAAATTCCTGGATAATCGAACCACAACTGCTCTATAATAAAAATATTGGGGGTGGAAAATTAGATATACTGGTAGGATCAACTATACAACAAAACAAATCGAATGGCAACTTAATTGCAGGGATAGGTTACAATAGTGACGAAGTACTAGAAGATATCAGCGCGGCTTCTAGTATTCAAGCCCAATCTTCTTTTGCGACTGAATATAAATATGCTGGACTTTTTTCTAGAATTAACTATAATCTATTAGATAAATATATTATAAATATAACAGCAAGGAGAGATGGCAGTTCGCGTTTTGGAGTAGAAAATCAATATCATAATTTTGGGTCTTTAGGAAGTGCCTGGATATTTTCCAGTGAAAGTTGGTTTGAACACAATATACCATTCATTAGCTTTGGGAAGCTACGGGGAAGTTATGGCATTACAGGAAACGATCAAATAGCGGACTATCAATTTTTACATCTCTATAATCCAATTAGTGCCGGTGTCGCTTATCAAGGATCAAGGGGTGTTTCACCGGCCTCTCTTTCAAATCCTTATCTTCAATGGGAAGAAACTAAAAAGCTTCAAATTGGTATAGATTTAGCCTTTTTAAAGGATCGTTTGTTGCTGTCTTCTACATACTCTAGAAATAGATCATCCAATCAGCTATTATCAACAATATTACCAGCCTACACTGGCTTCGATAACATAATAGCAAATTTTCCAGCAACAGTACAAAATGTTACATGGGAACTTAATATTAATTCAAAGATAATAGCAAATAAAAATTTCACTTGGAACGCAAACCTAAATATAACGGTACCCCAAAATGAACTTGTGGCTTTCTCCGGTCTTGAAAATTCAGCATATTCAAATACATTAATCATTGGTGAACCATTGTCTATAAATAAACTTTATCATTTTCATGGTGTAGATCCCACAACTGGACTATATACCTTTCTCGATAGTCATGGAAGTTCAACCACGACCCCAGATTTTCTCGCAGACAGGACAGAGCTAATATCCACATCGCCAAAATACTATGGTGGAATTCAAAATTCAGTAAGCTATAAAGGGTTCCAACTTGACTTATTGGTACAATTTGTAAATCAAATTGGACGTAACAATAATTTCTCTACTGGTGGTACAAGTGTTCCTGGACGGTTTGTTTCAACAAGAGGTTGGGGGAATCAACCCGCAACTGTCATTCAACGTTGGAGAAGCCAAGGTGACATTGCAGCAATCCAACGATACGGAACAGGCCTTAGCTTACAGTCGCCTATCGGAAAAGCTATCGGAAGTGATGCTGGCTATACCGATGCTTCCTACCTAAGATTAAAGAATATTTCCCTTTCGTGGAACTTTCCTGATTACTGGATTAGGAAGCTTAATATTGAAAATTGCAGAGTCTTCATACATAGCCAAAATTTGTTAACAATAACAAATTATAAGGGTTTAGATCCGGAGAACCAAACAATATCATCGTTACCTCCATTGAAAATTATTACCGTTGGATTAAATATTGGGCTGTGACAGGTACAATTCAGTTTATATTAAAGACTGCAAAAATAAAAAATATAATGAAATATATAATATTTAATAAACTAATTGGAGCAATGAAATGCATTGCAAATGACATCATATTCTCCGCAAGAAAACGTACAGTAGCGGTTTCGGTTATAGGTATATTGCTGTTTTTTTTATGCTCTTGCAAAAAAATTATTGAGGTGCGATCGCCGTATACTAGTATTAACGAAGAAAATATTTATAATGATGATGCGATGGCAATATCCGTTCTAACGGGTATCTACACTCAAATGGGATTATTTGGAAGTGCAATGACTGGTAATGGTGGGATTTCATTCCTTACCGCACTATCTTCTGACGAATTAACACTCTTTAAGGACGTTTCTGACGCTAGATACAAAGCATATTATCTCAATAGTTTATCTGCAGATGATAATTACGGAACCGATCTTTGGCCAACTCTTTACGGATACATTTATACATGCAATGATGCAATAGAGGGTTTAACAAAATCCGAAACACTAACAAAATCAATAAAGGAGCAACTGCTTGGTGAAGCCAAATTTGTGAGAGCTTTTTGCTATTTCTATTTGGTAAATCTATATGGTGATATTCCATTATTGACTTCGACAGATTATAAGTCCAACGCCTTAGTTAGTAGATCCCCACAAAAAGATGTATATGAGCAAATAATCAAAGATCTTAATGAAGCTAAAAATCTCCTAAAAGAAGGATACTTGGGAGGAAACCTCAAAAATAGTGATGAAAGGACTCGGCCAAACAAATGGGCCGCAACAGCGCTTCTCGCAAGGGTTTATTTATATGACAGAGAATATATTAAAGCAGAAATAGAGGCTACAGAAGTAATTAATAATACGACTTTGTACAAAATAGATTCTTTGAATAAAGTATTCTTAAAAAATAGCCAAGAAGCAATCTGGCAACTGCAACCGGTAAATTCAGGAAGAAATACTGAAGATGCCTTTTATTTTATTCTTTCTGAATCAGGACCGACAAGCTCAACTGCGGGCCAGCCAGTATACTTAAATGATCATTTGATTAAGGCTTTTGAGAAGGATGATCGTAGATTCACAAGTTGGGTAGACAGCGTTACGGTTTTAGGAGAAACTTATTATTATCCTTTTAAATACAAAAACGCCAATCCTAATTCGGCGGTTACGGAATATTTAATGGTTCTGCGGTTGTCGGAGCAATACTTGATTAGGGCTGAATCTAGGGCAGAACAGAATAATGTAATCGGTGCTCAAGAGGATTTGGATGCAATCCGCAGTCGGGCTGGACTAACAGGTACGCTGGCGAATGACAAGTCGTCCTTGCTGGATGCAATTATGAATGAACGTCGGGTGGAATTATTTACCGAGTGGGGACATAGATGGCTCGATTTGAAAAGAACAGGTAAAATTGATATTATCATGAGACCAGCCGCAACAGCCAAAGGAGGAACATGGGATCCTATTCAGGCTCTATATCCGATTCCTATAAGTGATATCTCCAGAAATCCAAATCTTGACCAAAATCCTGGGTATTGAATACCTAAGAGAAAGACAGAGCAAATAAAATATAGTTTATGAAACAATTAAAGTGGCTTTTATTGTTACTACCTCAATTTGCAATTGGACAAATGCAATCTGGTATAAAGTTCGAAGACAAATTAAAGTGGGAACAGATAAAGGTAAAAGCAGCAGCGGAAAACAAATATATATTCGTTGATGTCAACGCAACATGGTGCGCACCCTGTAAAATGATGGATAGAGAAGTGTTCTCAGATTCCAGTGTTGGAAATCTGTTCAATAAAGAATTTATTTCTCTTAAACTGCAAATCGATACAACCAAAGCTGATAATGATTATACAAAAAGTCTGTATTATCTCGCTTCAAAGTTTACTAAAGAGTATAATATTAGTTCCTTACCAACGTACTTGTTTTTTTCTCCCAATGGACAGATAATTCATAAATCCATCGGGCTAAGAACTTCTGACGAATTTATCAAAATGACGAATGAAATGCTTAACAACGAGGAAGGCCAATTCTACACCCAATTGAGAAGGTATCGAAATGGAGAAAAAAGTAATAAAACAGTCTCGCATTTGCTTAAGATGTCTGCTGACCTTAGAGAACAGCTGCTAATGAGTGAAATAGCTGAGGATTATATTAATAACTTTCTTCTCAAATTAGATAAGAAAAGACTCTTTACCAAAGAGAATCTTCAAATACTTTCTTCATATATAAAATCATCTTCTGATAAAAGCTTTAAGTTGTTTTTGGAAAATGGAGATGAGATTGATTCAATAATGGGCCAACACTATGCAAGGAAACTTGTAGATCTGGTAATAAAACGTGAAGATGTAAATCCCTACTTTACTTCACTATCTCAGAATATTAGTCCTAATTGGGACAAGTTGTTCAAAAAAATAGAGCGGAAATATGATATAAATTGCGCTGAAAGAAATGTTTTAGATGCAAAAATAGTCTGGTATTATAAAACTGGCAAAGATTGGAATGCTTTCGCTGTTAATGCTGTGCAGCAAGTAGAACGTTATGGAATTGATACTTCAACTTTTATAGGTAGAACAAAGTTAAATAACTACTCATGGAAAATCTTTCAGCATAGTAACAATGCATCGTATATCAACAAAGCTGTTGTTTGGATGACGAGTGTAATTACATACTCTCTTTCAAAGAGGGAGGAAACGTTTATGAATCTAGATACTTATGCTAATTTGTTATATAAATCAGGAAGAAAAGAGGAAGCTATTCTTTGGGAACAATTAGCGTTGAGAGGCGCTGTTAAGGCCAATTCAGTACGATCTATGAAAGAATATGAAAATACGATAGCCAAAATGAAGGATAATGAACCGACATGGTGACATAATCTGTTCTAAGAACCATTGAATTTGGATAACATTGAATAACCTGTTTATAAAAAGACTATTTCTCTGAATTTGCAATATAGTTTTTAACCGAAAAAAAAAAGAAATTGAAGTATTTTAATTTATTGATTGTAATTATTCTTGTTCAAAAAAGTTTATCTGCTCAGAACATTCATTTCTCTCCTTCAAAGAATGATGGCAAAAGCATAATAAATGATTCAGCAATTCTATCATGGGAATACATAGGTAATGATCCCTTATTGAGCAATAATGCTCAATACTTTGTTTATTCCTATACAAAAGGGGTAACTGGAAAGCATACAACAATTGTAGAAAAAACAGACAGTTCATGGAAGCTTAATCTTCTGGATGCAAATAATGTACAATTCTCTGAAGATTGTAAAAATCTTTTTTTCATGAGAAAGGACACACTGTATTTTCTTGACTTAGATAGTAAGGTCATACACATTGAGCCAAATGTTCAATCTTTCTCTATACCCGCATCGGGTATGCGTTCTTGGTTAGGGTTTAAACTTAAAAATGGATCGAAGGAGATGGTATTATTGAACATAAAAACCAATGCTCGGAAGACGTTTTCAAATGTTGAAGACTTTCGTTTTAATAACAATGGAACTTCTTTGATCTTTAAATCAATTTCGAACGACGATTCGGTAAAAATAAATAGTTTATACTGGGTGAGCATTCCAGATATTAAAGTAAATAAAGTATATGAATCAAAGGATGAAATTCTGACAAACAGCTTTACATTTAGTCAAGAAGGAAAGCAATTATTATTTACTGTAAAGGGTTTACAGACGGACATTCCAACATATTCGATATGGTATTATTCGACCGATGAAAAAAGAAGTGCAATTAAGAAGGTATATAATGAGATGAAAGGCTTAAATGAAGATTGGAAAATTACTCCTATTGCAGCTTATTTTAGCGAAAACGGAAAATACATCTTATTTAATGTACTAAAAAGCACAAAAGCAACATCTATTCCAGGTAAAGGTGTTGATGTTGATATTTGGAATTATAAAGAGCCTATTTTGCAATCTACCCAGTTACTAACTCCGCAAAGACTTTTTACAGCTGTCATAAAGGCTGCTAACGATACAGCTTTTTTACTTGAGTCGGATAATGAAGAACTTGTGCCAACAGGAAATCGAAATTTTGTTACTGGAGATTGGGTATTAATTAAAAAGAATTTTGAAGTAAATGATTTATGGTGGACATTATCACCACAACCAGCATATTTTTTAGTTTCCTTAAAATCAAAAGAGAAATATTTAATAAGCAAAAGTGCTGGAAATAGCTATTTGGCCTACTTTTCATTTTCTCCAAATGGGAAATACTTAACATTCTGGGATTCCAGAGAGTCTAATTATTATAGTTATGAAATCAAAAATAGGGAATTGCGAAATATTACCAGAAGTATCCCTACAAAAGTTAAGCAAGTTGATGAGTTTGAAAAAAACAATAATAGTGTTTCTGTTCCCGTAGCTGCGATTGCTGGTTGGGATAAAAGGGATTTATCCATATTAATTTACGACAATTATGATATCTGGCAGGTGGATCCTTCCGCATCGAAAAAGCCGATAAATCTTACAAATGGATTTGGAAGATCGCACAATATAAAGTTACGACTCATTGATGGACCTAAGGGTATATCAGATCAGACGTATGCACTTTACGAGCATAGCGATTCATTACTATTGTCAGGATTTAATGTCGTCAATAAGGAGAATGGCTTTTTTCTTTTGAGATTAGGATCGAAGGTTACGATAAAACAGCTGGTAATGGCTCCTTATACTTTTTATAGAGTTAACTCTCAAAAACCCTATCATACATCATTTGATGATGGAATGAAACCTATAAAGGCATTGGATTCAAATATTTGGGTAATAAAAAGGCAAAGTGCTGTTGAGGCACCTAACTACTTTTTGACAAATGATTTCAGCAAGTTTCAGCAGCTAACAAATCTTCAGCCGCAGTCAAATTATAACTGGATAACTGCTGAGTTAGTTTCATGGAAAAGAAATGATGGAATCGAAAATCAAGGTATTTTGTATAAACCAGAAAATTTTGACCCACATAAAAAGTACCCCGTAATATTTAATTATTATCGACAAGTATCTCATAGGTTATATGAATACCCCTATCCTAAGTATACAGCAGGGAACGTTAATATACCATGGTTTGTTAGTCGTGGATATTTGGTGATGACACCTGATATCTTTTTTACTAAAGATAGTATAGGTGAAAGTGCATGTCATTCAATTGTTTCAGCAGCTGAACATATGGCTCACCAGCCTTGGGTTGACTCGTCAAGAATGGCCATTAACGGCCATAGCTTTGGAGGTTATGAAACAAACTATATTTTAACACATACGCATTTATTCAAGGCTGCAGTAGCCGCGGCTGGAACTTCTGATTGGATTAGTTCTTATAATGGTTTGGCCGGTGCTTTATTTGGAGAAACTAGCAGACAAACTTTATATGAAGAAAACTCAATTAATGGCACACTGTGGGATAAGCCTGAGCTTTACATACAGAACTCACCGATAATCAATGCCGACAATGTATGTACTCCTTTATTGATTATGCATAATAAGAAAGATAATTTGGTGCCTTGGACGCAATCTGTTGAATTTTTTTTAGCACTAAGGCGATTAGGCAAAAAGGTATGGATGTTACAATATGACGATGGAATTCATGTGGTATGGGGTAAAGATGCAGTTGATTTTACTATCCGAGTTACTCAGTTTTTTGATCACTATTTGAAAGGTGCTCCGCCCCCTGTTTGGATGACAAAGGGAATCCCGGCCAAGATGAAAGGAATAGAAACCGGCTATGAATTAGATACATCTGGTTCAATACCATAAAAACATTTTCCATTGAATTTGAGAAACATTATTATAAGCTGCCTTGTAGCGGCTTGGCTTTGCTCATGCCATAACTTGCGTGAGGCAGCGACGCTTAAAAACAATAAGGAAGTATATACCGTTGCGGTATTTGTAAAAGGCAGGGAGCTGCTTTTTACACCCGGTTCTTTTTTGACTTATACCGGGCACCCTTACCATATCACTGATACAGTTGACAACCAGAACGAGCCGGTAATGAAAATAGTGTACAACAATATGAAGCAAACGGAGTATGAGGAGCTGTGCAGACAGTTAAACAACTGCCCCAATGTGCTGGCGATACAAAAAGAGCAATGACAATTTTTCTCATGTATAACCCGGTTGGGATTTCCATCTCTTGCCGGTTTTTTAAACCTTTCCAAAAGAATAAGAATAAGACTTATTGTACATCAGGACCATTATTATTTCCTTGACCCGATTTTACAAATAACAGATGTGCGAGGTTGGGGTCTTTACGGATGCGTTCAATCTCCTGCTCAATAATGTCTGTTACTTCGTTTTTAATGCGGATATAGTTGTACTGCACTTCCTGCGTGGTAATATTCCTGATCCTGGGTAAGGGCTTGTAGGCCGCTTCTTCCGCCTGAATGGCAGCATGATCGTTCTGTATTTCGCAATGAAAAGTTTTGAGCTTAATGACCTCGTCCGGGTTGTCGGCTACCATGCCTACAAATTCACCGGAGCTTAAGGATGCGATCTTTGAGGCAGGAATAGCTGCTTCCAACTGGCTGTTATGGCTCACGCTGGTATCCTGCCGGTTGATGGATACACTTTCCCTGGTCTGTACAATCTTACCGAAACGGTCGGACAGGCCTTTGGCCGTTTCACCCGTTACCTGTCCGGAGATAACATTGCCCACAATATTCATGATCACCTCAGCCTGCTCCCTTCCGTAATCCTTTTTAAGCTGGCTATAATCCTGCACCGCCAGCGTGGTAGCCACCTTATTGGAGCGGGCAGTGGCAATCAGGGAGTCCATGCCATTAAAGAAGATGGTAGGAAACTCATCAAACACCAGTGAGCACTTCTGCTTTCCCTTTTTGTTTACGAGCTTGATAACACGGGTAATGTATAATGAAAGTACCGCTCCGTAAATCTGTATTTTCTGCGGATTATTACCTACGCTCACGATCTTGGGGGCATCGGGGTTATTGATATCGAGCGTAAATTCATCTCCACTTAGTACATAGTAGAGTTGCGGGGATGAAAGCCGGGCCATCCCAATCTTGGCGCTGGCTACCTGGCCTTCCAATTGCTCCATCGCCCGGTTCATGTAGGCGGAAATAAAGGGATTCACCAATACTTCAATCTCCGGCTCGGTACTGAGCACAGGAAACAGGTCATCGTAATGCGCCTGCATCAGCTCGATCACATGGGGCAAGGTGCAGTATTTTCCGTCCTGGTATTTTCGCAAATACCAAATGACTGCGGTAAGGAAATTTATGCTACTCTCGATAAAAAATTCGCCTTGTTTGCGGATCCAGTCCCGGTTCAATCCCAATAAAATCGTTCGTGCTGCTTCAGAAGCATCGGTAATATCCTCCATCGTGTCTGGCTCCAGTGGGTTGCACCGGTGTGACAAGGTGAGGTCATCAAAATTGATTACATAAAAGGTGGGTTTAACCCGGTAGGCATGTTGGTACTTTAATAAAGTATTGTAGGCGATTTTAGTCAGGTCATCAAACTTAAAATCATAAAGGAACATGGTAAACCCCTTTTGTATGTGCTGTGTAATTACATGCCGGATGACGAAATAAGATTTACCGGCGCCGGGACTTCCAATCACCGCCAGCCCGCGAAAAGGATTAATAACGTTGATCCACATATTTCGGATCTTTCCTTTCAGCTTATATTTACCGGGCAGGTTGATGCTGTATTCATTCTGCAGCAGCCGTTCTTCCTGCGGGAATGTTTCATTGAGCTCATTAAAAATATCCTTGTTTAATCTCAGCTTCAGTAACCGGGAGAGCCTGGCGCCGCCAGTAAGGAACAGCATAAATCCTAAAGAAGACAGGAGAATATAGCTAACGGCCAACGGCTCCAGTGGCAGGCCGGAATAAAACAGCAATCCCGAAGCGAAATAAATTAGCAGCCCGGCTATCATGAAGATGATAACACCCGATGGATTTATCTTCTCATCTTTCTTTCCTTTAACGCCGATCAATGATAAAATGAGCAGTCCGAGTGCAAAGGATTTGCTGTACAGGGGATGGTTAAATAAACCCGATTTGGAAAGATTAAGCAGGATAGATTTCAGAATCCCGAACGTTAATCCCCACTTCTCAAAAGCAGCGTAACAATAAATATAGAAGTGGAGAATCAGCATAATAATGCTTCCTTTCCGCACAAAATCTATAATGGCCCTTAGCCCCTGTTCATTTTCTCCGGTATGCATACGCTGTGTTTTTTGTTTAATAATTTCTTCTTCTGCGTTTTTTCTTCCGGGCTTCCCACAACAGCTCAATAGGTTGAGATTGGCGGCTATAACCTGGTTCCCACAACTGATGCAGCAATGCACTCCATTCTTTTTCCAACTTTGGCAGCATTTCTTTCCAGTCATCCTGGTTGGCATGGAAATTTCCTGCTGGGAATAATCTTGTAAGGATAAAATCAACAATGATATTTGCACGGCGGCTGTCCAGCATGTTTGCCTGGAAATAGCGGGACATTTTTTCGTTTGCCGGCAGGTAAGACGCGGCTTCTGTTGTTACATGCCCGATTTTGTACCTTGTTGTTCCATCATCAGCATCAAAGGCTTTCACCAATGCGCCGGAACGCATCCAGCCGGTCAACACGTCTTTGAAATCTTTCGTAAAATCAGTTTCAGCCAGCAGCCTGCCAACAAAATCATTATTGAAAAGGTTTTGTTCCGGTGTTCCTATCTGCAATCGTTCCAGGATTGCTTTGGCACTGTATGATTTTCCAACATCACTTCCGTTAAAAAAGCAGCAGGTGGTTTTATCAATATAGGTGATGCCGTAGATGTAACCATTCTCATTTGTTTTGAAATCCGCGATGATGTTTTCTGCTTTCAGGGCTGCGAGAAAAGAGTCTTTATCTGTTGGTTGCTCCAGTATTTTGTCAACGGTCCGGATAATTCTCTGCCGGTAATCTTTCCGTTTTTCCTTGTTTTGCTCATAGCGGGCTTCAATATTTTTCAGGGTCGGTTTTTCGTAAATAGCGCTGGACTTAATGGGCACGCCAACACCTTCTCCGGTCTTTCTGTCCAATAGTTGATACACTAACCCGCCGGCCTGGTGCATTTTTGTTCCCGGTTCTCCCAGCTTGGCCAGCACGTTGTATTCCTTTAAAATATCGCTGTACTCCTTAAAGCTGGCATAGCGGTAATACTTTGCTACTGTGCGGACGATGTTGGAAATTTCGCTTTTGGTGGGGCGTTTGCCGTATTCTGCTTTGGAAAGATCAGCAGGTTTTAATCCGGCTGCAACCTTTTGTTCTCGTTCTTCTGCTTTGATCAATCCGAATATTTCCTCAATTTCTTTACGAGCCTGTTCAGATGCATTTCTGCCGATGTCATGGATGTCAATCCGCTTTCCGTTGGAGCGGATGTTCACGGTGGCGATATGGATATGATCATGCGCTGCATCTAAGTGCCGATAAACAAGGTAAGGCTGATCGCCAAAGCCTATTTTTTCCATATAGGCGGCGGCGATATCTTTCAGGGTTTGTTCGGTCAGGTTTTCGTCCGGATGAAAGTTGAGGGAGATATGGATGGCGTTTGTCTTGGCAATGGTATTCAGGGCTGTGAGGTCGGTAAAGCGGGTAAGTTTGTTCTTAAAAGACAGTTCTTCCGGCAGGCAGCCGAAGCCTACCGCATCTATACATTGAGCGGTTCCTTCCTTCACTTTATTTTCATTATAGCTCAGGACACCTCTTATTGTTTTACCACTTTTTACCCTTGCAACCATTTTTTAGCCAGTTGAGAAATGAGGGGAAATAATTTGTCATTTTGCCGCTCTACCAGCCGGATTTGCTCGGTAATCTCCAGTCCAAGCAGGAGGGTTTTGCTTTTATCAATGGTTTGGTTGATCTGCTTTACCGCCTGGTTGATATTGGTTCCGATGGCATTTAATTCCTTGCGGATACGGGTCAATTCTTCCATAACAATGCCGAGGGATTCGTCGCGGGTATAAGTAATCACCTGTCGCTCGCAAACAATATCACGTAATAATTCGCTCATGTTTTTGTAATGCGACTGCGAAAGAAGTTTGCACAAACGATCATAGTGCTGCTGGTTGATCCGCAGCTTTACGTCGTATTTGAGTGCGTCCTGTTCCTTTACTTTCTTTCGCATGTCTTGTTACTACTTTTACTATCCTGTCAAAAAAGCCGACACCGGAGGCTTTTTGCTGCGCCGACACCGAAGGCGCAGTTTTATAGTTGTGCACAACTATACATCTTGCTATTACCGTTAGGGTAATGCCGAAACGCCTGCTAAAACGTGTTGAGCTGTTTTAGCGTTGAAATCGCTGCTACTATGGCAGCAAACCGGGGTTATTATTGCTTCTATCTTCTTCGCCGGAACTGGTTGTCTTTGTCTGGCGGATATTCTGAATGAATAATATTTTGCCGGGGCTTTCTTTTCAGTTCATCCGGTTTTAATTCCGAGTTTTGCGCCGGTTTCCAGTCGGGATCAAAATGAAGATTGAACGGGATAGGCCGCATATCTTCTGAATAAATGTTTATCGTTTTTTGTTCGGGATTGGCTTCCAGGAGAATTGTTTTCTTGTTTGGCAGTTCCAAAGGAGTGATATCGCCTCTCTTTAATGCAGTTGCCACCAGGTACAGTTCGTCCTCCTGAACCGGCAATGCAGATAAAACAGTGAACAGTTTTTCATCGTCAAATTCCGGCATTACTTCCGTCAGGTAACTCCCGTTGGGGCCTTTAGTCGTAAAGTCGAGCCGCACCCATGCCGGTTTATCATGTGGCAATGGATAAACCCTGTCCTGTAAAACAGCCCTGCCGCAAAGCAGGTTGAAAGCAGCTTTTGCTTCCAGCTCCGTAGGAAAACTTTGTTCCCTTTTAGGAAGTGTATTCGATAAATTCCATGCTCTTTGCTCAATAAATGAATCGAAGAATGATGACTCGCTCCAGTATTTAAGCATCAGGATATCAGCGATAAGCACACCTTCCGTATCCCGGCTCAGTTTGAGCATCTTACTTAAAATGTCGTTTGCGGGAGATAAGATTTCCGGTTCGGAATCATCGTGCAATACAAAAAGTTCCGGGTCGTTACGCCAGTTTACTCTCCTCATTTCATCTTCCAGTTCCTTTGTGTCAATGCCATTAAATGTCCCATGTGTAATAGTAGGATAAGGAGTTAACATGGCTGTGTAAGTATCAAGGGCGTACCATCCGTCAATTTTTGACACGGGAATTTTATATTCGATATACCCTTCCGGTTCATTCCTGGAGCATTTTAGAGTAAATTCATCGGCATTCCTGGAAAGGAAGGTTTCAAGATTCTGGTAAGGATCCACACCGGGAAACTCACCGAGGTTGAGCATAGATATTTTTTCAAACAAGTCATCGAACCTGCCGGATACTATATAATAAGCCAGGTTTGCATTGCATATTCCATGAGAGGTTGGAGCGAAGGTCTGGCTGTTTACATTCGCATTCTCATCCCAATGTATTGCCCGGTAATTTGCCAGCCGGTAGCCCTGAAATTGCAGGTCTTTCATTAGCTGGAGAGAAAATTGCACCTTTTCCTGTTCCCAAAGGATCTCGTGTTGTGTCTCGAACTGTTCCCTGCCGTTAGCAATATTCTCCCTGATATCCTGCTCAAGAAGAGTGCCTTCTAATCCAATAGAGGCAAGATAATTCAGCAGCTCCTGTATTTTTTCTTCGTTCATATTCCCTGCATTTGAAATGGTTACTTACTACTGTCCCTTGTGAATATTTTAGGACTGTCTATTCCATTTTTTCGGATGTTTTCCTTGAGCTGTAGCCAGAGCCCCATCATGAAATCAGCCAGCTCCATCACTTCCTCACGGGACAGTTTGTGCGGATTGTTGACCATAAGAGTATCATCACTCGCGGCAACTTCCAGGTTTGCGGAAAGTATATTGGGCATATAGACTTCGCCCACTTCTAATGTTTTACCGATGCCGATGCTGTTTCCAAAAAGTTTTATTTGTTTGCCTGTCGAAAACAGGATCGTTCTTCGTTTCATTTCTGCCATATAATTATTTTTATTTTTTGTTGATAAATGCGGAGCTCTTGCTTACCTGATTCTCTTTTGTTGTTTGCTGTCATGGACGGGGATATACCTTGCCAATCGCTTTCTTTGAAGCTGCGCCTGCTCCCCGATCAATTCCAGCGCCTGCGAAGAATGAGGAATGTCTTTTGGTGATTGAACAGTAATTTTCCTGTGAATTCCGTTGGCGATCAGTTCCATTTCGTTCATAGTGAGTGAGCTGTTTTCCGGGTTAAACTCATAGCTGAACTTAAAATGAACGATATCTTTGTCATCATTAAAGAACCCGGTGGTCGCAATTTGAAAAGCGACCGGCTCACCTTCCTGCCAGCTTTGATGCAGGGCATCTGAAAAACCCCGGCGCAGTTGGGTGAAAAACCATCCTTCTTTATCCGGGCTGCCGATGGATTTTTCTTCATATCCTTTTTCTTTCAGCAGGTTGATTTGTTCCTGCAACAGATCATAATATAGGCTCATAGCTTGAGTATTTGTTGGTGAACCAATTCAATGGCGGAGAATAGCTGGTACGCGACCTGCGGCACTATGGCATTGCCGAATGCCCGGATGCTTTCTTTTCGCCATTTTGAAAAGGAGATGTTAACCAGTGATTGGGAAACCCCATCATCTCGCCCACAAACAGGGGATTGAGCGGACCAGTTTTCCCAAGCTGGAATCGTACTAATCCGGGAAGATTGTCCATTTGTTCCTGGTTGTATGATCTTGCCTGCGGCCCCTTCCAGTCCCTTGCTGTGGGAGTGGGTATTAGTCCTTTTCGCATTAATACTTCCATCCGCACCGTCAGGCCCTGACCGAATGATTTCTTGTGCCGCTTCACTCTTTTCTCCCACTGCTCGAATGGTTCTTCCACCATCATTGCTTTCGGTGTGGGCAATAAACCATACCCTGTTTCGCCGGTGGGGTGCACCTGTACCGCAAGCTGGAATAAGAAACGGCTGGATGGAATATCCGATTCGCTCAAAATCTTTACAGATGGTTTCAACGATGAATTCATGCTCCGTAATGATCTCCTGATCTTCTTTTGAAAAATCGGTTTGCCTTGCCAGGTCAACCTGCACGCCGGGTTGTACCAGGCTGAGGATTCCAGCAACGTTTTCGCCAACAACCCAAGCGGGCCTGACTTCGTCAATAACCCGGAGCATTTCCGGCCAGAGGTAACGGTCATCTTCACGGCCGAGTCTTTGTCCTGCGATGGAGAATGGCTGGCAGGGGAATCCCCCGGAAATAATGTCAACTGTTCCATAATATATTTTGCCTTTAAATTTTTTAATGTCATCAAACTGCTCGGCGAAAGGAAAATGCGTTTTCAGCACCTGCCGGCAAAAAGAGTCTATCTCTACATTGAAAATGTTCTCCCATCCAAGCCACCAGGCTGCGAGATCAAACCCACCGATACCGGAGAATAAACTTCCATGTCGCATAAGATGGCTTAGCGCTATTACCTACGTGGTTTTCTTTTTTCTCCATCCGTGTTATCTCCTGCTATCCGTGGTTTAATAAGTCGCTTTCGCTCTATCATCATCAATGCGGAAGGAAGATTTGTATTCAGAATACGTTCCCCTTCTTTTAAATTGGGAAGTATCTTTTCCTGTATGCTCTTTTTAATTGCTTCGATACCTTTTTCAAACCGCAGCATTTCAGCAATAGGTTTCATGAATTTCAGCCGGCGATATTCCTTATCCGGGACTCCAAATAATATGCTGTCTTGCTGGTGCTTTTCCATTTTCCTGTGAAACTTTTCAAGGTCTCTTTTCTGCAGATGCTTATCGAGCAGGTCGTCAATGTAATTTTCGAGGTTCATCGGTATGGTAAGCGGTTTACCGTCAATCAGGGAATCCTGATATATTGCAGGAGGAAGGTCTTTGCAATGTTTCTCAGCCTGTCGCAGTACGGGTACATCTTCCTGCGTGTAGGGTTGGTAATCGGTATTTCCGCCATGACCTTCGTTCTTAACAAAGGCGGTCTTTTTATTATTGATATACAGGTTAGCGGTAAAGGCGATAGTTTCTTCACTCATGTGTTCGGCTACCTTTATATTTCTTAGTTCAATTTGCATGGTTGGTATATTTTGATGAACACATTTCTTTTGTATTTCCGCAAGCCGGATAAAGAAATCCTGTAACGTAGCCGGATTGGAGGAGCCGGCTTCCTGGAATTGCCGGACAAACTCCATATCCGTTTCCCTGGATGGATCAGGGTGATACACCAGCATCTTGTCCTTCCCGATCCTGACCTTGTATTTATTTTCTTCCATTGTCCACGTTTTAAGAATAAATAGATTGCCTTCGAATGGGTTTGGCTTTCTGGAAAGAATTAACCCAATTGAATGCAAGGGATTTCCAGTTTTTTACTGGTCTATCCGGCGCTAATTGCCAATTTGCAGATTGGTAATACAGGTAAAAGGCATCTGCATGCTTTACCTGCAATCCCATACGAAAGAAATAATGTATTACTTCCAGTTGCGAGGGAATCTTCTTTTTATGTGTGGTATCCATCCGAATTCAGTTTTCATTTTTGAAATAATTGTCGCAGGTTAAATCCTACGCAAAAGTGAAAACTGCCGGAAGTGAAAAGTGGGAGATATTGGTAGGTGGGAGAAAAAAGGTATAAATACTTATTTGCGGAAACTAAGGAAGATATTTATTTAGGTAGAGAATCAGTCAATTGTAAGATGCAATTCTGCACCGGACTTACCAATAGGTCTTACCTCTACTCTAGCTCCAGTATTGAACATTTCTGTGGTCTCAAGAATTCCCTCAACCCAGTAATTGAGTAAAAGAATAGAATACATATTACTCGTTTTCATTCTGCCTAAAACTATTCCGGGATATGCATTTTCATAGCTTAGTTCTTCTTTTTTCTCAATATTTTTCTTCGTTAAGGATTTTAAACTAAGAAGAATGCGATTTCTTTCCATGTCAATTGTCTTAATAGGGAAGGGTACATTATCAAGAGCGTTCAAAAAATCAACACAATTGTCAATCCAACATAAGTGGCTTATCTCACCTTTGGTTAGGAGGGCCTCATATAAACTATTTTTGTATTTAAATGTGTAAACTATACCCCATTCGTAAGCATGTTTTATCTTTAATTCTAACAATATGTGACCTGCCTTAAAATTTTCATTTATTTCTTGAAGTGGATGAATTAAAATGGGTTTGAATGAGCCTATAAGTCGCGATTGAGATCTGTTAATATCTTTAATCGACACCTTTTTTTTCATTCCCATTTTGTATTGATATTTTGCTCCGTTCCATGACATTTCATACCTCGGTATATATATATCGAGATTAGTTTCCACAAGACGTCCATTAATTCCGTAAGGCGTGACCTCTTTAATAATAAAGTCAAATACTTGATCTGCTGATTTTTTATAAAATTCTATGTAAGGGTTGTTTCCTTTGTCTTTTAGAGATAGAATTATAATATTATTGCCTCGATCCACTTTCTTTATACGACAATCAATTACGGAATCCAGTTTTATTTTTTGCAGTTTTTTATTAATCTCATCTTCTGTCCAACCAACTTCTACAAACGGGAGTATCGCTTCTAAACCTTCTTCTATTTCTCCAACAAACGCTCGAGGATTTTTTTTGCAAACTAAAAACCGGATTGATTCTCCGGGAAAGTGATTAGCTATCTGCCAAGGATCCGAAATTTGAGTAAGTTTAAGTCTAATACTTGCTTTTTCAAAGTTATAGCCTAAGACCTCGAATTCGTGTTCTTCTCCTATATGAAACTTTTTATGAAGAAAAATAAATCTACTCCTCGTAAGATCTTTTCTATACGCAAATCCTTCTACCTTATCGATTCCCAGATCAACCTTAATGAATTCGTCATCTATGTATGAAACTATTCCAAAAACCTTTTTCCCCACTTCATAATTCGATGTTAGAAATTTGTTAGGATCGCTCAATGTATTTTTTAGAGACAATTCAACAACACCATCTTTCTGAATCTCTAAAGGTTGAGCTTCTATGTAGGAGCCTTCTTGAAAATACAATCTAGCATCAGCAATCTCTATTATACTAAGGTTTTCGCGTTTAATTCTCCCTTCGACACCATTAATATTTAATTTTAGAAAATGCTCTTTAACACTTACAATAACTCCTTTAATACAGATTTTTTCTTTGATTGAATTTCCAATATCTTTAAGTGTGTTAGCCAATATGCTATTTTCATTGATTCTTATATAATAACATATTGATGGTCTTCCCTTAGAATCTTTGAACTCCTGGGGCTTGTTAATTAAAATAAAATTCCCTGTTTGAAGCAGTTCATTAGCTACTTTAGTTAAAATATCAACTTTTTCAGATCGTGCTAATAAATAAAATGATTCAATGCCATTTGCATAACCTAATTTAATGCGCCGCATGTATGGTTCTAATCCATAGTTAGTATAAGTTTCAATCTTTGCAACCAAGATTACACCTACTTTTAAAATATCGTTAGCAAACACTAACGGTGTGTAATCATCAAATTCTCGAGTAGCAATTTGATTTAAAAAATTTAGAAATTCTTCTGATTCTTCCTTATGTGCATTTTTGGGGAGACGTCCAGCAAGTTTATCACCAAAGTTATTTAGTTCTCTTATCAAAATTCTTGTAAGTAGTCCACTGTCATCTATTTCCTCTATTTTCTCGCATTTTTCAAACACCTCATCATCCTCTATGCTATTTTCTTCAAAAAATTGCGAAATTAAGTTGGACTGATTTCTTTGGATGAGAAGTAGTATTTTTTTGGAAAAAATGAGATTTAATGCCTTTTTAAATGACTCATTTAGATACGGTTTTGTATGCTTTAAGAATGCGTCTCTAACAAATAGACTTGTTGCTTTGATTATATTTTTTGTATTATCACGATCAAATCTCAACTTAACTATAGCTTTCCCCTCTTTAAGCGTTGACTCGATATTATCTTCCGATACCCATTTAATAACAAGCTCAGGAATTTCGATATCAGGAACCTCTTTTGCTATTTTTTTTAACGCCTTAGTAGTTGGGCCTTCTATTCGATATTGTATTGCTTTTTTCCTAAAAGATGAAAATGGCCAAGCAACAATCTGATATAAAAAGCCAAAGTATATCTTAAAGTTTTCTGGCTTGGTAGCAGCAACATAAAGAATAAAAATTATTATCAATATTAAGACTCCAGGAATGCCATAAGATTCCAATAACGACTGAACTGCATCTTTAAACTTATCCATGAGATTTATATTCTTCTATACAATTAATTTTATCGCAGAAAAATTTTAATCTAATGTTAGATTCTATTTTTTGCGGAATTATAATACCGATGTTTTCTGGTGTTATTACTGTATCGCAATTGGCACAACGAATCTTTCCATTTATCAGATCATCATATTGTGAGGTTTGTCGCAGCAAATCTTCAATTTGCGTGTCAGCAATTGCGTTTACCTCAATTTTTTTTCTTCCGAACATATATATAATTCTTGTAGGTGTATAATTAATCAAACCCCTTAAAAAAATCCGACACTTTCATCCCCATGCCTTCAATAATTCTAAAAAGTGTAGAAACTCGCAGGTCACTACCCGTTTCATATTTTGCGAACAGGGACCTGCTGATATCCATTTGAAAGGCGAAATTTTCAGCGCTGGCAAATCCTTTCTTCTTCCGGGCTGCTTTTATAGCTGCTCCCAATTTTTCGAGAATTTCTTCCTTCGGGGTAATATTCCCGAAATCCACCTGCTTCCTGTTTTTTTTTATTTGCTTCCCCATTTTTATGAATGCGCTTTACCTGCAAAATATGAAAAAATAAAAGAAATTATGCCACTATATATAGCATCCTTAAAAATAGGACATTTTTTTGTATATTAGCTAGTGGGGCGAAATGCTTGGCATACCCTATATAGGAATAACTCACAGTTCCGGGAAAAATGCTCTTTTATTTTTAGTGTCATCAAAAATGGATGACATGGAAGATAATGGGAATGGGGCTAAAAAAGAGGAAGCCAGCAATGCATTAATGCTCACCGAAGAAGATATTGATACGCAGGAATGCTTCCGGCACCTGACGTCAGAACAAAAAAGGGAGTTAATAGCATTGGTCTATGAATTATCTCTCGCATTATATCACTTATACGCTAATGGTCATGAATGACATTGGATATTTTCAAAGGTTTGTTCCGAAGAAGGATGATGACAAGGCGAAGGCCAATGTATCTGTATGGTCATACACTCGTGTAAGCTCTAAGGATCAATTTGACAAAAACTCAAGTGTTGACCGGCAGATGGAGGCTAATAAGGCTTATGCTGAAGAAAATAATTATCAGATTACAGAGGAATTTGGCGGGACCTATGAAAGCGGCAAATCTGATTTTACCCGAAAAGAATTTACGCGCCTGATTGAAAAAGTTCGTTCCAGCAGGAAAAAGCCATTGGCTATCCTGGTCTATAAAATGAGCCGGTTCTCCCGTTCCGGTGGGAATGCCATTGGATTGGTAAATACATTGGTGGAAGATTTAGGCGTTCATCTGATTGAAGTATGTAGCGGACAAACCACCATGTCAGAGCGCGGCAGGATCAGTATTTACGAGAGCCTGTTCCATGCGCATAAAGAGAACCTGGAAAAGAAAGAGATTGTTATTCCAAGCATGATCGCTGCACTTAAGGCCGGTACCTGGATCGGGCCTTGTCCCACAGGGTACGACCAGTACGGCCGGAAAGTGAAGAATGAGAAGTTTTTTTCTTTTAAGCCACGCCTTGAAATTAACAAGGACGGTCAACTTCTGAAAGAGGCGTGGAAATGGAAAGCCTCAGGCATGTACAGTGATGCGCAGATCATCGCCAAACTTGCCGCCAGAGGCTTAACGGTGAGCAAGCAGAAAATGAGCCAGATGTGGCGCAATCCGTTTTACTGCGGTATTACTATAAACAGATTGCTTGATGAACCTGTCAAGGGAAGCTGGAAGCCTTTAGTTACCAAAGAAGATTTTATAAAAGTTCAGCAGATTCTCGAAAATAACCCCTCCGGTTTTCAGCATAATAAGGAGGAGGAAGCACGGCCTTTAACCCGATTATTAAAATGCAGTAAGTGTGGTTGCTACATGGTTGGGTACCGGATCAATCAAAAAAACCTTCATTATTATCGCTGCCTGAAATGCCTGGGAGTGAGCCTGAATGCCAATACCACCAAGCGGGCTAAAAGAAAGGGCGCTTATGATCTCTTTCTGGATTTTCTAAAAAAGTATATTGTTCCCGATGAGATTGTGCCATTGGTAAAGATGCAGCTTACTAAAATCTTCAATCATTTTAATGAGGGAAATTCCACTAATGAGCAGGTCGTAAAAAATCAATTAGCCTCTCTTGAGCAAAAGCTGAAAGAGCTGAAAATTCGTCACGGTTTAGGCGAGATAGACCGGGAAACCTATGATCTTGCATTCAATCATTTGAGCGATCAAATGCGCAATGTCACCAAAGAAATGAATACCCTTACTCCGAAAATATCTAACCTTGACAAATTGCTTTCCGTAGCGATGAAAAAGCTGCCGAAACTCGCTCAGGTATGGCGTTTGAGCAATCTTGAAACCAAAAGAAGGATTCAAAAAACGCTCTTTCCGGAGGGAATTTTATATGATGCTAAAAACCATGAATATCTAACCAAAAGAACCAATGGCTTTCTTTATCTAATAAGCTGTATTTCAAATGGATATGCCCAAGATAAAAACTGGACCTTTCAATTTTTGCTTGAAAAGTCCAGTGAGGCTCCCCCTGTTGGACTTGAACCAACGACCCTCTGATTAACAGTCAGATGCTCTAACCAACTGAGCTAAGGAGGAATGTTTTTTGTTTGTTTCCCGTTCGATTGGGATTGCAAAAATAGATATTTTTTCATTCCTGCAAAATCTATTG
>Ga0164243_10000982_pt1 | contig 49624 bp, 47 predicted proteins | sample OricompcompostOP_FD_108781 | JGI IMG/M metagenome (GOLD analysis project Ga0164243, IMG submission 108781) | Organic Plus compost microbial communities from Emeryville, California, USA - Original compost - Organic plus compost (OP) | ecosystem: Engineered > Solid waste > Mixed feedstock >... | reverse complement strand
TGCAGCTTTTCCTTGTCCACGGCAGCGGCCAGGACCTTCGCCTTCTTCGTCAGCTTTGCCATGATCTCAGCCCTCCACCACTTCGAGGCCCATCGCGCGGGCGGAGCCTTCGATGATCTTCGTTGCCGCGTCGATGTCGTTCGCGTTGAGGTCGGCCATCTTGGCCTGCGCGATTTCGGCGAGCTGCGAGCGCTTGATCGTTCCGGCGACGACCTTGCCGGGTTCCTTCGAACCGGACTTGAGGTTCACGGCCTTCTTGATGAGGTAGGTGGCCGGCGGCTGCTTCGTGGTGAACGAAAAGCTGCGGTCCGCATAGACGGTGATGATGGTCGGCAGCGGCGTGCCCTTTTCCATCTTTTCCGTCTGCGCGTTGAACGCCTTGCAGAATTCCATGATGTTCACGCCGCGCTGACCCAAAGCAGGGCCGATCGGCGGCGAGGGATTGGCGGCTCCAGCGGGCACCTGGAGCTTGATATAGCCCGTAATCTTCTTGGCCATTGTCACTCACTCTATTGCTGGAAGGACGAAAATCCGACCTTCCGGTTCAAGTTTAGCGGTCTTGACGGATCACCGAAGCGATCCTCCCGCGACACTTCCGGGCCGAAGCCCGAAAATCCTTATTTCGACAGTTCGACCTGTTCGAAATCCAGTTCGACCGGCGTGGCGCGGCCGAAGATCGACACCGACACCTTGACCCGGTTCTTTTCGAAATCCAGTTCCTCGACCGTGCCGTTGAAGCTGGCGAAGGGGCCGTCCAGCACCTTGACGCTGTCGCCGATCTCGTAATCGACGCTGACCTGGTGCTTGGGCGCGGCGGCGGCTTCCTGCTGCGCGCCGAAATAGCGGGCCGCTTCGGATTCGCTGATCGCCTGCGGCTTGCCGCTCGACCCCAGGAAACCCGTCACCTTGGGCGTGTTGCGGATCAGGTGGTAGATGTCGTCGTTCAGGCTCAGCTTGGCAAGGACATAGCCGGGCATGAACTTGCGCTCGACCTGCACCTTCTTGCCGCGCTTCACTTCGGTGATCGTTTCGGTCGGCACCTCGACCTGCTCGACCAGTTGGGAGAGGCCCATGCGCTCGGCTTCGGAAAGGATCGATTCCTTCACCTTGTTCTCGAAGCCCGAATAGGCGTGGATGATGTACCAGCGCGCCATGTTACCGTCTCAAACTCCCAAAAAAGCCGACATATCAGCCCTGACCCGACGCAAAGCCCAGCAGCCACTGGACGATCGCGCCGAAGAAGGTGTCGATGCCGAAGAAGAAGAGGCCCAGCAATGTCGTCATGATGACCACCATCACCGCCGTCATCACCGTTTCGCGGCCCGTGGGCCACACGATCTTCGACGCTTCGGTCTTCACCTGATTGACGAATTCGCCCGGAGAAACCTTCGCCATCGCTTGCCTCAAAACCTTCGTAACAACGCCAATTCGCGAAGCAACAGTCCGCCCTCCCGATCCCGCCCTATGTGGCGTCCGGGGGTGCGGCCGCGCTCCGCGACCCAAATCTTCGCCTGCGCTCCTGCCGGAAAATCCTTGCGAAATCAAGGAAAAGCAGCGGGTCGCGTGGCAGGAGTGGAGGGACTCGAACCCCCGGCATTCGGTTTTGGAGACCGACGCTCTACCAGCTGAGCTACACTCCTGTACTGGCGAAGGAGGGCGCTTTAGCGTGGCGGGGCGGGCAGGGCAAGCGGGATTATGCCGCCGTCGCCCCTGCCTCTGCCGAGGCCTGCGCGACGGACGTGTCCGCGCTGGTCTGCCGCTCGGCTTCCGCATTGATCTGCGCGCCCAGCAGCACGACGAAGGCGGAGACGAACAGCCAGAGCTGCAACACCACCACCGCGCCCAGTGACCCGTAGGTTTCATTATAATTGCCGAAATGCGAGACATAGAGCGAAACCGCCAGCGTTGCGCCCAGCCAGCACAGCGTCGCCGCCACCGACCCGACTGTCAGCCATTGCCACTGCGCTCGCCGCCGGTTCGGTCCGAAGCGGTAGACAAGGCCGAAGATCGCGCTCGCGAGCAGCCCCGCGCTCAGCCATGTCGCGGCCTTGATCGCGAACAGCACGCCCGGTCCCCAATCCGTCAGCAGCTTTTGCAGCAGGCCGATGACCGTCGCTGTGAACACGCCCGCGACCACGATCAGCACGGCGGAAAAGGTGATCCCCATCGACACCCGGTAAAAGGCGAACAGGCCGCGCCCCTCCTTCTCCCCATAGACGACATTGAGTGCCTCCATCACCGCCGAAGCCGCCCGCGTCGCGCCATAGACCGCCAGCGCCAGCGCGACCGCCAATCCCACGCCCGCCACGCCTTTCGCGGTCGTCACCACCCCCAGCAACTGATCGTTGATGAGCGATGCGGCGTCGGCCGGAACCACGGTGATGATCGCCTGCATGTGGCGGCTCACCAGTTGCGGGTCGCCGAACAGGCCATAGGTCATGACGACAGCCGCCAGCAGCGGCGCGAGGCTGAGGAACGCATAATAGGCCACCCCCGCCGCCAGTAGAGTCAGATGATTGCCCGAAATAGCCACATAGACGCGTTTGAGGATTTCCCACCAGGCGCGCGGCGGAATCTTCCACGGCGCATCGACATGGACCTGCTGCGCGACCGTCTCTCTCATCGGTTCCCCCGTTTGGTGCGGCTCTACCATAGGCAAGCGCATGAGGGGAAAGGCGGTTCCATCAACTTCCGCCGGTTCCGGGCCGAACATAGGCGAACATGTGCGGCACATAGTCGGCCTTCCCCAGTTCGATTCCCCGGCTTCGCAAAATGGCATAGGCGGTGACGAGGTGAAAATAGAACTGCGGCAGCGCCCAATCGCGCGCATATTGGTCGCCATTCATGTCGAAGATCATGCCGGTCGGCAACTCAAGCGCGATCTGCCTTTGCGCTCCGGCGTCCAGCGCATCGGGTTCGAGTGTGCCCAGTCGCGACAGCGCGTCATCGATGCGGGCCTGCGCATCGCTGATCGAGCCGGGCTCCTCGCCCGCCAGCCGTCCTTCCCGGGCCAGTTGCTCCAGGAGTTCCGGCAAAGGCTCGCCCCTCAGTCGGAAAATCGCTTCCTGCGCCTGTAGGCAGGCGAATCGGACCTGCGATGAAAGCGGATACATGTCGGGAGCGAGCCGCGCCGACAGCAGAGCTTGCGCTTCCGGTCCGGGCAATTGCTTCTGCGCCTTGTCCAGCAAAGCCGAAAGCGTCCGCAGCATCTGTGCATAGGTCGGAATGAGGATGTTCGTCAGCGACATGGAAAGCTCCCGAATTTCGATGGTCCATGTCCTCCCTAAAAGAACACGCCGCCCTTCATGATCCGCCGCACGCGCCCCTGCACGGGCACCCGGTCGAAGGGCGTATTGCCCGCCTGCGCGGCCATTTTTTCCGAATCCACGATCCAGGGCGCATCGGGATCGACGAAGATCAGGTCCGCGGCGCTCCCCGCGCCGAAGCTCCCCGCATTCACGTCTAAAATCCGCGCCGGATTGGCGCTGAGCAGCGTCATCAGCCGGTTGATCGACACCAGCCCGTCGCGCACCAGATTGAGCGAGAGCGCCAGCAGCGTCTCCGCCCCCGCCATGCCCGGCGCGGCATCCGCGAAGGGCAGCCGCTTATCCTCCGGCCCCCGCGGATCGTGGCTGGAGGTGATGACATCCACCGTCCCGTCGCGCACAGCCTCCAGCGCGGCCTTGCGATCCTCCTCCGACCGCAGCGGCGGCGACAACCGCGCAAAGGTGCGGAAGTCCGTCACCGCCTGATCGTTGAGAAACAGATAGGCCGGGCTGATCCCGCATGTGATCTTCAGCCCTTCGGCCTTCGCCGCGCGGATCAGGTCGAAGCCCGTCCCTGTCGTCACCAGCCGGAAATGCATGGCCGCGCCTGTCTCTCGTGCGAGCATGATGTCGCGCGCTATCGCCAGCGCCTCCGCGCAGGCCGGGGCATGAGACAGTCCCAGTCGCGTCGCCGTCTCCCCGCTGGTCGCCACCGCCTTGCCCGCGAGGCCGCTATCCTCGGCATGGGTGATGACCGTCAGTCCCAGCCCGGAAGCATAGGACAAGACCCGCAGCATCACGCCGGAATCCGCGATCCACTGCCGTCCCGTGCCCACGGCCTTCGCGCCCGCCGCCTGCATCATGCCGATCTCGGCCAGCTCCGCGCCTTTCAGGCCCCGCGTCGCCGCCGCGATGGGATGCACCCAGAAATCGGGCTTTCCCGCCCGCGCCGCCTGCCGGATCAGGCCCACATCGTCCAGCGGAGAGGACTGGTCCGGCATCAAGGCCGCCCGCGTGATTCCCCCGAAATGAAAGGCAGGCTTGTCCGTGGCAAAGACGCCCAGATCGACAAGCCCCGGCGCGACCACCTGTCCCCCGGCATCGACCGTCTCCGCGCCCTGCGGCACCGCGACATCGCCCGCCGCGACGATCCGGTCGCCTTCGATCAGGATCGTCCCGGCGGTGAGTGCCGCGCCCGCCGGATCGGCCAGCATCCCGTTGACGATGGCGAGCGTGCTCACGCCCATCGAGTCCCTGTTGTTGGCCGGGATGTTCAAGACCATCCCTCCACGCCCCGCGCCCGGCGTGTCAGCACGTCCAGGCACGCCATCCGCACCGCCACGCCCATTTCCACCTGCTCGGTGATCGCCGAACGGTCGGGATCGTCCGCCACATTGCTTGAAATCTCGACGCCCCGGTTCATCGGTCCCGGATGCATCACCAGCGCGTCGGGCTTCGCTATCGCCAGCCGCTCCGGCGTCAGTCCGTAGAGCATATGATATTCGCGCGGGGAGGGGATGAAGGCCCCGTCCATCCGCTCGTTCTGAAGCCGCAGCATCATCACCACGTCCGCGCCGTCCAGCCCTTCGTCCATGCGGGTGTAGGGCGTCGCGCCCAGCATCTCCACGTCCGACGGCATCAAGGTCGGCGGCGCGACCGCGCGCACCTGCGCGCCCAGCGCGGCAAGGCTCAGCATATTCGACCGCGCCACCCGGCTATGGAGAATGTCGCCGCAAATCGCCACGATCAGCCCTTCAAAGCCGCCCTTGCGCCGCCGGATGGTCAGCGCGTCGAGCAGCGCCTGCGTCGGATGCTGGTGCCACCCGTCGCCGGCGTTGAGCACCGCGCAATCCACCTTGTCCGCGATCAGCGCCACCGCGCCCGAACTGGCATGACGGATTACGATCACATCGGCGGCCATGGCGTTCAAGGTCATCGCCGTATCGATCAGCGTCTCGCCCTTCTTCACGCTGGATTGCCCGGCGTGCATGTTGACGACATCCGCGCCCAGCCGCTTGCCCGCGATCTCGAAGGACAGCAGCGTCCGCGTCGAATTTTCGAAAAAGGCGTTGATCTGCGTCATGCCCGCCAGCCGGTCGTCATGCTTGCGCGCATTGCCGCGATTGGCCTTGGCCCATTGCTCGGCCTCATCCAGCAGGAAGCGGATCTCCCAGGGTTTCAGGTCCGCGATGGACAGCAGATGCCGATGCGGAAACAGCGCCCGGCCGGTCAGCTCGGGCGATGCGGAAGGAATGGAGATTTCGGGCATGAACCGACCCTTTAAGCGAGGGGGCGGAAGAGGGCAAGCTGCTGGGCCAGTCACCACCGCGTGCCCTGCGCATCCATGCATGTGTTCAGCGGGCCGGAACGAAGCAAGCATTTCTTGCCGCCGCTACGCCAGCCTGAATTGCCCCGACATTCTTATGTTCAGGCCGAGGCTGCTTGCATCGTCGGCCTGAACATAGGCAGCCACACATCCTCATCCTTTTCGAAGAAGACTTCGACGGGCATGCCGATTTTCACATCTTCGGGCGCCACATCCCGAAGGTTCGTCGTCAGTTGCAATCCATCCTGCTCGTCGAGCATGACGATGCCGATAACATAAGGCACTTCCAGCCCCGGCCCCCAGGATTTGGCGTTCACCGTGAAGCTGAACACCTTGCCCTTGCCTGACAGCGTGTCCGGCTCAAGTTTCCGGCCAAGGCATTTTGGACAGACGGGCCGAGGCGGGTGCTGCCAGTGACCGCAACTCTGGCACCGCAGCATGCGTAGAACCCCATCCTTTCCGCTCGTCCAATAAAAGCGGTTCAGATCGTCCAGCAGAGGTAGACTGCGCTGATAGCCCTGGCTCATCGTTTCTTTTCCCAAACAAGCGCCCCGACGGGCGCAAAGCGGATGTTCCTGCATACCGTCTCGTGGAAGGCTCCACGATATGGCGGCTCCGTCCCTTCAGTCACGCACGAGCAGCATGGCGCCCGCCATCGGCCCGCCGCCGTTCGATACAGCCGCGACTTGCGGATTCTTGGCGACCTGCCTTGCTCCGGCTTCGCCGCGCAATTGCAGCACGGCTTCATGCACGAAGCCAAAGCCATGCGTTCGTCCGCCGGACAATTGCCCGCCATGAGGATTGAGCGGCAGCGCGCCGTCGCGCGCGATCCTGTGCCCGCCTTCGACAAAGGCTCCGCCTTCTCCCCGGCCGCAGAAGCCCAGTGCTTCCAGCCAGGTCATGGCGAGGAAGCTGAAGCCATCGTAAAGCAGCGCCAGATCGACATCCTCCGGTTTGTAGTCAGTGCGCGACCACAGCATCCGCCCGGCGTCGAACGCGGCCATGTCCGGCATGTCGGCCTGATCCCAGCCGGCGCGGCCGTGAATACCGCCGCCGACCGAGTCTATCCTGATCGCCGGCTTGGCCGATCCGGCCGCGGCGTCCGCCGCCGAAAGGATGATCACGGTCGAGGCGTCTGTCGGCGCGTCGCAATCGAGCAGGCCGAGCGGCGAAGAGATCATGCGCGCCGACAAATAGTCGTCCATGGTCATGGGATCACGGAACAGTGCCTTGGGATTATCCATTGCGCCGCGCCGGGCCGTCAACGCGATCTGCCCCAGTTGCTCGCGCGTGGTGCCGTAAAGCGAGAAATGCCGCTGGGCATAAAGACTGAGCCAGTTGGTCGCCGAGATAGCGTCATAGGGGAAGATGTACTGGAACTCGCCTCCCACCCGCACACGCTCGGCGCGCGCGGTTGCGCTTTCCTGCCAGGAAGCGCCGCCGGACCCTTCCTTCACGGTACGGAAGCACAGCACATGGCGAGCCAGTCCGGCCTTGATGGCGGCATAGGCATTGATGATCGCCCCGAGCTGGGCCGAACCTTCGAGCGCGCCGCAAAACCAGTCGAGCTTCAGGTCCAGCGCCTCCTTGATATCGATACTGCCGACCGGCGAAAAAGGCTGCATGTCCGGCCGGAATCCGGGAAAGGTCGCGACGCCGTCAATGTCCTGGGTGGTAAGGCCCGCGTCGGCAATGGCCTCCAGGGACGCGTCGATGGTGAGTTCCAGACCCGATTGCGGAAGCTTGCGGCCTACCGCCGACTGTCCGATTCCGCTGATGACGACTTCTGGTGCTGACATGCGCATGGTCTCCCTGAAGCACAGCTAGACTACAATTTGTCGACTGTTCCAGATGGCATTCTCCAAAGGGGGCAGCCATCACATATATGGCCGCACCCAGCCCGGCCGGGTCAGCCGACGATGCCGGCGGATCGCAATGCCGATATGGCATCGCCGTCCATGGACAGAATGTCCCGTAGAACCATCTCGCCCTGTTCCCCAAGCAAGGGCGGCGCGACCGGAGTCGCCACCGGCGTTCCGGAGAGCTTGAGCGGCGAAGCGACAAGGGGCACCGTGCCGGCCGTGGGATGTTCCACCTTGACCACCATGTCGCGCGCGAGCGCTTCGGGCGAAGTCAGCGCCGCGCCGACCGCCCGCACCTCGCCGCAGGGAATGCCCGCCGCCCGCAGGTTTTCCAGCCACCAGCCGGTTGGATGGCCGGATATGAGCGGCTTCATGATGGCGAGCAGCGCCTCACGATTGGCGACGCGCGCGGAATTTCGCGCAAAGCGTTCATCCTCGGCTATGTCTGCGCGGTCGAACAGTTGGCACAGCCCGGCGAACTGGCGATCATTGCCGACGGCGATCACCACTCGCCCGTCGCTGCTGTCGAAGACCTGATAGGGAACGACGGCGGGATGGCCATTGCCATAGCGGCGCGGTTCGTTGCCCGATGTAAGGAAGGCGCTGCCGACATTCGCCATCATCGCAAGCTGGCAGTCGAACAGCGCCATGTCGATATGCTGGCCAACGCCGTCCCGGCTTCGCGCTACAATCGCGCCCAGAACGGCCTGGGCTGCGGCCATGCCGGTGAACAGGTCCGCCACCGCCACGCCGGCCTTCATCGGTTCGCCATCGACCTCGCCCGTCACAGCCATAAGGCCGCCCTCGGCCTGGATCACATAATCATATCCCGCCCGCCCGCCGATGGGAGACGACCTGCCATAGCCGGAAATGGAGCAGTAGATGATCGCCGGATTGATGCGGGCGATCGAATCATAATCAAGTCCGAACTTCTCGAGGCCGCCCAGCTTGTAGTTTTCCACCAGAATATCGCTTTGGGCAGCAAGGCGCCGGATCAGGTCCTGGCCTTGGGGCTTCGACATGTCGATGGCGATGCTTTTCTTGTTGCGGTTCGCGCACAGAAAATATGCTGCCTCGCCGCCGACATAGGGCGGCCCCCAATGCCGCGTGTCATCGCCGCCGGCGGGATTTTCCACCTTGATGACTTCCGCGCCGAGATCGGCGAGGGTCATCGTGCACCATGGCCCGGCGAGCACGCGGGAGAGATCCAGCACGCGCATCCCGGTCAGAGGAGGGAGACGAGTCGCGCCCTGTGCAATGGAGGGGGAGCCGTGCGGGTTTGCCATGATGCTCCTTGACGGCAGGCCGATAAAGGAAAGGCGCCTGTGGATATGGCGCCTTCCGGACAAATACTGTCGCGGCGATCAGCTCATCCGCATTCGGGCCTGCATGATCGCAAGCGGCAGGGGATCGCGGATATCGTCGCGCATCGACACGACATTGCGCATCTGGCGACCGAAACGGCTTTCAATCTGTTCAATGAGCGCCGTGGAGATTTCCTCCTCGCGCGCGCGCATTACTTCGCTGACGCCGCCCACGCCGATGACCATCAACGGCTGGCCGCCCATGCGGGGAAGAGGGGCCGCTATGATGCCGCCGCCGCGCGTCACCATGTCACAGGTAAAGGCGTAACCCTTCTTGCGGATAGCGGTGAGCTGATCGAGCAGCTCACGGATCTTGACCAGCGGCTGTCCTTCTTCAGTCTCCGCATTGATCCGCATGACGAGCCTTGTGACTTCCGCATCGGTCATCGTGCTGAGCACGGCATAGCCCGCGCCAGACGCTGCCAGCGGGCGAACGGTGCCGAGCGTCATGTGCAGGCGTGCCGGACTCGTTGCCTGGATGACATGGATATACTGCACATGCAGGCCATTGCGCATCGCCAGCACGACCGTGTCGCCTGTCTTTTCGTTCAGTTCCTTCATCATGGAGATGATGGTGCCTTCTGCGAAGAACTGGGAATTGACCCAATTGCCGAGCAGAGCGACGCGACTGGACGTGATATATGTACGGGCGTGGGGATCGTAATTCAGATAGCCCATGCCCACCAGGCTGCGCAGCAGCGCCGACGTGCTGGATTGGGGATATCCCAGGGAATCCGCAATTTCCATGACCGTGGAATGGCGTTGGAGGTCGTCAAAATATTCCAGGATTTCCAATACCCTGCCTGCGGATTTCACCATCTTGTTTTCCAACGGCGCCTTGGCGGTGATACGTTCGCGCAGGGGATTTACTCGACGTCGTGCCATGATATCCTCTCCCAGGCATATTGAGTCCCTTGGTGGGGCAAAGGGTGCGCCATCACGCTTGTGCTGTCTACCCCCGTCTGTGCACATATGTGATGACATATCGGCATTTGCATAAACAACATACACAATGTTATCTTTGAAAAAGCGATAGCCGGAGAGTCAGCCGGGGCGGCGAGGAGAGTCGAGATCATGCAGGTGCGTTTTCCCAAGTGGGACTTTTCGAAGATCCGTGCGCATTGGGCTCCCAATCATGAGTTCGCGCAGATGCAGAACGCGGCCTCGACCGTTCCTGCCTATATCGAACCCTATCTCGTGAAGGTCATGCTGAAGGCGCAGGCTGCGCTCGATCCCAGGCATGAGCAACTCCACCGCGACCTTGCGATCTTCATCAAGCAGGAAATGCAGCACTGCAAGCAGCATATCGCCTTCAACAAGGCGCTGCGCGCCGATGGCTATGAGGGCATGCTGCCGTTGGAGCAGAAATATGAGGCCGACTATCAACGATTCCTCGAAAAGAAGTCGCTGCGCTTCAACTGCGCCTATAGCGAAGGGTTCGAAGCGATGAGTTCGGTCGCCGTCACTGCATTTTTCGAAGAATATGACGAATTTTTCGAGGGCGCCGATCCGGAGGCGGTGGACTTGTGGAAATGGCATCTGGCCGAAGAATATGAGCATCGTGAAGTGGCGCATGACGTCTATCACGCGCTCTTCGGACGCGGAATCTTTTCCTATCTCTACCGCATCTATGGCTTCTTCTACGCGATGTCCCACATCCGCGCGCATGTGCGCCGGGTGCAGGCCTTTCTGCTGGCCAAGGATCGTGAGGGCATGACGCCCGAACAGATCGCCCAGTCCGAAGAGCGGGTGGCGCGGATCAAGGCGGCGACGGCTCGTCGCGCCAAGGAGCATTTGAAGGCGATTCTTTCGCCCTCCTATCAGCCCGCCACGCGGCCCGCGCCCAAGGGGGTCATGGACTATCTGGAGCGTTTCCAGCGCAAGTCCGAGCCTGCCGCCGCCTGATCGGCGCAAGAGCACATATGGGTTGATCGCGCGGGCACCGTCGCCGCCGGATCACAGTCCGCCTATACGCATCGTCTGATCAATCTTTTTGGGGAGCAGCATGTATGGGACAGAAGAGGCTGCTGGTTCTTGGTGCATGTGGCGACATCGGCCAAGGCATCGCGCGGGGCGCACATGCGGCCGGATTGCAGGTCATCACGGGCGGTCGCAATGCGGAGCGCCTGGCGCGCTATGAGGATGGCTCGGGCATTGCCACCGTCGTGGGCGATCTTTCTACGGAAGAAGCCGTGTTACAGCTTTGGGAGGCCGCTCAGCGTCCTTTCGGCGGTGTCGATGCCGTCGCGATCGCGGTGAATGCGCCCAATGCGGCCAAGGCGCTGATGGAATGGAGCGCCGAGGAGATGGCTGGCGTTTACGCCACCAATCTGCTCACCCACTTCAATGCCATCAAGGTGATGTTGCCGCGCCTGCCCGAGGACGGCATGCTGATCGGCATCGGCGGGGGAACCGCCGATTTCATCCTGGCCAGGATGGCGCAGCTTTCGATGATGCAGGCCGCGCAGCGGATGATGTATCGCGGCTTTGCAAAGGAACGGCGGGGCGGTGCGCAGATTCGCGAACTCATGCTGATCAGCATGATCAATGGCGAACGAAAGCGCGAGATAGCTGAGCCTCATTGGGTCATGGATACCGAAGTGGGGCAGCATGTCTGCGCGATCATCGCCGATCCCGAGACGTTCAAGGGACCGATCCTGCGTCTGGAATCGCGCGAACAAGTCGGCAAACCCGAAGCAGGAAAGAGCATTGCATGAGTGGCGAAGTTTTGAAGGTCAGCCGTGAAGGTCCGGTCGTGATCCTCACTATAGACGATCGCGAAACGCGCAATGCACTCAGCGTGGGGCTGACCAGACAGCTTGTCGCAGCCTGTGCCGAGATCAACTCGGACATGTCCGTCGGTTGCGCCATCCTGACGGCGGCAGGCGATGTCTTCTGCGCCGGCGGCAACATCAAGGACATGTATGCCCGCGCCAATCACTTTGCGGGCAATGCGGCTGAAATCCGCCGCACCTATCTGACGGGCGTGCAGACGATCGCGCGGGCGCTCTATGATCTGGAAGTGCCGATCATTGCCGCCGTCAACGGCCCGGCCATGGGCGCGGGCATGGACTTTGCGACCATGTGCACCATCCGCATCGCATCGCAGCAGGCGAAATTTGCGGAAAGCTTCATCAAGCTCGGCCTGACGTCGGCGGCGGGCGGGGCGTGGTTTCTCAGTCGCGCCGTCGGGTCTTCGGCCGCAGCCGAACTGGCGCTGACCGGGGACACCATCGATGCGGCTCGCGCGCTGGAATTGGGTCTGATATCCCGCGTGGTGCCGCATGAGGCACTGCTGGATGAAGCGAGATCGATCGCCGCGCGCATTACCCGCCATCCCACGCATTCGATCCGGCTCAATACCCGCCTCTTGCGGGAATCCGCGCGGCTCGATCTGCCCGCGGCGCTGGAGATAGCGGCCGGGATGCAGGCCATCGTCCAGCAGACAGAGGACCAGTATGAAGCCGTGGCTTCCGCGGTTGAAAAGCGCAAACCGGTTTACAAGGGCCGGTAGGGCATGACCGTCGAACCCTGGGCATCGCAACGGCTGGACGGCAAGCTCGCCGTCATCACCGGCGCCGGGTCCGGCATCGGGCGTGAGGTGGCCCTGTTCTTTGCGGCGGCCGGCGCGCAGGTCGTGGCAAGCGACATTGACGGGAATGCGGCACGGGAAACGGCTGCCCTTGTCGGCGCCGCCGGCCATGCCGTGCCGGCCGATGTCAGCGACCGGCTGTCGGTAGAGCGACTCGCCGATGCGGCGGAGGCGATTGCGCCTATCGCCCTGTGGGTCAATGTCGCGGGCGTGGGCGCGGCGGCGTCCCTGTGCGATGTGACGCCCGATCTTTATGACAGGGTGACGCGCATCAACATGGATGGCGTGTTCTGGGGGTGCGCCGCCGCCGCGCGGCGGATGATCCCCCGCAAGGGCGGGGCGATCATCAATATATCCTCCAATGCGGCCGACCAGCCGATACCGACCTTGTCGGTTTACGCGATGACCAAGGCGGCGGTGAACATGCTCACCCGGTCGCTCGCGGCTGAACTGGGGCCGCATGGCATTCGCGTGAATGGCGTCGCGCCGGGTTTCACGCTGACGGGGATGACGGCCCCGGACCGACTGACGGATGAAGAACGCGCCGCATTGATTGCGCGCAATGCCGCCCGATCGCCTCTCGGCGCGGTGGGAGAGCCATGCGATATCGCCCAGGCCGTCCTTTACCTTGCGTCCGACGCTGGGCGCTTTGTCACGGGCCAGACCTTGCGGGTCAATGGCGGCGTCGCTATGCCCTGAAAAGGATGGCGGACAGTGTCCGCGCCGCCATCGTCACCATCTCGTCCGACGCCGGGCGCAAAGGACGGCTGGCCAGATCAGGCGGCTTGGCTGGGCGCAATCATGACGGCCTTAAAAAACATACACAATGATGGTTTTTTCAGATATATGTTCTTTGCAGCGAGGTGGCGTGCGCGAATCGGGATTTGCTTTGAGTCCGAACATGTACGTAGTAGCCGATTGCAAGGATGAGGAATGCGGAACCGGGCAGGGGTTTCCGCGCCAGTTGGAAAGGCTCAAACTTTGATACAGGTAATGAAGGGCGTCCGTGTTCTCGAGGTCGCGCAATTCACGTTCGTACCGGTCGCCGGCGCCGTGCTCGCCGACTGGGGCGCGGATGTCATCAAGATCGAGCACCCCGTTCGCGGCGATACGCAGCGCGGTTTCATCAACCTCGAATCATCGCCGGTAAATCCGGAGCGTAACGTGATGGTGCAGCACCCCAATCGCGGCAAACGCAGCGTCGGCATCGACGTGTCCACTGCTGAAGGGCAGCAGCTGATCTATGAGCTGGCGAAGGAATGCGACGTTTTCCTGACCAATTATCTGCCCGACCAGCGGCAGAAGCTGAAGATCGATGTCGAGCATATTCGCGCCGCCAATCCGAAGATCGTCTATGCGCGGGGCAGCGCCTTTGGCGACAAGGGGCCGGACCGCAGGAAGGGCGGCTTCGATTCCACCGCCTTCTGGGCGCGCGGCGGGTCGGCCATGTGCGTGACGCCGCCTGAACTGGGCGGCCCGTTGACGCAGCCTGGCCCGGCCTATGGCGACACCATTGGCGGCATGAACATCGCGGGCGGCATTTCCGCCGCGCTGTTCCATCGGGAGCGCACGGGTGAAGCCGTCGAACTGGACGTTTCGCTGCTCGCTTCCGGCATCTGGGCGAATGCGATGGGTATCGCCATGGCGATCGAACTCAACCGTATTCCCTTTACCGCCCGGATGCCGCAATCGGGCAGCATCAAGGGCAATCCCTTCGTGGGGGTCTTCAAGACGGCGGATGGCGGGTACATCAACCTGACCATCCTCACCCCCGGACCCTATCTGGAAGATACCTGGACCCATCTGGACAAGCCGGAAATGATGCAGGATCCGCTTTACAACACGCCTGAAGCGCTGATGGAGAACTGGGTCGAGGGCAGCGTCATCGTCACCCGCGCCATCGCGGCGCAGCCGCTGTCCTACTGGACGCAAAGGTTCAGCACCCTGCGCGGCCAGTGGGCGCCCTATCAGAACCTGCTTGAGGTCAGCCAGGACCCGCAGGTCATCGCGAATGACGGGCTGTTCGAAGTTGAAGCGAACAATGGCGGCGATCCGATCAAGCTTGTTTCGGCGCCCGTCCAGTTCAACCATCAGCCCACCGTGGTCGGCCGCGCGCCCGAAGCTTCGGAACATACCGAGCTGGTGCTCATGGAAATGGGGATCGAATGGGACCGGATCGAGCAATTGAAGGCAGGGGGCGTGATCGCCTGATGGCGATCCGCTTCCGGTTGAAACCGTAACGAAGGAAGGCGCGTTAAATGCAATTGAAGGCGGGCACGAAGCTGCATAGCAGCGTGTGCGACACCGATGTCATGGTGATCAAGGGATCGGGCGACGTGGCGCTGACCTGTGGCGGCGCGGAAATGGTGATCGCGCGCAGCGGTGCATCGGGCGATGTCGATCCAGCTTTCGCGAGCGGCACCGCCATGGGCAAGCGCTATCAGAGCGCCGACGGCCAGGTCGAACTGCTCTGCATCAAGCCGGGTAAGGGGACGCTGGCGATCGACGGCGTTCCGCTTGAGATCAAGGCTGCAAAGGCTCTTCCTTCATCCGATTGAAGGCACATCACGCGGCATGAATATTTCCCTCGTCCTTCAGATGGCGGCCGACACCGTTCCCTATGCCGGAAGCCGTTCGTTCCGTGGACGCGTTGTCCTATATGAAATAGGCAAGCTCCCGCGCCGTCAGCGCAAGGGGATTTTCGACGCCTGATCACGGTCGCCCGTTGCCGCCGCTGACGCATGGCGCGGACGCGGTTCTGGATGAACTCAGGCGGCTGAGCGATGCGCGTCCGCTGCGCGCCATTGACGCCGCGACGTTGATGACAGAACGGGCGGCGCTTTGCGGCTTTCCCATGGCCGGGGCGGTTTCTGCGGGCGGCGCCTGTCATATCCTGCCGGTGCGGGATGGCGTGATCGCACTCAATCTGCCGCGCGACGCCGATTGGGAACTGCTGCCCGCGCTGTTGGAGGATGATCAGGCGGGCGCATCGGGATGGGCTGGCCTTGCCGCCATGGCGGCCGGGCATGAAGCCGACATGCTGATCGACCGGGCGCGCTTGCTTGGCCTTGCGGCTGCCCGTGCCGATCGAATGCCGCCAGCCGAAACGCCCATGGCATGGATGCGCATGGCGGCGCCCGCCGCGCGGCCCTTAAGCGTCGGGCCGCTGGTGCTCGATCTGTCATCCCTCTGGGCGGGACCGCTTTGCGGTCATTTGCTGGAACGCTGCGGCGCGCGCGTGATCAAGGTCGAAAGCCCCGGCAGGATGGATGGCGCCCGCCGGGGCAACGCCCATTTCTACGGGTTGCTGAACCAGGGGAAACAGTGCCTGTCGCTCGACCTTGCGGACCCCGCGGACCGGGGGCATCTGCTCGACCTCATCGCAACCGCCGATATCGTGATCGAATCCTCCCGCCCCCGGGCGCTGCGCCAATGGGGCATCGATGCCGAACAACTGGTGGCGAACCACGCCGGCCTCACCTGGATCGCAATCAGCGGCCATGGTCGCGGCGCGCCGCAAGAAGACTGGATCGGCTATGGCGATGACGCCGCCGCCGCCGCCGGGATGTGCGTCGCAATGCGGGAAGCGGTGGGCGAACTGGTCTTTGCCGGAGACGCCATTGCCGATCCGCTGACCGGCATTCATGCGGCGCTGGCGGCATGGAAGGGCTGGATGGCGGGGGGCGGCATATTCGCGGCGCTGTCCTTAAGACAGGTCGTATCCCATTGCCTGCATCGGGAAAGGGCGAGGCGGGGCGATGCGATGCGGCTGGACCTGGCCCGCTGGCATGGCGCGGGCAGCGGCCAGGTGCCGCTTCGCGCTATCGATCGGCCGGTCGGGGCTGTGGGCGAGGATAATGGCGCCCTGCTTTGCGCGCGTCTTCCGTGCTGATCCGCGACGCGGAACTGGGCGGGCATGAAAACGGCGGCGGCCGCATTGTGGATGTGCGTCTTTCCGATGGCATCGTTGCCGGCGTCGGATGCCTGACGCCCTTGCCGGGCGAGGTGGTGCTGGATGCGCGCGGGGGCGCTCTGCTGCCCGGTCTTCACGATCACCACATCCATCTGTTTGCGCTGGCCGCTGCCGGAGAGTCGATACGCTGCGGTCCGCCCGACGTGATCGACGAGCATGGACTCGCGGCATGTCTCCAGAACGCGCCCGGACAAGGGTGGATACGCGGCATAGGCTATCATGAGCATGTCGCCGGTGACATGGATCGCGCCTGGCTGGATCGCCATTGTCCCGACCGGCCTGTCCGTATCCAGCATCGCGGCGGACGGCGCTGGATTGTCAACAGCGCCGGTCTTGCGCTGCTGATGGCCGCCGGCGATGCGCCGCCGCCGGGCGTCGATGTTGCACGGGGGCATATCGACGATGCGGATGCATGGCTGCGGCAGCGACTGTCCGCGACCTTTCCCGATCTCGCGGCGACCAGCGCAGTGCTTGCCTCTTATGGTGTCACCGGGCTGACGGAAATGACGCCGTCGAATGACGGGCACGCGATCGACTATCTCGCGTCGCAGCAGGCCAATGGCGCATTGCTCCAGCAGGTTCTGCTTGCGGGACGGGCGGACATGCCTTTCGCGGGCAGCATGGAGGTCCGCCCCATCCTCACGAAAATCCATCTGCATGAGGCGCGCCTGCCGCCGTTCGGGGATATATGCCGGACGATCGCGGACAGCCACGATTCCGGCCGGCCGGTCGCCGTCCATTGCGTGACGCGCACCGAACTTGTTTTTACGCTGGCGGCGCTCGGCGAGGCGGGCGTGCTGGCGGGCGACCGGATCGAACATGCCTCCGTCGCGCCCGATGAATTGGTCGCGCAGATGATGGCGCTGGGGATTCAGGTCGTGACCCAGCCCAATTTCATCCGGGAGCGGGGAGACGCCTATCTGCGCGATGTGGAGCCGGATGACCTTCCCTTTCTCTATCGCTGTGCCGGTCTCACGCGGGCGGGTCTTGTGCTGGCGGGCGGCACCGACGCCCCCTTTGGCCATGCCGATCCCTGGGCGGCGATGCAGGCCGCGGTGGAGCGCAGGACCATGGCGGGCGCTGTCGTCGGCGTGGAGGAACGCCTGTCGCCAGAAGATGCGCTGGGCCTTTTTCTGGCGCGGGGCGAGGCGCTGGGCACAGGCCGACATGTCGGGACAGGCGTTCCGGCGGACCTGTGCCTGCTGCGCGCGCCCTGGTCAAAAGCACGCGCTCATCTGTGCAGCGACCTCGTTCGCGCCACGATCCGCGCGGGCGCGCTCATCTTCCAGCGTGTCGATGAGGCGCCATTTTAGCGCCGTTCATCCATCCAGGCCGCACGCTGCGGGCTTCGGACCAAATCGCACCTTCGAGTCTGGTCTATCACGAACGCGATGAGATCGCGCGCTCGGGGCGACGCGGGCCGATGAAGAGGTTAGCAAGAGGCGCGACCCAGTGACGGGCCAAGGGAGAAGGAAATGGCTGGATCAAGCGCCTTGCAGGAATGGAAAAGCGGATGGCTCCTGGTGCTCGCGGCCGGTCTGGGAGTTTCGTTGGGCAGCATCCATATCTATGCCACCGGATTGTTCATCCAGCCGCTGGAAGCCGAATTCGGGTGGTCCCGCGCGCAGATCACGGGCGGATTGTCTTTGCTGGCTGTCTTCGGTGTGCTGTTTTCGCCGGTGGTGGGCGTGGCCGTCGATCGTTGGGGATCGCGCCGCATCGCCGTGCCCGGCTCTCTTTTCTTCTGCCTTTCCCTCATGGGGCTGTCGCTTGCGGGACCCTCCATTTTAAGCTGGTGGCTGCTCTGGGGCGTGGTGGCGCTGGCTGCTGTTCCGCTGAAGCCCACGGTCTGGTCGACGGCGGTGTCCGCCAAGTTCACGGCAAGCCGCGGACTGGCCCTGGCGATCATGTTGTGTGGAACGGGCGTGGGATCGTCACTGATCCCGATAGTCACCCACTTCCTCATCGGCGCCCTTGGCTGGCGTGGCGCCTATGTCGCGCTCGGCGGCTTGTTCGCCGTCATTGTCGTTCCGGCGCTCTGGCTATTTTTCGTGGACGTGCGGCATCAGGACAAGGGACGGCCTCAACAGGCTCTGACCGGCTGGACCGCGCGCGAAGGGCTGCGCACGCGCCAATTCCATCAGCTTTGGATTGCGGCGTTGCTGGTGACGACGATCATCGTCGGCTTCGTCGTTCATCTCGTGCCGATGCTGAACTGGGCCGGACTGGATCGTGGAACGGCGGTCAGCATTGCCGGGATCGTGGGGGTGACGTCCGTGGCCGGGCGGTTGATCGTGGGCTTTCTGTTCGATCGCCAGGCGGGGCCGCCGCTGGGCATGGCCAGTGTCAGCCTGCCGGTGTTCACCGCCTTGCTGCTATTGCTGTTCCCGGGATCGATTCCCGTCATTCTCGTCGCCATCTTCCTCCTCGGCCTGTCGGTCGGCGGCGAATATGACGCGATCATTTATCTTTCGACGCGCTATTTCGGGATGCGCAACTTCGGAACGCTATTTGGTTTCGTGGCCGCGGCGCTGCTTGCGGGCGTGGGCTTGGGGCCGTTGATCGCCAGCCATCTTTACGACCAGACGGGATCCTATCAATCCTTCCTGCTCCTCGCCATTCCGGCAGGCGCGCTATGTGCCGTTCTGATCGGGACACTTGGCCGTTATCCCGATCATGAAGCCGCGCCTGCCACAACGTGATCGTTACACTTCGATGAGCATCGCGCCGGCCCGGCCGCTGCGCGCATCGCTGCCTGAACGCAAGGGCCTCAAAGGCCGAGCGCGGCCTTGGTCAGCGAGGTGACGAGGTGACCGTCCACGTTGCTGATCGTCTGCACCGGCACGCGATAGATCTTCATCTGCGAGAGGAAAGTCACATAGTCCTTGCCGCTGTCCGCCTCGAAAATCTTGCCCAGGCGCCGGCCTTCGGCATCCGTCAGCGTCATGTTCTTCTTGATCACGACAGCTTGCGCGGGTGCGGCTTCCGTCTGGGCGGCCGCCGGAACGGAGATCGCGACGCTCGCGGCCGCACTCAAAAGCAAAGCAATAGTCTTGATGGTCATGCTGGAACTCCCTGTATCCGAAGTGAATTTCCTTCGCACATGCGCAGTCAGCCATCGCCAGTGCATGGTCAATGAATAAAATAGCATTTTGAAACTGTTCACGATTGCGATGGAGATGGGTATCGCCGCTTCAGATCGCGCCTGAGGCAACGACATGCCGATCCATCGCGTCGCGGACGAAAACAGCGCCCGCCGCTAACACGGTTTCCCTAGAGGGTCTGGCGATTCAGGAAATCGATCACGGCTTCGTTGAACATGTCGTTGCGGTCGCCAGCGACCATGTGATCCGCGCCCGCAATGTTGACGACCTCCCCGTGGGGGACGAGTTCACGGAATTGCGCGACGCTCTCTTCGCTCACGACCGCGCTCAGCGCGCCGCGTACAAGCAGCGTCGGGACAGTCAAGGCGCGAGCGGCGTTCTCAAGCCTGATGCCGTTTTGCGTGAATTCCGAAGATGATATCTCCCGGCCAATAAAGCGGGGATCCCAATGCCAGTGATAGCGGCCGTCATCCTTCAGGCGCAGGTTTTTGAGCAGGCCGCTCGTGTCCTTGGGACGAGGCCGGTGCGGCATATAGGCGGATACCGAATCCGCTGCCTCCTCCAGCGATGCGAACCCTTCAGGCTGCGCCCGCATGAAGGCGCCGATGCGTTCGGCGCCCTCCATCTCTATCCTCGGTGCGACGTCCACAAGGACGAGGCCCGCAACGGAAGCCCGCTTTTCGCCTGCCGTGACGAGCGAGGCGAGACCGCCCAGCGATGCGCCGACCAGGAAGGCGGGCCGGCCCAGGGTGGAGACGATCGCCGCCAGATCGTCGACGAAAGCATCGAGCCTGTAATTGCCGTCCTCGGCCCAGCCGCTTTCGCCATGGCCGCGCAGGTCGATGGAGATCGCGCGGTAGCCGCCCGCCGCGAGATGCCTTGTGGCGGCGCCCCAGGAAAAACGGGTCTGGCCGCCGCCATGGAGAAGCACGACCGGAACACCATCTGCCGGACCCCCTGTATCAGCCGCGATGTCGACGCCGGCGCCTTTGAACATGGTGCTTTCGAGTGCGGCTGTCGTCATGATTTGGCATTCCCTTCCAGTTGCCCGACATGTGGTTACGGGGCATCCACGGTGGCAAGGGATACAGACCAAACATCGCATATGGGCTTTGAATCGCACGCAGAAAAAAGGCGGGCCGGAAGCATCCGACCCGCCTTTCAACCTGGTGGCGGAACCTAGAAGGTGATCTTGGCCTGCACGCCGTATGTCCGCGGTTCAGCGTAGAAGAGCGAGCTGAAGCCCGCCGAACGCGCCGTGTTGGAACCGCCGCTTGCATAAACCTTGTCGAACAGGTTGCGGGCATAGACGCCCAGCGACACCGGCGACCCGCCGATATCCTTGAGGTCGATGCGCGCATTCACAAGCGTATAGGCAGGCTGGCTCAATCCCTTGTCCGACTTGTAGGTGCCGAAATAGGTCCGCGACGCGCGATAGACGTCCGCGTTCAGCGCCAGCGATCCAAGATTGCCGATTTCAGTCTCGTAGGAAACATTGCCTCCCATCGTCCATTTGGGGGCGTAGGGGAACGCTGTGTCATCGGGATCGGCCGGGAATGCGCCGGTGCCGTTGAAGATCGCCGGAATGCCGCTGGAGGTGTAGACCGCGTCGGTGTAGGACAGGAAGGCCCCAAAGGTCAGGCCATGGAACGGACTGATCGTGCCTTCGAAGTCGAAGCCCTGGACCCTTGCGTTGCCGGCGTTGACGATGATGGTGCCCGCCGAAGGATCATTTGTCGAGTCGCCGTCGCCATCAAAGCCGTTGAGGCCGTTAATGCCGCGCTGCGATCCCTTGTATACGCCGCGATACACGTCGAAGTTCACCGTGCCCCGAACGTCGCCCGCGCGCCAGCTCGCCTTTGCGCCGAGTTCGACATCGGTCACCTTTTCGGGCGCATAGGTCTGGTATGGCGCAAGGCTGTTCGGCGCGCTTGCATTGAACAGCGGCGTGTTGACGCCGCCGGCGCGATAGCCCCTGCGCACCGTTGCATAGAGGAACAGGTTGGGCATCGCCTGATAGTTGACGCCGAAGTTCCAGGTCAGCGCCTTCGACTTGTCGTTGGTCTGCGTGCCCTGGATGTCCACCGGCGCGCCGTTGATGGTGTAGGTCGCGCCGTTGACGCATTCGCTCAGCGTCGCGATCGGCGTCGTCTGGGGAACGAAAGGATAAGTGGCCGAATAGCCCGCGCCGCAGGCTTCGGTTTCGTCCCATGTGTGGCGCAGGCCGGCGTCGACCTTCAATCCTTCCAGCAGATCGCTGAAATCATAGGTCGCCGCACCGAACAGCGCCTTGCTGGTCTGCGTGCGGTAGGCAATGATCATCGCTGGCCGCGACGGCGGCGAGAAGGTGGAGAGAGTCAGGCCCACCCGGCCATTGGGCTGGCTCTTGAGGTAGAAGGCGCCCACGATCGTATCCAGCTTGTCGTCGAGGAAGGAGCCCTGGAGCTGGAGTTCGTCGGTATATTGCTTGTACCGCTGCGCCTGATCGGGGATGATGAGCGACAGGCTCGTGCCGTCCGTGTCGTTGACGTTGACGTTGGACGCGCTGCGATAGCCGAAGATGTTTTTCAGCGTGATGCTGCCCAGATCGATCGTCGTGGTGTTGGAAATGCCGATCGCCCGCGTCTTGAGGGTGGTGATGACATCGCTCCATGTCTTGCGGACGCCGGCCGCCTGCTGGCGCTCGAATTGCAGATCGATGTCGCACGCGATCGACGTGTTGCAATCATAGAAGCCGTTGAGCGGGGCGAAGCGTTCCGGGATGTTGCCGGGATAGACCTGATTGATGATCGCGGCGTCCCCGGCGCGGTTCCATTTCACATAATCGTACACGAAGACGTTCTTGACGGTGTCGACCGGTTCGAGCAGCACGGAAACGCGAAAGGCGCTGTCATTGAGATCGTCGCGGCGCTGGCCGGTGTTGACCACATGCGTATAGCCGTCGCGCTTTATCCGCTGGCCGGCGATCCGCACCGCGAGCTTGTCCGCGACGATGGGAATGTTGACCGCGCCTTCGGCTTCGCGGCGATCGAGATTGCCATAGCCGGCCATCATATAGCCTTCGAACTGATAGGTCGGCTCGGCGGGGTAGACCAGCACGGCGCCGCTGGTCGAATTGCGGCCGAACAGCGTGCCTTGCGGTCCTTTGAGCACCTGCACCGATCCAAGGTCATAGGTCGGCAGAATGCTGGAGAAATAGGGGAGGGGAACGTCCGCGAAATAGGTGAGCACGGGCTGGGCCGCGTCGCCGATGTTCGAACGGCTCTGGCCGCGGATCACGATCTGCGGATTGGCGCTGCCGCCCGAGCGGCCGAACGTCAGGCCCGGCGTTGCCTGCGCAATCTGGTCGATGCTCGAGATCGACTTGTTGGCAAGCGTGTCCTGCGAGAAGGCGCTGACGGAAATGGGCACGCGCGAGAGACTTTCTTCGCGGCGACGCGCCGTAATCACGATCTCATTCGTGTTCTGGGCCTCAGCCGGGGGAGCACTCTGCTGCGCCTCTGGAGCAGTGTCCTGGGCAAATGCCGTGAATGCCGGGGCAATGATCGTGGCACAGCTGGCTAGAAAAAACTGCTTGAAATTCAAAATGATCTCCTCTCCAAACGAGTTGACATAGCGCGGATATATTCGACGCGCCCTGAGTGCGGCGGGAACATACATTTTGTTCTTTCTTTATCTAGGCTCGCGCGACGAATGTCCGATTGAACATATCCGTGTTCAGTTATCGCATCCGTGCAGAAAAACGGCGCCTGGTTGCTCCGCCATCCCATTCGAGCGACATTGCGCACAGGAAGGATGCATCATGACGGCAGGAGCACGCCTGCGAGGCAGGCGAATCATTATTACGGGCGCTGCATCGGGTATCGGTCGGGCGACCGCCCGGCTTTTCTCTCAGGAGGGGGCGGCGCTGGCCCTGGTCGATCTACAGAAAGACAGTCTGGAGGAGATTGCGGCACAGACGGGCGGCCAGGCGCTGACGGTCGACTTGTCGGATCATGAGGCGACGCGCGCGGTCGTGGCGCAGGCGGCGCAACTGCTTGGCGGATTGGACGGCGTGGTCAACTGCGCCGGCATCAGCGGTTCCTGTCCGCTTGCGGATCTCGATCAGGCGGCGTGGGACCGGATGATGGCCATCAACCTGACCGCGCCTTATGTGGTCTGTCGCGCGGCGCTGCCCTTTCTGCAGGAAGCCGCCGCCGCCACCATCGTCGATGTCGCATCCGGGCAGGCGCTGTTGCCTACGGCGCATGGGATTTCCGCCTATTCCGCGTCGAAGGCGGGCCTCGCCGCCTTCACCAAGGCGCTGGCGTTCGAGCTTGCGCCGCGCATCCGCGCCAATGTGATTGCGCCGGGGATTGTGCAGACGCCCATGGTGGAGTCCGTTCTGGGCGGTTATTCCAATCCCGACGAGGCGCCCTTTGTTGCCCAATATGCGCTGAAGCGCGTGGCCAGGCCCAGCGAACTGGCGGATGCCATCCTGTTTCTGACGAGCGGAGAATCATCCTTCGTTACCGGCGCGCTATTGGCCGTGGACGGCGGCCGGACCTTTCATTGAGGACGGGACGGGGCGCGCCGTCCCGTCCCGTTGTCCTCGGTCATATGGCTGCCGATCAGCGCGGCACGGCGGAACGGGGCCTTTGAAATCGGGGATTGGATCGCTTGCAAACCCGCGCTGAATATCGGTTGGGGTGGTGAACGGACATATCTATTCGTCATGCCAGCGAAAGCTGGCATCTCGCTTCCCAGGGCACGGCCAGGCCTAACGAGATCCCGGCTTTCGCCGGGATGACGATTTGGGAGAATGTCCGCAACCGGCCGCAACCGGCCATTGCAGGATTTGGTGTGCAAACTGCATAATCGCCTTTGACCCCGATATCCCTTCAACCAGCGATGCCGTGATGGAAATCCTCCGCCTTCACGCCGAAAATCTGCTCGGCGCGCGCGCGCAGGTCGGGGATATAATCGGTCGGGAAACGGCCAGGTGCTGCCTGATAGTTTTTGAGGACGGCGCGGCCGGCGAACATCTGATGGATTTCCGTGGGACCGTCGGCCATGCCCATCGCGAGCAGCGAGGACCACATGCGGGCCAGCGGGGTCTGATTGGAAACGCCCAGCGATCCCAGCATATGCATTGCCTTGAAGATCACATTATGACTGATCTGCGCGCAGGCGACCTTGCAGGCCGCGATCCACGGCAATGCTTCCTTTTCCATGTGATTATCGAACATCCACGCGGTTCGCATGACCAGCAGCTTGAACTGCTCGACCTCGATCCAGCACTGGCCGATATCGACCTGCACGAGTTGCTTGCGGGCCAGCGTTTCGCCTTGGGTGATGCGGGAATGCGCACGCTCGCCCATCATGTCGATCGCCTTGCGGCACATGCCGATCACACGCATCGCATGATGGATGCGTCCGCCGCCCAGACGGGCTTGCGCAACCTTGAAGCCGCCGCCCCGCTCGCCGAGCAGATTTTCCCGGGGCACGCGCACATTGTCGTAGCGCACATGGGAATGCGAACCGATGGGATAGGGTTCGCCAGCCATGCCGGGCTGGCTGACGAAGCTGATGCCCGGCGTGTCGTGCGGCACGATGATGGCGGAGAGACGTTCATAGCGCGGCGCGTCCGGCTCGGTGACGACCATGGCGATGAAGAATTCCGCCTGGGCGGCATTGGACGAGAACCATTTCTCGCCGTTAATGACCCACTCGTCGCCTTCCAGCACGGCGCTGCACCTGAACTGCGTCGGGTCGGAACCGCCCTCCACCTCGGTCATCGAGAAGCAGGAGACGATTTCATTGGCAAGCAAGGGTTCAAGGAAGCGCTTCTTGTGCTCCTCCGTGCCGAAGCGGGCCAGAATCTCGCTGTTGCCGCTGTCAGGCGCCTGGCAGCCGAAGATCGTGGGACCCCAATTCGTGCGGCCGAGGATTTCGTTGAGGTGACAGAGCTCGACCTGGCCGAAGCCGGGGCCGCCCAATTCCGGGGGCAGGTGCAGTCCCCAGAGACCCTGTGCGCGGACCTCCGCCTGGAGCGGGCGGACGACCGCCATCGCTTTCTTGTCCCGCGGATTCCACGGCGCGACATGCTCGTCGATCAACGCGTCGAGCGGATCGATCTTTTCGCGCACGAATGTGCGCACCCATTCGAGTTTTTCCTCGAACGCGGGATCGAGACGGAAATCTATCATGGATCAGGTCCTCATCTTGATTGGCTGGCCGTCATGTTCACGGCCCATTTCGGCGGCGGATCGCAGCAGTTCGAGGACCAGCGCGCCCATCTCCTCACCCTTGTCGCGCGGCAGGCGGCCATTGAGGCCGCGCGCATAATGGCGCTCCAGCAGCATCGCCAGCTTGAACTGGGCAAGGATCATATAATAGGTCAGGTGCGCAACCGGCCGCCCGCTGACAGCGGCATAGTGATCGACCAGTTCCTCGCGCTTGGGATAGGCGGGGTCCTGAAACAATTTCGGCGGTTCGACGGCGCTTCTTTCGGAAGGCACGCTGTACATCAGCCAGCCAAGATCGATCAGCGGATCGCCGATCGTCGAAAGCTCCCAGTCGATCATCGCGGCGAGCCGGACGGGGAGGTCCGGCGCCATCAATGCATTGGGCCAGCCATAATCGCCATGGATGATGCCCGCGCGCGGCATGGCCGGGGTGTTCGCGCGCAACCAGCTCACCACTTCGTCCTTATGGGGGAGCGGCCGATAGCCATAGCCCTCGGACTCGGCATAGCTCGCATGCTGGTGCAGCCAGCGGTCGACCTGCCGTTCCAGAAAGCCGTCGGGTTTGCCGAAGCCCTCAAGACCGACAGCCTTGTAATCGATAGTGGAAAGCCTGGCGATGCCGCCGATCAGGGCAAAGGGCATCTGACGCCGTATTTCAGCCGGTTTGAATGCATCAGGCAGCGTCTTTTCGCCCAGCGCCAGCCAGCCGACGATATTTTCCATCAGATAGAAAGGGGCGCCGATGACGTCCTGCGTTTCGCACGCGGCATAGAAGCGCGGTGCGGGGACGCCCGTGCCATTCAGTGCGCTCAAAACGCGAGCCTCGCGGGAGAGAACCTTGGCGCTGTCGGGGCGGGGGGTCAGCGGCGGCCGGCGCAGCACGACGGGTATGCCGCCCCGTTCAATCCTCATAACGATATTCGTCGCGCCCCCGGTCAGGATCGTTGCCTGAATGGGGCCGTTGCCCGCTTCTGGAACATGCTGGTCCATCCATGGCGCAAGCCGCTCGGGGTTGCACATCTGGGCCGCATCCGGTTCAAGCATATTAACGCTCCCTTTGCTGACTGGACGATTGTCTAATTTAATGCCATATGTCCATCATCAATCCACAACCCGCTTGAGGTGATCACATATGCGCTACCATGGACAGTGGGCTGTTACATTTGAGAGGCTGGCTCGGCGATGACGGTCGTTCGCCCTTCCTTGCGCCAGGAACAGAAATACCTCACCCGCCGGCGCATCGCGGAGGCGGCGCGGACGTGTTTCTACGAAACCGGTATCGCAGAGACATCCATCGAGCAAATTGCGCGCGTGGCGGGCGTGGGGCGGGCTACGCTCTATCTGCATTTTCCCAATAAGGATGCCATCCTGCTGGAATTGCTATCGTCCAATTTGCGCGGTGTTCGGGGCATCTATCAGGAACTGGGCGAAATGGATGCGCCTGACGCCGCCGCGCTGCGGCGCTGGCTTGCCCGCTACGTCGGGACATTGCGTGAGCATCGCCTTGCGATGCGGCTGTTCCATGTGGGCCTGGCAAATGATCCGCAGGCCAGGGGCCTTGTCGACGATCATCGCGATGCGATCGTCGACATGCTGGCGGCGCGCTTTCCCCATCTGGGCCTTGGGCCGGACCGCGATCCCCGGGCTCATGCGCACATCGTCCTGCTGCTTGCGCGAATCGATCATCTGGCGAGCGCCGCAGTGGAGGAGGAGCCGCGCATCGATCTGAATGCAGGACTGGATATCGTTGCGGAAGAAATGGCGCTGCTGCTTGCCCGGCAGTAAAGGGGGCCGGCGCTCGCCCATGAGCGCCGGCGTCAGGGCGCTATGTGCCTTCCCGGTCCGCCAAAGGAAGATGTCCATGCCAGCAGATAGGCGATGCGTTGGACATTCGCGGAGATGAGCCTGTGTCCGCCGATCGGGCGGAAATGCTGGGCGGCGCGTCCATGTCAGCAGGGAGATGATGATTGGGCGCTGGCATTGGTGCCGATCCGCCCAGGCTGTAGGCTGCCGGATAAAGTGGCGCACGATGCCTCAAAAGGAGATGGAATGCGGATAGGGTTTATCGGACTGGGGGACCAGGGCGGTCCTATGGCGCGCATGATCAAGGCGGGCGGTTTCGACCTGTCGATCTGGGCGCGTCGTGAAGAGGTGCGTGACGAATATGCGCGGGCGGGCGCGACGATAGCCGATACGCCCGCCGGTCTTGCCGCGCGCAGCGACATGTTGTGCCTGTGCGTGACCGGTGACGATGATGTGCGCGACCTGCTGGTCGAACAGGGAGCGCTGGCGGCGATGGGCCGGCGGTCCATTGTCGCGATCCATTCAACCATCCGTCCTTCCACCTGCATCGCGTTGCAGAAATATGCGGCCGAGCGTAACGTGATCCTGCTTGACCTGCCGGTGTCCGGTTCCGGTCATGCCGCGCTCGCCAAGACGCTGCTGGTGATGTGCGGCGGGGACAACCGCGCGATCGCCCGGATCGTTCCGGTTCTCGAATGCTATGCCGGCACGATCCTGCGCATGGGTGGCGCCGGCGCGGCGATGAGCGCGAAGCTGATCAATAATCTGATGGCGGTCGTGAACATCGGCCAGGCTTATCAGGCATTGCTGCTGGGCCGTGCGGCGGGTATAGATCCCGCAGCGCTGCGGCAGGCCGTTCTGGCCGGCACCGGGCGGACGTTCGCGATGGATCTGATCCAGCGGTTGCAGGTTCCCGATCGGGCCGCGCATGTGCTTGGCATCTTGCGCAAGGACGTCGCCCTGGCGCTGGAGGCGCTGCCACGGCCGCAGGTGAACTGCTGGGTGCCGCTGGCCCATGCGGGCCTGGAGGCGCTGGAGGTTCTCGTCACGGGCGGGGAAATGCTGCTGCCCTCGAATAAGGAAGGAATGCTTCATGGCGAATTCGTCGTCTATGGCAACGCTTGATCCCGCCCGCGCCCGCGCCCGTTTCTATGCGCCCGAGGTCGCCTTCGACCGGCCTGTGCCGAAGGTGCCCGCCGCCGTTTTCTGGGCGGAACGGCAAAGGGCCTTCGCGCCGGACGCCCCAACCGGATTCGTGCCGCTCGACCAATCGGCCGCGCTAGGCAGTCCATGGCCGGCGACCACGCCAACGCTGCTCGCGCGCTACATCGTCGTCCATGCGGGTGATCATTTCGCGCATCGGCTCGCATCGTCCGGCGAAGTTTATTATGTGATCCGCGGAAGCGGCGATACGCGTTGCAAGGATGAAGGATTCACATGGGCCGCGGGCGACGCATTCTGCCTGCCGGGCGGTGAACGGGTCGAGCACAGGGCGCGGGATGCGGCCATCCTGATGCAGGTGACGAACGAGCCGGAGCTTTCCTATCTGCGCGCCGAGCCGGACATGGGGCTTGCGGCGGCGATCCAGCCCACGCTGTTTCCGGCCGAGGAGATCGACACTTATCTGCGCAATGTCCACGGCCGCAACGGTGAGCAGCTTGCGGCCGGCAAGTCGGTGGTCCTGCTTTCGGGCATGATGGAGGAACGCCGGCTCACGACGCCGACCATCCTTGCCGCCATCAACACGCTGGAAGCGGGCGCCGATCAGCGGCCCCACAAACACAGTTCCGTGGCGCTCACCCTGTCGATCATGGGGGAGGGCGTCTATTCGCAGGTGGATGGGCAGAAGGTCGACTGGCTGCCCGACACCATGTTCGTCACCCCGCCGGGAGCCGTCCATTCGCATCATAATCGCGGCGCGGACATGATGCGCAGCTTCGTCGCGCAGGATACGGGACTCCACACCCAGCTGCGCACCACCAATTTCTCCTGGACGGACTGACGCCATGCCCGTGATCGCGCCTCTCCCGCTGGATGACGTCGACGCTGAAAGCCGCGCCCGTATCGACGCCGGGCTGGCTACCGGCATGTACAGCCAAACCCTGCCGCTGCAGATCGTGGCGCGCGCGCCCGCAGCGCTCCGCGCGCTGGATGAGGGATATAAGGCAATGTTTCGCCGGTCCCTGCTGGATGATCGCCTGCGTGAATTGCTGCGTTTGCGCAGCGCGCAGATCAATTCCTGCGGCCCCTGCTCGCAATCGCGCAAGGAAGAGAGCGTGTCCGAGGAGGATGTGGCCTGTCTTTTCGATACCGATTCGGGCGGCCTGTCGCGCCGCGAGCGTCTGGCGCTGCGCTATATGTCCCTGATGTCGACGGATCATTATGCGATCACGCCCGACGTCTATCGCGAACTTGGCGAGGAATTTTCCGCCGCCGAAATCGTAGAGCTTGGCTGGACTTGCGCGCAGACCATCGGCGGGCATCGGTTCCTGCACAGCCTTGACATGCTGGGGACCGCGCCGCCCGTCGTCGCCTGATGGGAAGGCGGCATTGACGATTGGGCTGCCCTCCCCGACCGTCAGACCGTTGCGGCGGGTGAAGCAAGCGGCCTGGTTTCATCATCCATGTGTTGCGTCGACAGTGAAATGCGGAATTGCGCCAATTGATGAATAATGGCCGCTATAGGCGGCGGCCGTATCTGCGCCGCGCATAAGTGCGGGGCAAACACTCAACCGCCGCAACGGCTTTTCCAAAAGGGGGAGAGGACTTTGAAACTTCAGTATATTCAAGCAGCCATGCTCGTGGCGATAGGCGCCCAGCCGGCATATGCGCAGGAAACGGCGCCGCAGGATGCCGAGGCGGCCCAGCAACAGAATTTCGATATCGTCGTGACCGCCCGCCGGCGCGAGGAGCGGCTGCAGGACGTGCCGGTCGCCGTGACCGCCGTGACCGGGGAAGCGCTCCGTTCGGCAAACATCACGCAGGTCCAGGACATCCAGCAGAAAGTGCCTGGACTCACCATCCAGTCTTCGGCTTTCGGCTCCAACGTGCTGCAAGTCGCGATCCGCGGCCAGCGTCAGTTCGATCCCTATATCACCAAGGATCCGGCTGTGGCCGTCTATTTCGCGGATGTGGTGCAGAATCGGCCGCAAGGCTTGAATTCCGGCATGTTCGATCTGGATTCCGTGCAGGTGCTGAAAGGGCCTCAGGGTACGCTCTTTGGCCGCAACACGACCGGCGGCGCGATGATCATCACGCCGGCCGCGCCTACCGACAGGTTTGAAGGTTATGTGACGGGCGGCCTGGGCAATTATGATTCCTGGCGACTCGAGGGCGCGGTCAATTTCCCGCTGGCGGACTGGATTCAGGTGCGTGCGGCCGGCGCGCTCCAGCGGCGCGACGGCTTCACCAAGAACATTACAACGGGCCAGCGCCTTGACGACGAGCACAAGGACAACTGGCGCCTCTCGGTCAAGCTGACCCCCTTCGACGGTTTCGAGAACCGGACCGTCATCAACGGCTTCAAGGCGGATGAAAACGGTATCGGCTACAAGCTGCTCGGCAGCCTGCCGGGCATCGGTTTCGGGTCGTCGCCTACGGTGATCGACGAACTGGCGCGTCTTGCCGCGCTGCCATTCCACACGACGACCAGCGACCTCGTTCTGGAGACGAAGATCAAGACCTTCTCGCTCTCCAACGTGAGCGAATGGGACGTGGCGGACGGCGTCACGCTGAAGAACATCTTCGGCTATCGCTATGTCGATTCCCACATTCCGTTCGATCTCGACGGGTCGAGCATGACATTCACGGATGCCAACGGCCAAATCGTGCCCTTCTTCCCTTCGCGCGAAGACATGCGCGTGCGGCAGTACAGCAATGAACTGCAACTGCTCGGCACGGTCCTGGACGGCAGCCTCGATTATATTTTCGGCGGCTTCTATTTCCTGGAGAAAGGCCGGGATCGCCAGGCGAGCGGCGGTCATGGCGGCGTTTCTTCGGCAGGGGGCGTCTATCTGGGCGATCGCGTGACCTATTCCGATCCTGTCCGCAATGAAGCCTATTCGGCTTTCGCGCAGTTCACCTATCGGCTGCCCTTTCTGGAAGGCGTGTCGTTGACTGCCGGCGGCCGCCAGAACCATGACAAGCGCGAACTGACCTCGCGCAATCTGATCTCCGATGGAACCTGCCGTCTCGTCGATGACGCGGGGCAGCCGCTCAACCCGTGCCAGGCATATCATGCCAAGAGCTACAACCGCTTTACCTACACGCTGAGCGCCGACTGGAAGGTGGTGCCCGGTGTGCTGGCTTATATCGCGCATCGGAAAGGGTATCGCACCGGCGGCTTCAACATATCGGCAACGACGCCCGCTCAGTTTACGCCTTTCAATCCCGAGAGCGTGAAGGATGTCGAACTGGGCGTGAAGACGGATTTCCACATGAGTGGCGGCCGCGGCCGGTTCAACCTCGCCTTCTATTCGCAGAACTACAAAAACATTCAGCGGAACCAGGGCAGCCTCATCAACGGCGTCTTCACCCAGACGATCGTCAATGCCGCCTCCGCCCGGATCAAGGGCTTTGAAGCGGAACTGGCGTTGCAGCCCGTTGATTTCATCGATTTCGGCGTGAACGTCGCGCATGTCCACGCGCGGTATTCGTCGTGGATGAGCAATGGGGTCGACATCGCCGCTTCGCAATTCGCGGGCACGCCGGCGTGGACCATCGGTTCCAATCTGGGCGTCAACATCCCGTTGGGCGATATCGGGGAACTGGGCCTGCGGGGCGACATCTATCACCAGACCAAGACGAACAATTCGGACAATAACTTCCTCTCGGCCTGGAACCGCATTTCGCCCACGTCGATCATGCCCGCATACACGCTGGTCAATGGCCGCATCGACCTGCGCAATATTGCCGGCTCGCGCATCACGGCCAGCCTGTGGGCGAAGAACCTGTTCGACGTCGATTATCTGGCGGGCGGCACGGAACTCGCCAATACCGGCCTCGGCTACACGGCGGGCTTCCTGGGCGCGCCCCGGACCTATGGCGCGGAACTGAACTTCCGCTTCTGATCCCCGGATCACCCGCGGCGCCATTCCGGCGTCGCGGGTGAATTTGGCTCGTCGGTGGCGGCGGTCGCCCGATCCACGGGACGCCGACAGCCGACGGGGCAACCGGATAGGCCGGATCAGGGCCTTATCAGCGCATCATCAGCGTGCCGCCATCCACCGGGATGATCTGGCCGGTAATGAAATGCGCGCCTTCCGATGCGAAGAACGCCACGACCGGCACGAAATCCCTGGCGATGTCGCCCAGCTTGCCGCCCAATGGGATGGCGGCTTTCAAGGCGGCATCATGGGCTTCCAGTTCCTCCGGCGTCATGGACGCGCGGGTCTTGTCGTACATCGGCGTCCAGATCGCCGGTGCGATCCCGTTGACCCGGATGTTGTGGCATCCCCATTCGACCGCGATCGAGCGGGTCCATGCGACCACGGCGCCCTTGGCAGCGGCATAGGCGGCCTTGTTGGGATAGCCCTTCACCCCTGCCGCGGACGCGAAATTGAGGATCGCGCCGCCGCGGTCCTTCAAATGCGGGAAGACCGCCTGATTGGTCAGGAAGGTGCCCGTTGCGTTGACCGCCATGGCCTGATGCCATTGCTCAAGCGAGATGTCCTCCGCCTTGGCGCCCGGTGCGATGCCGGCGGCGTGGATGAGCACGTCCAGCCCGCCGAGCCGAGCGACGGCCTGATCGACGGCGTTCGTCACGGACGCCTTGTCCGTCACATCGACCTTGATGAACGCCGCGCCCGATTCCTTCGCGATCCGCTCACCGCCGTCTTCATTCAGATCCAGCGATATGATCGAGGCGCCGCGCCGGGGAAGCGCCCGGACCAATCCTTCGCCCATGCCGCTTGCGCCGCCCGTCACGATGATGCGGCGTCCCTGCAATTCCCGGTCGCTCATTCTGCTCTCCTTGTTCGCTTGATATCAGCGCCGGATGCGGGACGTTTTCCGCGAAAAGCGCGACCATTTATGGAGTCCGTCCATTCGTCGATACCGATGGGGACGCATGCTAAAGCCGGATCAGCCGTTTGCCGATGCCTTCGCCGCCGAGCATGGCAAGAAAGGTGTCGGCCGCATTGTCCAGACCGTCGATGATCGTTTCCTCGAACAGCAATCGCCCCGACAGGATGCCGTCGCGCAATTCCTCCAGGGCCGGTGCGAACAGGTCGGGATAATTGGCGGTGATGAAGGCGCGCAGGGACAGTTCGCTGTAGAGCAGATATTTGAAATTGCGCAGCAGCATCGGGTCTTCCGTCAGATAATGCTGGGCGAGGCCGCAAAGCATGATCCGCCCGCGCGGCCGCATGAGGGGGAGCGCGGCGTCCAAGCTGGAAGCGCCGACATTCTCGAACAGCACGTCGACGCCCTCGCCCGCGGCCGCCTTCAACCTGTCTTCCAGATCGGCCGCGCCATGGTCGATGCAGGCGTCATACCCCAGAAGGTCGGTCGCGTGGCGGCATTTGGCTTCGCCGCCGGCGGTGCCGATGACATGGCACCCCCGCGCCTTGGCAAGCTGTGCCGCGACGCTGCCGACGGGGCCGGTGGCCGCCGAGATCAAAATCGTTTCGCCCGCTTTCAGGCCGGACAGGTGGAGGCCCACCCAGGCGGTGATGCCTGACCGGCCCAATGCGCCCAGGACGAGGCTGGGCGGATCGATATCGGGCGCAATAAGCTGAACCGCTTGTCCCGGCATCGCGTTGACCGGCTGCCAGCGGCCGATGCCAATCACGCGATCGCCGACCGACAGGCCGGGAAAGCGGGATTCGATCACCGCGCCGACGATCCGGCCATGGATCGTCCCATCCGCCCAGCCGGGATGCTCGCCCTTCCAACTCTTCATTGCGCGGGAAAGATAGGGGTCGAGCGAGATATAATGCGTCTCGACGAGGATCTCGCCATCTCCGGCTTCGGGCGGCGGCATGTCGCGCAGCATGAAATCGTCGATGGTGAGGTTGGCCGTTGGCCGGCGCATGGCCCAGCTTTTCATAAGGCTTCCTTGGTCTGGGTGAAACCGGGTTCAGTCACGATAGGACGGATCGATACGATCGAGCTGGCGGAGCAGGGCTTCCCATTCAAGGCCGCCGCTCACCGAAACATCCGCGCTCCCGGTCGCCGGATTGAAAAGAGCCGCCGTCCGTTCCTGACTCGAGCGGCTGGGGAAGATCGGCGGACCGCCGGCAAGGGCGGCGACCTGTATCTGGCAGGCCGTTTCCAGCCGCTGCATCAGCAGGAAGGCTTCGGCAACCGTCCGTCCCACGGTCAACAGGCCATGATTGCGCAGGATGAGCACATCGTTGCGGCCGAGCGCGGCGATCAGGCGGCTGCGTTCGCCATCGTCGATCGCCGGCCCCTCGAAATCATGATAGCCGACCCGGCCCATGAAGCGCAGCGCCGTCTGGCTGATCGGCAGCAGGCCGTCCGTCATGCAGGACACCGCGACTCCGGCGCGGGTATGGGTATGGATGACGCATTGCACATCCTCCCGCGCCGCGTGGACCGCGCTGTGGATCACATAGCCCGCGCGATTGACGCCGTAGCTGGTCGAACCGGGCGCGAGGACGTTGCCCTCAATGTCGATCTTGATGAGCGCGCTTGCCGTGATCTCCTCATAGAGCATTCCAAAAGGGTTGATCAGCAGTTCATGATCGCTGCCCGGAATACGCGCGGTGATATGATTGTAGATAAGGTCCGTCATCCCGTACCGCGCGACGAGTCGATAGCAGGCGGCAAGGTCGTTGCGGGTCTTGCGTTCGGTCGCATCGATGGCGGAGAGGACGGCTGGACTGCTCATGCGCCGATGGTGCGCCCGCCAGCTCGCCAGTCAAGTCTCCTGCTGCCATCAAGCACATTGAGGATGTGATGATTATGCAGGAGGCTTTCCTCCGCGCGACGGGTGCGGCAAGCGAGGCGCAGCGAACAAGGAGACGGACGTGACACGGATATTCGGCGGACCCACCCGCTATGTGCAGGGGCCAGGGGCGATCGACGATCTTGGAGAACTGACCGCGGGGTTCGCCGGCCGCCCATTGCTGATTGCCGATGCGGATGTCCTGCCTTTCATCCAGGCGAGCCTCGACGCCTCTTTCGCGGATCGCCCGCATGCCGTCCTGTCATTCCGCGGCGAAGTGACGCAGGCCGCGATCGACTCGCTGGCGGCGAACGGCACCGCCTTGAACGCCGATCTTGTCATCGGCATCGGCGGCGGCAAGGGGCTGGACGCGGCGAAGGGCGTGGCGTTCCAGCTCGGCCTGCCTTTTGTGGCCGTGCCCTCGATCGCATCGAACGATTCTCCGACAGGCCGTTCCCTGGCGATCTACAATGACGAGCATATCTTGGTAGCGGTTGAAAACATCCCCGACAGTCCCTTGCTGGTGGTCGCCGATACGGCATTGATCGCCAATGCGCCGGCCCGTTTCCTGCGCACCGGCATGGGCGACGCGCTGGGCAAGAAGTTCGAGGCGGAGCGCGCCTTTGCCGATGGCGCCGCCAATTTCTTCGGCACGCGCCCGCTGCGCACGGCGCTGGTGATTGCCGACGCCTGCTACGCGACGCTGCGCGAACATGGCGTGGCCGCGATGAAGGCCGCCGAAGCGCATACGCCCGATGAGGCGTTCGAAGCCGTGGTCGAGGCCAATGTGCTGATGGCCGGGCTTGCCTGGGAAAGCGGCGGCCTGTCCTATGCGCACGCCGTCGTCCGGGGATTGGTCAAGGCGAGGGGGGCCGCCTCTGCGCCCCATGGCGACCATGTCGCTTATGGCACGCTGGTCCAGCTCGCGATCGAGGGGCGCGATGATGCCTTCATCATCGACCTGATGGGCTGGTGCCGCAGCGTGGGCCTGCCGGCCTCGCTGGTGGAATTAGGCATGGAATCGCCTACGGAGGCGGATGTCGCCGAAATCGCGCGGCTGACGGCGATTGGCCCCAAGGGCGGCCGCATCATTGTAGCAGCGCCGCCGGAGGCAATCGCGGCGGCCATTCTTCGTGTGGAAAGGTTGGCAGCATGAGCAAGGTGGCTTTGGTGACGGGCGCGGCGGGCGGTATCGGGCGCGCCACGGCCATACGCTTCGCGCAGGCGGGCGCCAATGTCATGGTGTCGGACGTCAACATGGAAGGGTTGGAAGAAACGGTCTCCATCATCGCCGGGCAAGGCGGCGCCGCCCGCCTTCATCGCGCCGATGTGAGCCAGGAGGCGGATGTGAGCGCGCTGGTCGAGGCGACGGTGGCGGCGTTTGGCGGACTTGACTGGGCATTCAACAATGCGGGCATCATCGGTCCGCTCACCGGCCTTGCGGACACATCGATCGAAGATTTCGACCGGGTGATTGCCGTGAACCTGCGCAGCATATTCCTGTGCATGAAGGCCGAACTGGCGGTCATGGGGCCAAAGGGCAGCGGATCGATCGTCAATACGGCGTCCGAAACGGTGCTCAAGGGCAATGCCGGACCTGCGGCCTATACCGCGTCGAAGCGCGGCGTTCAGGGGCTGACCGAGCATTGCGCGCTGGAATGGGCGGCATCGGGCATCCGCATCAATTCCGTGGCCCCTGGCGCGATCGTCACGCCCATGACCCTGGCGATGCGCGCGCAGAAGGAGCGGCCCAGCCCCCAGCCCAACGGGCGGCGGGGTGAAGCGCATGAGATCGCGGAAGCGGTCTACTGGCTCTGTTCGGACGCGTCGTCGAACGTGATTGGTCATATGCTGGTGGTGGATGGCGGCTGGGCGATTAGCTGATCCCATCATCACATCGCGGGCTTTTGTAAAGGCGGTTATGCAGTTTGCAGACCTCCGCACGCAATGGTGGTTACGGGTGGATTTCCGCCGCCTTTCGCTGGGATGACGGACATTGAATGGCGGAATGGCCGATAACAATCCTTGCATGAGCGCGGGTTTGCAAACGGAATAATCTCCTTTGCGAAGTGGTGGATCAAGACGCTATAGTCGTCGGCGATGTGTCGGGAATGGAGAATGGGAATGACCACGATTACCCAGGCCGGCAATGGCTTCGCGCTGCTGGGCGCCTGCGCCGAATATTATCGGGTCAATGGCTTCGGTGCTGAATAAATCGGGCCATTCCCCGGCCAGGCCCGTGGGGGCGGTGGAACGGTCCTCGCTGTTCTCCCCCTTCACGCTGCGGGGAGTTACGTTCCGCAACCGGATCGGCGTGTCGCCGATGTGCCAATATTCGGCTGTCGACGGCATGGCCGGCCCATGGCATCTGACCCATCTCGCCAGCCGCGCGGTCGGCGGCGCCGGCCTGGTTGTCACGGAAGCCGCGGCTGTTGTGTCGCAGGGGCGGATCAGCCCGGCGGATCTTGGCCTCTGGTCCGATGCCCACAGGGACGCGCTGAGGCCCGTCGCGGCCGCCATCACCGATGCCGGGGCGGTGCCCGGCATCCAGCTCGCCCACGCCGGGCGCAAGGGCAGTACGCAGATACCCTGGATCGGCAGGGACGCCGTAGCCGAAGGCGGCTGGGCCGTTCCGGCGCCAAGCGCCCTGCCGTTCAACCGACGGTCCGCGCTGACATATACGATGGGCGCCGAGGAAATAGCGCGCACGATCATTGCCTTCGCCGAAGCCGCAAGACGGGCGGCGGATGCGGGATTCCGGTTCATCGAGTGCCATTTCGCGCATGGTTATCTCGTTCATCAATTCCTCTCGCCGCTGACCAACCTGCGCGACGATGCCTTTGGCGGCGGCCTTGAGGGGCGGAGCCGGCTGGCATTGGAGATCGTCCGCGCCGTCCGGGCCGCCATCCCCGCGGAGATACCCCTCAGCGTCCGCCTGTCCTGCGTCGATTGGGTGGAAGGGGGATGGACGCTGGACGACAGCATCACCCTGGCGCGGCATCTGGGCGAAGAAGGCGTCGATATCGTCGATTGTTCCAGCGGCGCGCTGGTGCCGGGCGCGGCTCCGCCCGACGGCCCGGCCGTGCAACGCGATTTCGCGCGGGCGATCCGCGAGCGTGCCGGTCTTCCGACCGCCGCCGTGGGGGGCATCACCGGGGCGCGGGAAGCCGATGCGCTGATCGAGAGCGGAGGCGCGGATATGGTGCTCATCGCGCGGGCCATGCTGCGGGACCCCTATTGGGCGCTGCACGCAGCGGAGGCGCTTGGCGTTGAGGCGGCGTGGCCGCTTCCTTATAAAAGGGCGGTGACGTGAGTGAACATTCCCTGTCGGAACGGCTGGACCGGCTGGAATCGATCGAGGGCATCCGGCAATTGGCCTATGGCTATGCGCTGGCTGTCGATGCGCGTGATATCGATGCGGTCGTGGCGCTTTATGTCGATGATATCCGGGTGGGCGGCGGCCGCCAGGGCAGGGCGGCGTTGCGAGCGGTGTTCGATGCTTCTCTGCGCCAGTTCACGGCCAGCGCCCATCATGTAACCAACCATCTGATGGAATTTCTGGGACCCGACGATGCGATCGGGCTGGTGAGCTGCCGGATCGAACATGAGGTTGACGGAAGCTGGGTGACGGCCAGCCTTCTCTACCATGATCGCTATGTCCGGCGCGGCGGCATCTGGCTGATCCGCGGGCGAGTGCAGACGCGGCTTTACGCGACGGCGCATGATGATCCGCCCGTCGGCCCGAAGAAAGTCCGCTGGCCTGGCGCCCAACCGATGGAGAGCGGCTTTCACGATGCGTTGCCCGCCTGGGCCGAATTCTGGAACGATCGCGAAATGCCTCCTCGCGAGATGGAGGGAACGCAAAAGCTGGTCACGCGATTGCGTCGTGGCACGGGCTTGCCGCCGCCCCCGGCGTATATCTTCACCGCCAAAAATTAAGGGACGCGTCCTGCTGTCGGTGGATGGGATAAAGCTGCGGCCGTGCGCCTGTCTTCATGAGAACACATGGCTTGTGCATCATTGCAGGCGAAAATATCGAGCAGGTGAGCAATGGGAGACTGTTCTTGACGGGCGCAAGCAGACAGGTCTGCTTGCTGCCAGCCGCGCGGCTTTAGTGTCGCGGAGATAGAATTGGGCGTGGCTGGCCAATAGAGGCCAAAAGCAAGGAGAGATGCAGATGAGCGGTCATATCCTGGTGCAGCAGCATAATGTCGCGTCGGGACGGGAGCATGAAGCCTTTCGCTGGTTTCAGCAGGATCTCGCCCCGAGGCTCTTCGCGCAAGGTGTGGGCAGCGCCCGCCGGTACAAGCTGCTCGATCTTCAGCTTCAGCCTGAAAATCCCCAGCCGCACGCCTATTTGTCGGTGTTCGATTTCGATCCCCGGACGTCCCCCGGCGCGCTCGATGCGTTGTCGCATCTCGCCCGGGAAGAACCGCTTGCCGCCGGGTTGCTGACGGATGACGCGGCGCACGTCTATGAGATGACGCGCGATTGGGTGCCAAGCCCCAATCCGGCGGACATGCTGGCGCCCGAATATCTGTTGCTCGTCATGGCCAATTTCGTCGTCGAAATGGAGGACGAATATCACGACTGGTATGACAATGTGCATGGACCCGAAGTGCTCGACACCCCCGGCTTCACGGGCCTTCGCCGTGGCCGCCGCGCTGAAAGGCAGGCGGCCCCCGTCAATGATTATCCTTCCAATGCCGTGGTTCTCTCCACCACGCGAACCAACGACATCATTGGTTCGCTGGATGAGTTCCGGGCACGTGCGAATGGCGAAAGCAAAACAGGCATCCACTGGAATTTCCGGTCGCCTTCCGCCTCGCTGGCCCGCACCACCCATATCTTCGCGCCGCTCACGCCGCGGCTGACGGCCTGAACAGGCGATCAGGTAGGAGAAAGCCGATGGACACCCTGTCGCGGATCGAGGCGGAGCGCGCCTGCGAACGCCTGGTCATGCGCTATGCGCTGGCGGTTAACGAGTGGGATCTCGACGCATTTGTTTCGCTGTTCACCCCCGACGCCATTTGGCAACGCCCCAATGTTCCGGCGTTGCGCGGGCATGAGGAAATCAGGAGCTTCATGTCGGGACAGCCTTCCGGGCGCACATTGAGGCATGTCAACGGCCTGTGCATGGTCACTGTGAATGACGACGGTGAAACGGCGGGCGCGATTTCCCAAACCACGGTCTACGACACGGCAGGCCACATGGCCGTGCCCGCTCCCTTCAGCGGGCCCGACATGGTCGTGGAATATCGCGACAGGCTGGTGAGGATCGAGGGCGACTGGTTTTTTGCACAGCGGGATACGACCGTGATCTTTTCCATTCGCGCATAGCCGCTGTGCATCGATTCATTCACTCATCACGAACGCGTTAAAGCAGCCTTTCGGCTTCAGAATGAGGCGGAGGGGCTTGCTTCGGTTTAAGATTGCTCTCTTTGTGTTAGTCATACTTACGTCAACCGTCGTTTCAGGACGGCGTAAAGACCGACAAAGGAGGGATGATGAACGAAGTGACAGGCATTTCCGGCCATAATCAGCCGGACTCAGAAACGCTTGTCGAGATTTTCTCGAAAGCGATGCTGATCAAACTATGCGATGATCGTATCCGCGCCGTGCTGCGGTCGGGCAAGATGGTCTCGCCGCATTATTCGCCTCGTGGTCAGGAAGTCGTGTCGGCGGCGATGGCGACGGCGTTGCGGCAGGGCGACTATCTCGTCACCATTTACCGCGGTTTGCATGACCATCTGGCCAAGGGCGTGCCGCTTCGCCAGCTCTGGGCGGAATATGCCGGGCGCGTGACTGGAAGCTGCAAGGGCAAGGGCGGGCCGATGCACATCACCCATCCGGAAGCGGGCGTCGTCGTCACCACCGGCATAGTGGGCAGCGGCATTCCCATTGCCAACGGCCTTGCACTGGCTTCGCAGGTCCGGGGAGAAGACAGGGTCACCGTCACGAATTTCGGCGACGGCGCGTCCAATATCGGCGCGTTTCATGAAGCGCTGAACATGGCCTCGGTCTGGAAATTGCCGGTCATTTTCCTGTGCCACAACAACCGCTATGCCGAACATACCAGATATGAGGATTGCACGGCCGTGGACAGCGTGGCGACACGCGGCATCGCCTACACCATGCCCGGCGTGTCGGTGGACGGCAACGATCCGGTCGAAATGTATCGCGCCGCAACCGCTGCGGTCGACCGGGCGCGCAGAGGGGAGGGACCGACGCTGATCGAAGCGCGGACCTTCCGCTTCGAAGGGCATAATTATGGCGATCCCGGCCATTATATCCCCAAGGATGTCTACGCGGCGGCATTGGCCGATGATCCGCTGCCGAAATTTCGCGCCAAGCTGGTGTCGGAGGGTCATGCCGACGAAGCGCGCGTTGCGGGCATCGAGGCGAAGATTCTGGCGGACATCGACGACGCGGTGGCGTTCGCCCTCGCTTCCGACTGGCCGGAAAAGGCCGAATTGCGCCGGGATGTCTTCGTACAGGAGTTGGCCGCATGAACGCGCTTGTCACGCCGAACAACAAGGGTGAGATCAGCTGCACGCAGGCGTCGCTGATGGCGATGGATGAGGCAATGGAGCGCGATCCCACCGTGCTCGTCTTTGGCGAAGATGTCGCGGACCAGGAAGGCGGCGGCATCGTCGGCGCGACATCGGGGCTTTCGACCAAATATGGCAGCAGCCGCGTCCGCTCGACGCCCATCGCGGAACAGGCGATCGTGGGCGCAGCCGTCGGCGCGGCCATTGCGGGTATGCGTCCGGTCGCCGAAGTCATGATGATGAACTTCATGACCGTGGCAATGGACCAGATCGTCAACCATGCCGCCAAGATCCGCTTCATGTCTGGCGGCAAGACCGGAGTGCCGCTGACCATTCGCACGATGAGCGGCGTGGGCGGCGGCTTTGGCGGTCAGCATAGCGACATGTATGAGGCATGGCTTGCCCATGTGCCCGGCCTGAAGGTGGTGGTGCCTTCCAATCCGGCGGATCAGAAGGCCCTGCTCACCTCCTGCATTTTCGATGACGATCCATGCATTTTCATCGAATCCACGCTCCTCATGGGCACGCGCGGCCCCGCGCCCGAAGCGGACTACAGCGCGCCGCTCGGCAAGGCGAAGATCGTGCGCGAGGGCGGCGATGTCACCCTGATCGGCTATGGCCGTCCAATGGTGGACGCTGCCATGGCTGCCGAAGCGCTGAGCAAGGAAGGTGTGTCTGTCGAACTGATCGACCTGCGCTCGATCGTGCCGTTCGACCGGGATACGGTGATGAATTCGGTCGCGAAGACCGGGCGGGCGGTCATCCTGCATGAAGCGGTGCGCAGCTTCGGGGTAGGCGCGGAAATCTCCGCCCGGATCAACGAGGAACTGTTCGGCCAACTCAAGGCGCCGGTCCGCCGGATCGGCGGCCTCGACTGTCCGGTGCCCTTTTCGGCCGCGCTGGAACGCGAATATATGTGGAGCGTCGAGCGCATCGTGGACACGGTTCGCACCACGCTGGATTGATGGAAAGGCCCTTGTGCAAACAGCAAGCCTGTACCGAAATGGAGGATCGCGGGTTTGACGGACGATGGCGGGTTACGGGCACCGACCTCCGTTCGGAGCTGAGTTTGTCGACGCCCTGTTCTTCCTTCCCATGCTACTGCTTGGGAAAGAGAAGCACGGGCGTTCGACAAGCTCAAGCGACAGGTCGTTTCAGGACGGATCGCCATTCAGGCATCGTCCCGTGCAGCCGACTATCTGATCGATTCACGCAGATGTGCGGAGACGCAGAGGACAAGGATGCGCCGAAGGCGTTTCTCGGCTTGCTGGCCGAATCCTCCGCGCGCTGATGGGGCGGGCCGCGCATCGTTGACTTGCGAATACCCTGCGTTTCCGCGCCTCTGCGTGGAAATGGTTCGATCCCATGAAGAGGAATGGATCGCCTGCGTTCGCTGAATGTCGATCGGTCCTGGTCCCGGAAAATAGCCTTATCTCTGCGCCGCGAGCCGGGTCATGCGTGATCCGCCTGCGTCCAGCACCGTTTCCATCGCCACATAGGTCGATGTGCTCGCGACATGGGGCAGGCTGGAGATCTTCTCGCCCAGAACCGTGCGGTAGCGGCGGATATCCGATGTCCGCACCTTGAGCAGATAGTCGAAGCTGCTCGCGATCATGTGGCACTCCTCGACTTCGGGGATGCGCCGGACCGCTGCGTTGAATTCGCGCAGGGCCTGTTCGCGGGTGTCGCTGAGCTTCACTTCGGCGAAGGCGACATGATCCATGCCCAGCTTCGCCGGATCGACGATGGCGCGGAATCCCTTGATGACGCCCGCTTCGGTCAGCCGCTTGAGGCGCACCTGGCAGGGCGTCTTCGACAGTCCCACCACGCGAGCGAGGCCGGTGACGGTTATGCGGCCATCCTCGATCAGGGCGGCGATGATCTTGCGGTCGAACTCGTCCAGATGGACCGTTTGGAGTGGTTTATCCATTCATCTCGCCTAACATATGGCCATAAATAAGTCATATTGCGTGGAAAGGGCCTTTTGAAAAGTCGGATCATAGGGCGTGCCGATGATATTATACGGTCATGACGACGCAGCCCCCCTTCGCCGATTTCGCGCCCGCCATCCGGGACCAGTCCCCCCTCCGCCGCGCCATTACCGCCGCCTATCGCCGCGACGAGGCGGCCTGCCTCGCGCCGCTGATGGAGGCGGCGGCGCTACCCGATGCGACGCGTGAAGCTGCGCGTGAAACGGCCCGGTCGCTCGTCATGGCGTTGCGGGCCAATCGCAAGGGCAACGGCGTCGAAGGGCTGGTGCAGGAATATTCGCTCTCCAGCCAGGAAGGCGTGGCGCTGATGTGTCTGGCCGAAGCGCTGCTGCGGATTCCCGACGATGCGACGCGCGACGCGCTGATCCGCGACAAGATCGCGGACCGGGATTGGAGCGCGCATATGGGCGGCGGCAAGTCGCTGTTCGTCAATGCCGCGACATGGGGCCTTGTCGTCACCGGCAAGCTGGTCGGCAGCGTGGACGACAAGGGACTGGGCGCGGCGCTCGCCCGCCTGATCGCGCGCGCGGGCGAGCCGGTGATCCGGCGCGGCGTCGATCTTGCCATGCGGATGATGGGCGAGCAGTTCGTGACCGGCGAAACCATCGCCGAAGCGCTGAAGCGCGCCAGGGAGATGGAGGCCAAGGGCTTCCGCTACAGCTATGACATGCTGGGCGAGGCGGCGACGACCGCTGCCGATGCCGCGCGCTATTATGAGGACTATGCGCGCGCCATCCATGCCATCGGCAAGGCGTCGAACGGGCGCGGAGTCTATGAAGGGCCGGGCATCTCCATCAAGCTGTCGGCGCTCCATCCGCGCTACGGCCGCGCGCAGGCGGACAGGGTGATGGGCGAACTGCTGCCCCGCGTGAAGGCTCTGGCCGTGCTGTCCAGGGACTATGATATCGGCCTCAATATCGACGCGGAGGAGGCGGACCGGCTCGAACTGTCGCTCGACCTGTTGGAAAGCCTGGCGCTGGACCCGGATCTTGCGGGCTGGAACGGGCTTGGCTTCGTGGTGCAGAGCTATGGCAAGCGGTGCCCCTTCGTCATCGACTGGATCATTGATCTTGCGCGGCGGGCGGGGCGGCGGATCATGGTGCGGCTGGTCAAGGGCGCCTATTGGGACGCGGAAATCAAGCGGGCGCAGGTTGACGGCCTTGCCGACTTCCCGGTCTATACGCGCAAGGTCCATACCGATGTCGCCTATATCGCCTGCGCGAAGAAGCTGCTGGCCGCGCCGGATGCTGTCTTCCCGCAGTTCGCGACGCATAATGCCCAGACTCTGGCGACCATCTATCATCTCGCCGGTCCCGATTTCACCGTGGGCCGCTATGAGTTTCAGTGCCTGCACGGCATGGGCGAGCCGCTTTACGAGCAGGTGGTGGGCGCGAAGGGGCTGAACCGCCCCTGCCGCGTCTATGCGCCTGTGGGGACGCATGAGACGCTCCTGGCCTATCTGGTGCGCCGCCTGCTGGAGAATGGCGCGAACTCCTCCTTTGTGAACCGCATCGCCGATCCGGCCGTGTCGGTCGATGAACTGACGGCCGATCCGGTGGAGATCGTGCGGGCCATGCCGCATCCGGGACATCGGCATGATCAGATCGCGCTACCGTCGGCGCTTTATGCCGACCGGCGCAATTCGGACGGCATCGACCTCAGCGACGAGGAGGCGCTTGCGGCGCTGACCGTGGCGCTCAAGGAAAGCGCGGCCATGGCCTGGGCTGCCGCGCCGGAGAGCGGGAAGGGGAGGGAGCGCCCGGTGCTCAATCCCGCCGACCATCGCGATATCGTCGGCGCCGTCACCGAAGCCTCGCCCGACCATGCCCGCGCCGCCGCCATCCGTGCCGCGCAAAGCCTGTGGGGCGATAGCCCCGTAGCCGACCGCGCCGCCGCTTTGGAGCGCGCCGCCGACGCCATGCAGGCGCGGATGCCGATCCTGCTGGGCCTGATCGTGCGGGAGGCGGGCAAATCGCTGCCCAACGCCATCGCCGAAGTGCGCGAGGCCATCGACTTCCTGCGTTACTATGCGGCGCAGGCGCGCGCGACCTTCGGGCGGGAGCAGACGCCGCTGGGGCCGATCGTCTGCATCAGCCCGTGGAACTTTCCGCTCGCCATCTTCACGGGGCAGGTCGCCGCCGCGCTGGCCGCGGGCAACCCGGCGCTCGCCAAGCCCGCCGAGGAAACCCCGCTGATCGCCGCGGAAGCCGTCCGCATCCTCCACGAAGCGGGCGTGCCCACCGATGCGCTGCAACTGATTCCCGGCGATGGCGCGATCGGCGCGGCCCTTGTCGCGGCGCCGGAAACGGCCGGCGTCATGTTCACCGGATCGACCGAGGTGGCGCGCCTTATCCAGCGGCAGCTTGCCAAGCGCCTTTCCCCGGGCGGCCAGCCCATTCCACTGATCGCCGAAACGGGCGGGCAGAATGCGATGATCGTCGATTCCTCCGCGTTGGCCGAGCAGGTGGTGGCCGACGTCATCGCCTCCGCCTTCGACAGCGCGGGACAGCGCTGTTCGGCGCTCCGCATCCTGTGCTTGCAGGAAGAGATTGCGGACCGGACGCTCGCCATGCTCAAGGGCGCGCTCAGGGAATTGCGGATCGGCCGCACCGATCGGCTGGCTGTCGATACCGGCCCGGTCATCACCGCCGAAGCGAAGGACGGGATCGAAGCCCATATCGAAGCCATGCGGAAACTCGGCCGCAGGGTGGAGCAGCAGGCGCTGCCCGAAGAGGCCGCCCATGGCACTTTCGTCCCGCCGACGATCATCGAACTGGAAGACATCGCGGATCTGAAGCGGGAGGTGTTCGGACCGGTGCTGCATGTGATCCGCTTTTCGCGCGAGCGGCTCGACCGGTTGATCGACGATATCAACGCCACCGGCTATGGCCTGACCTTCGGTCTGCATACACGGCTGGACCAGACCATCGCCCATGTGACGGAGCGGGTGAAGGCCGGCAATATCTATGTGAACCGCAATGTCATCGGCGCGGTCGTGGGGGTTCAGCCCTTTGGCGGGCGCGGCCTGTCGGGCACCGGGCCGAAGGCGGGCGGGCCGCTTTATCTGGGCCGCCTGACGGCAGCCGCGCCGGTTGCGCTGCCCGGCGCGGAGGGGATGGCCGTTCCGCTGAGCGCTTTCGTGCAGTGGCTCGAAGCGCAGGGCGACAGTGAAGCGGCAGTCCGCGCGCGCCGCTACGGGCGTCAGTCCGCGCTGGGCATCGAGCAGCTTTTGCAGGGGCCTGTGGGCGAGCGCAATCTTTATGCGCTGCATCCGCGCGGCGCTATCCTGATGCTGCCGGCCACGCGGGAGGGCCTGCTGGACCAGATGGCCGTGATCCTCGCCACGGGCAATCGGGGCGTTCTGGAAGGCATGGCGCTGCCCGCCGATCTGCCGCTAGCTGTCGCAAGCCGCTTTTCCAACGACCTCGCCGCGCCTGTCGCGGCCGCTTTGGTGGAAGGAAAGGCGGACAAGATCGCTGCAACCGCCCAGGCTCTTGCCGAGCGTCCGGGGCCGATCGTTCCGCTCCATGCCGCGCCCATGGGACGGGCGGGCTGCTATCCCGTCGCTCTGCTGCTGGAGGAAGTATCGACCTCCATCAACACGACGGCAGCGGGCGGCAATGCCAGCCTGATGATGATCGGGTGAGAGAGACGGCGCGCCGGGCCTCGGGACCGTCTTTGCTTGCCAGTTCAGCGAAAGAAGAAGAACCAGAGAATCAAGACCAGCGGGAGCGGCACCCCTAGCGCCCAAAGCAAGCATCCACGTCCCATTCATTCCTCCTGCCTGTCAGTCCCGCACCAACGTGCGGCGACGACGGCCGGTTCCCTCGGAGGGCCGTGGCAGACAACAATCATGCCGCTATCAGATTGAGGCTGGGACTCTCCCATGCAAGCGCGTCCGAAGCGTCCCGTGAGTCGTCAATCCCCAAAAAGGGGATGCCTCATTGCAATGAATCGATGCCGCTCCAGCCGGGATCGCAAATGCGCGGCGGGGCCGCAGCCGCTATCCTGCAATGATCGTCAGCTGCTCGGGGAGTTGACGGTATCACGGAAGCCCCGCCCCCCGCGTGTATCCGTGATCCTTGGACCCGGCTGTCCCCGGCCATTGCCCAGGAATCGCAGCCGGGTCCGCCGCCTTCATCGTCCGGCGGGTGCTTGCCCTTCGCCATATCCTCGCCGATCCGTTCCGGAACTCTCCGCATCATCGAGCGATGGGTAATGGAATGACGGAGATACACTATGGCGCTGCGACGACGGGCATTACCCAGTGGCCTCCAGCGCTATCGCACTGATTCACATCAACCCGATGAACCCGGCGAACTGTGGAGCGTTCAAGATGCTCCTCGATGAAAGACCAGTCTGATGTTTACGCAACTCAATCCGCCGATTCCCGTTAATGTCATCGGCAAAGGCGCGGGCTATGCGATCGGCGTTATCGACTATGGCCAAGAGCATAATCTGATCTGGGTGACCGCGATAAGCGAGACGGGTGAGATATGGTGCGCACCCAATCCGGTGGTGCGTATGACGAAGAACTGGACGATGGACAGGCCTGAACCGACGCTCGCGGTGGTGGATGGTCAAGTGGTGAGCAGCAACGGGAGCGGTACAACAGATTGTGCGTGATAGCGGACGCCCGAAATGGCAACGCCCGCTCACCGTTCGGACTATGGGTGCAATTCCTGTGTGGGATGCGCCTTGTCCAAAATCCCCGGACGTTGCGTTTGCGGATCACGTTCCCGGATACATCCACCCGAGAATTTACCCGCCCATGGAACGACTGCGGTGGAATACGGTTCATGCCCCGCACATGGGCGCAGTCGATGCGCTCGCCCGGTGCAATAATCGGAGATCTAAAATGAAATTGATCATCGCTGCCGCCGCGCTTTCAATGGCTCTTGGGAGCGCCGCCCTTGCGCAGCCTCGCCATGACCCGCACAGAGGCGCTTCGAACCATTCCCGTTACGCGCCGCCGAAGCACTGGAACCAGTCGCGCGATCATTGGGACCGCCACACCATTGCGTGCCAGAAGCGCTATCGCAGCTACAATCCGCGCACCGATCGCTACACCATCAGTCGCGGCCGCACTGCAATCTGCCGCCTCTAATCCCGGCGTGACGTAACAGGATGGCGGGCGCTTCGGCGAGAAGCTCCCGCCTCTTGCGACAAGCCGCGCCGGAACTGGGGATCGCTCCCATTGGTTACGTTTCCATAAGGAGAACAGCGATGAAGACCCGTGGAATGACTATCGCGATGATCGCGGCGCTGGTGCTGACAGGCTTTTCCGTATCGGCCTGCCGTGATGGACGGCCGGGCTATAACAGCGACCGGCATCATGGCCGGGACCGCGATCACAGGCGTGATCGGCACGACCGTCATGATCGTCACGACCGGGGCGACAGGCAGAGGCCCCGTTAAGCGGGAAACATGCCCTCGCAATATGGGCCGGTTACGATTTCCTCATGTCGCGTGCCCATTGAGGACTCCTTAGTCCTGCAAGAGGTCCGAAGCTGGTAGCATCACCATGCTTCAGGCATAGAAAAGCCCCGGAAACCACTTGGATTTCCGAGGCTTGTCATGGTGGGCGTGGCAAGGATTGAACTTGCGACCCCTGCGATGTCAACACAGTGCTCTACCACTGAGCTACACGCCCACG